>WLWG01001912.1_pt1 | contig 17163 bp, 20 predicted proteins | sample 6712871 | NCBI WGS metagenome assembly WLWG01 (sample SAMN12718693, study PRJNA515312) | sponge metagenome | isolation source: marine sponge | host: Mycale hentscheli | place: New Zealand: South Island, Marlborough, Capsize Point | collected 2003-05-01
CGCTCTACCGACGAGCCTTGGCGCAGCGACGCAGTGAGCCTGCTCTCGGACAGGGTCCGATGGAGTGGATGGACGAGGCACCCCAGGGCGTTCTCGCCATGCGACGTTTCACCGCCGAGCCCGGGCACCCGTCTCTCGCCATCGTGATCAATATGACCGAAGCGACGACTCATCTGCCATCGAGTTGGGGTACCGACGTCGTCCTAGCATCCAACCCGGACATTGCCACCCTGAGTGATGAGGAGTCGTTCCACCTGGTGATAGGCCCCGAGACGGCCGTGTGGATTCGCCAGTGAAGTGTGTCGTCACCTGACGACGCGCAGCCCGAGACGGGCTTCGATACCGGCGGTGTACGAGAAGACCTGACCCCGTGGCGTCGACAGACGCTTCCACGGGCCACAGGTCGCCGCCGTTACCCGCAAAGGTTCATCGGTCATGAGACGCAATCGTCTCGCCGCATGCAGCACGCGCATTGGCAGGCCTGCCCACGCGGCACGCGACCAGATCTCCTCCGCAACAGGAGCCGCCTGATACTCGGGCATTCCCTTCGTCCGCTCGCGAAACTCATCGATAGCTTCGCGGATCTGGGGAGTGATGTCACTGGAGACTCCGTGGATAGGCATCTGCCATCCGTCGCCGGGCGGCAGGCTCGCCAGCGTCAGGCCTTGACCAACCGAGGCGGTCAACTGCGGCAGTGACGCCGTGTCGAAACGCACCGACTGATTCGCGGCGACGGCATCACTCACGCCGCGAACGAACGTCGCCAGCGAGGTTGTGACGTCGTCGCCGATCGCGTCCTCGTCCACCTGCGCCGGCACCGCAAGCGCAACCATCACGTCCATCGGAAGAACGGCGTAAACAGCGAGTGCGGAGTCTGCGACGATGACGCGAGCGGTCATTCCGGAGTCCCACTCTGTGAGTCGAGTGCCCACCAGGGAAAGGACCCGAGCTTCTCGCTCGTTCAGCGAGATGGCACGCATCGTGGTCTCCACGGGGCCTCCCTGGGTCATTTTTCGAGGTGCTCCTCGATGAGCAGCCGGAATTCGGGTGGAATCGGACGGGAAGTAATGGCATCTTTATCGAAACACACCATGACGGATTTCGCATCCGCAGCCAGCTGCCCCTCGTCGATCAACTGCGTCTCCATTGTGAACGAGGAGGTGCCGATGTGGGAGAACCACGTTCGCGTCAGGAGGGGCTCTATCGAGAACCGGATGGGGCGCAGGTAGTTGATTTCCTGACGGACCACCACTTGCCCTACGACTCCTCGGTCATACATTCCAAGGGAGCGATAGACGCGCACGCGTGCTTCCATCACGTAGTCGAGGAAGGTCGCGTTGCTCACGTGATCGTAGGGATCGAGGTCCTTGAAGCGCTTCGCAACTTCGATGTCGAAAACGGTCATCAGTCGCGCGTCAATTTGCGGTAGGTGGCTCGGTGCGGCCGAGCAGCTTCTTCGCCTAGGCGCTCGATCTTGTTCTTCTCGTACGCGTCGAAGTTTCCTTCGAACCAGAACCATTGCGAGTCACCCTCGTACGCGAGGATGTGCGTGGCGATCCGGTCCAGGAACCAGCGGTCGTGAGACGTGATCACCGCGCACCCTGGAAACTCCAGAAGTGCATTCTCCAGCGACCCGAGTGTTTCGACATCCAAATCATTCGTCGGCTCGTCGAGCAGCAAGAGGTTGCCGCCCATTTTCAACGTGAGCGCGAGGTTCAATCGGTTGCGCTCGCCACCGGAGAGCACCTTGGCGGGCTTTTGCTGGTCGGGCCCTTTGAAGCCGAATGCCGAGACATACGCCCGGGACGGCAACTCGACGTTGCCCACCTTGATCCAGTCCAGGCCATCGCTGACGACTTCCCACACGTTCTTGGCAGGATCGAGGCCAGCTCGTGACTGATCCACGTACGACAGGGAGACGGTTTCTCCGACCTTGATCTCACCCATGGTGGGCAGTTCGTCTTTGTTCTCCGTCTCCCCATTCGCGGCCGCCACCAGCATGGTGAACAACGTCGTCTTGCCCACGCCGTTGGGTCCGATGACACCGACGATCCCGTTTCTCGGGAGAGAAAACGTTAGATCATCGATCAAGATGCGGTCCCCGAAAGCCTTCGTCAAGTGCTCCACTTCGACGACGACGTTGCCTAGGCGCGGACCCGGAGGAATCTGAATCTCCTCCATATCCAACTTGCGGGTCTTCTCGGCCTCGGCAGCCATCTCTTCGTATCGCTGCAGCCGTGATCGGGACTTGGTCTGTCGAGCCTTAGCGTTGGATCGCACCCACTCCAACTCCTCGGTCAGGCGCTTTTGCAGCTTTGCGTCCTTCTGACCTTCCACTTTCATACGGGCGGCCTTGGTTTCGAGATACGTCGAGTAGTTGCCCTGATACGGATAGGCGCGTCCGCGGTCGAGTTCGAGGATCCATTCGGCAACGTTGTCGAGGAAGTATCGATCGTGGGTGATCGCGACAACGGTTCCGGGATAGCGCTCGAGGTACTGCTCGAGCCAGTTCACGCTCTCGGCATCAAGGTGGTTGGTCGGTTCATCGAGCAGCAGCAGATCCGGTGCCTGCAGCAGCAATTTGCACAACGCCACTCGACGCTTCTCGCCACCAGACAGCACCGTGACGTCCGCGTCGCCGTCGGGACACCGCAACGCGTCCATCGCCTGGTCCAATTGGGCGTCGAGGTCCCAGGCGTTCTTGTGGTCGATCGCCTCCTGGAGTTTGCCCATCTCCGCGAGCAGCGTGTCGTAGTCGGCGTCGGGATCGGCCAATTCGGTGGAGATCTCGTTGAAGCGATCCACCATCGCCTTGGTTTCGGCAACCCCGTCTTGGACGTTCTCCAGCACTGTCTTCGACTCATCGAGTTGCGGCTCCTGCATCAGGATGCCGACCGTGAACCCGTCCATGAGTGTGGCTTCGCCATTGGACACGTCGTCCACACCAGCCATGATCTTCAGCAGACTCGACTTGCCCGCTCCATTGGGGCCGACGACCCCGATCTTGGCGCCGGGCAGGAAGGCGAGCGTGACGTCGTCTAGGACGACCTTGTCGCCGTGCGCCTTGCGCGCCTTCTGCAGTGTGTAGATGAACTCGGCCATGGGCACCCTTCCGTCAGGCCGGAAGCCTAGTTGCCTTCCGTGGCTCGGAATTCGAGCCGGGGCCCGCGGCCCGAGCAATCCCACGACACACTCTGGCGACGAGGGTGGGGGCGGATTCACGCTGACGCGAGGGTGTGCCCATCTCGCGTGTCATCGCTGATGTCGTCACCGCTTTCCTCGGCGATGGCGGCCGCGGCCATCACGTCGGCGATCACTCGGGTCTCGTTCTCCGCGACCGAGGCGCTCTTGACGCGCGTGAAGTCCGCGGTGCCGCGTGCGAGATCCGGCCCGACGGCGTATGCCTCGATGTCTTGGTAGCGCACCGTGTGCGAGCCATCTCCGCACGGACGCTCCACCTCACGACTACGCATCCTCCCGTAGACCACCACCGGCATTCCTTTCTTTATCGAGTTCGCTACGTTCGTCGCGAGCGTGCGCCAGCACGTCACCGACAGATAGTGCGTATCGCCTTCGATCCACCGCTCGCTGTCTCGGTCGAAGCGGCGAGTGTTGGAAGCGAGACGAAACGACGCCACCGGGTCACCGTTTCCCGTGAAGCGCAGATCGACGTCTCGAATCACATTTCCCACCACCGTCATCATCAGGTCGTTCATTGCTCATCACTCCTTCGCTGGTCGTTTCTCCTGCGACAAGCCTCGGCGCTGTGGCCCTGATCGTGAAGAACGCCTGCGTTGGTGTGGATGACATGGCGCACCCAGCGTGCGCTGTGGAAAGGACTTCTGGTGAACGGCGTCCGTATGCTCGGCACGTGGCTCGTTTTCACCGCGCGTGGCTGGTAGCCGCAGTCACCTTCCTGGTGTTGATGACGTCTGCCGCGTTCCGGTCGTCCGTCGGGGTGCTCGTCGTGCCTCTCGAGGACGAGTTCGGCTGGTCACGATCCGTCACCTCCATCGCGGTCGCGGTCAACCTGATTCTCTACGGACTCACCGCGCCCTTCGCCGCTGCCTTGATGGGGCGCTTCGGTGTGCGCAACATCGCTACCGGCGCCTTAATTCTGATCGCGATCGGCACCGGCCTGACGACCGTGATGACCGACCCATGGCATCTGGTGATCTTGTGGGGCGTCATCGTCGGACTCGGCGTCGGAGCCACGGCGCTCATTTTCGGCTCCTTGGTCGTCAACCGTTGGTTCGACAAACGCCGTGGGCTGATGCTCGGCGTGATGGGCGCTGCCTGGGCGACGGGACAACTCGTCTTCCTCCCCCTGATCGCGAACGTCATCGAGGCCACCGGATGGCGCACAGCCTCCTGGGGCATCGCCATCGCCGCGCTCGCGCTGATACCCGTCATCTGGTTCGTCCTCGTTGATCGACCGAGTGATGTTGGCCTTCTTCCCTACGGCGCCGATCCGAACAATCCGCCGGTCGAGGAACACAACACCGAGGGCAGCGCAGCGACGGCTGCGAAAACAACCATTCGCACGCTGGTCGAGGTTGCTCGCCACCGCACCTTCTGGATTTTGGCGGGGACTTTCTTCGTCTGCGGCTGGACCACCAACGGGATCGTCTCCACGCACTTCATCCCCGCCGCACACGACGAAGGAATGCACGCAACCGCGGCTGCTGGCCTTCTCGCCGTGGTGGGGCTCTTCGACTTGATTGGGACGCTGGGCTCGGGTTGGCTTACCGACCGATTCGACCCCCGCAAGCTTCTCGCCATCTACTACGGCTTTCGAAGCCTCGCCTTGTTCGCTCTGCCGGCGATTCTCGGGCCGGCGGTCGATCCCCCGATTCTGGTTGTCATGGTCGTCTTCGGCCTGGACTGGGTGGCGACCGTCCCACCCACCGCGATCTTGTGCACCAGGGCATTCGGTCGAGAGAAAGGAACCATCGTCTTCGGTTGGGTCTTCGCCGCCCACATGATCGGCGCCGCTGCAGCCGCCACGACAAGCGGTGTACTGCGGGACGTCACCGGGGACTATCTACTCGCGTGGCTGCTCGCCGGCTTCCTCGCCCTCGGCGCGTGCGGAGCCTCCCTCACCCTGCCGCGTTCACTCCGCAGTGCGACATTGGACGAAACCAACTCCGAGCATCCGCACCCGTGAAAGACTGAGGTCCGCGTCAGCGACACGTGGAGGGTGTGTATGTCCTGGGTAGCCATCATCATCATCGTTCTCATCGTTCTGCTTCTCATCGTCGGTGTTCTTCAGTTCAACAGGTTGCGCCGCCTGAACGTTCAGGTGGATGGAGCCTTCGCCGGCATCGACACCCTCCTGACCAAGCGCGCCGACCTGATTCCCAATCTGGTGGAAACGGTCAAGGGAGCCTCGGGCTTCGAGCAGAGCACCTTGCAGGCGGTCACCGATGCGCGAGCGTCGATCGGCCAGGCAAGGACCGTGGAGGAAACCGCCGCTGCGGACAACATGCTTACCCAGGCTCTCGGCAGACTTTTCGCCGTCGCCGAGGCCTACCCGCAGCTGACGGCTACCCAGGGATACATCGAGCTTCAGCGCCAACTCCAGCAGGTCGAGGGCGAACTGCAGTTTGCTCGCCAGTTCTATAACGAGGCGGTTGTGCAGTTGAACACCGCGCTCACCACCGTTCCGGGGATGTGGTTCGCCGGAGTCGCGAAGGTGACTCAGCGAGACATGTACTCCGAGCCCGACGAGGATCGACGAGACGCACCCAGCGTGGAATTCTGATGCGTCGCGCGCTGATGTGGGCGCTTGCCGGCGCCGCAGCTACCTCTCTCGCGCTCGCACCGGGTGCGTACGCCGAGGAGATTTCGTCCTTCGACGTCGATGTGACCATCGGCGCGGACACCGTGATGGACATTTCCGAGACCATCGTCTATGACTTTGAAAGCGCAGAGCGCCGCGGCATATTCCGCGACATTCCCGTCCGTGATTATCTCGATGACGGAAGCGCTCGCGCTTACGAAATAGACGTCCTTTCGGTCACCCGAGACGGCTCCTCGGAGCCCTACGAAATTTCCGACGAGGGTGATTACCTTCGGGTGCGCATCGGTGATCCCGACGTCACCATCACCGGAGCCCACGAATACCAAATCCAATACACCGTCGCCAACGGCCTGACCCAGTACACACAAGAACAAGTCGATGCGATCGGGATCGCTGAGCTCGAGCCGGGCGACGTCGAGGTGTATTGGGACTTCATCGGCGGCGAGTGGGAGGCGCCGATCGATCAGGCGCGGGTGAGAGTTGAAGGGCCGGGCCCGATCCTCGCCTACGAGTGTTTCGTCGGATCCACAGGTTCGAGGATTCCGTGCGATGTGGAAATTGGCACCGAATCCGCGGTCTTCTCCTCTGCACGACTCTACACCGGCGACAGCCTGACGGGGATTCTCGCGTTCCCCTCGGAAGCCTTCACCGCGCCCGTCGAGGAGGTCATCGAAGCGCCGAAGGCCGATCGACTGGTGCTCGGACTCCTCATCGGTTTCGTCATCGCCGCTATCGCGATCGTCGTGCCGACCATCGTGGCGATCGCGACGCGAAGCAAGAACAAGGGTGCAGCGATCCCGTTGGCTCCCCCGCAGTACTCACCTCCCGACGGCCTGACCGCTGCAGAGATGGGAGTGGCGTGGAAGGGCGAAGACAGCGATGTTCGATCGCGCGCCATCGTCGCGACGCTCGTCGACCTCGCTGCCCGCCGCTGGGTGGATCTTGGTCAGGACGGGAAGAAGCTCACCGTCACGAAACTTACATCGGGGACTGACCCCATCCGCCCCTGGGAAGAGGCACTGGTTGATTCGATCGTTTCCGACTCCGGGAGCGGAGTCATCGATGATTACGACTCCACGCTCGCCACCACTTGGACCGAGGCCTACAAAGGCCTGCTCGCGGAAGCCAGAAAATCCGGTCGACGAAATGCCGAGGGTGGCAAGCCCGACCAGAAGTGGAACTTCCTGGCCTTCACCGGCATCACGATGTTCGGGCTCGGAATTCTTCTCGGAGTGTTTGGCTCGACCAACATCACCGCGGTGCTGATCCCTGCGGGTGTGGGGTGTCTGATCGGATTCGGATTGGCCCGACTCATCACCCCTCGCACCGAGACGGTGCAATCTGCTCAATTCCTCGCCAAGGTCGAGGGCCTCAAAAAGGTTCTCGGCACCGACACCTCTGAATCGCGTCGAGAGTTCGCGCACAAATTAGGACTTCCTGACAGTGCGATTTTCGCCACGATGCTCCCGTACGCGGTGATCTTCGACCTCAACGAGGCCTGGTCTCAAGGCTTCCCGGATCTCACGCCCGAGGAACTGCGTCGCTACGGATTCTTTGCTGAGAACGCCTATATCTGGTCCTACCTGGTGTCTGACTTCGGTCGAGGGATCCGCACCGCCACGACACCCCCGAGCCGGTCGTCAAGCTCTGGTTTCAGCGGAGGTGGCGCGGGCGGTGGCGGTGGCGGTGGCGGTGGCGGCTCCTGGTAGTCGCCCGCTTCATGACGCGACCTTCGGCAATCCTCCAGGGCCCATTGCCCGGCCGCACTGTTGCCATACGTCTCATCTGGGTCGGCGCCGCCGCGGGAGTTCTCTTTCTCGCTTGGACTGTCCTCGTCATAATGAATATCGACAGCCCCACGGGTGCCGACCTGCGGGTCACCGAGAGTTTTTTCGCCGCCGGCGTTGATCATCCGTGGCTGTTTTCATTTGCGGAATTCCTCGCGTGGTTCGGCGGCGCTCGCAATATCGCCTTTATCGCCGTCGCGGTCCTCGTTCTCGCCTACATACGAGCGTGGCCCTGGGCCGTCTTCTTCCTCGCACTATCGGCGGGAAGTATCGCGCTCGGCAACCTCGTGAAATTCAGCGTTGGACGAGAAAGACCACCCTGGGTCACGCACGAGGCGCTGCAACAGACACTGTCGTTTCCCTCCGGTCACACTTTGACGGGAATAACCGTGTGGTGCGCTGCCGCAGTGATCGGGTGGTACTTACTGCCACCAATCATCGCTCCGTGGTTGTGCTCGACCTTTCTGGTTATCGGCCTGCTTCAGGGGCCAGCGCGAATGATCCTCGGAAAGCACTGGAGTACGGATGTTCTCGGCGCGCTTCTCTTGGGATCGGCTTGCCTGCTGATCGCCTGGTCCATCTTCTTGATCTGGTGGCACCGGACGTTCACCGCCACCTCAGCGAGCGGCACGCACGACGGAATCCCGTACGTGATGCACCCGCATTAGACTTCCCTCATGCCCGCTCAACGAAGACAGTAAGCCCGGTGCTTCTTTGCTCAGGCACCACTGACATCACAGGCGCCCGTAGCTCAATGGATAGAGCAACCGGTTTCTACCCGGTTGGTTGAGGGTTCGACTCCTTCCGGGCGCGCTTAGTCTTGCGCGCGACATTTCAGGGCATTTGGGGACCCGGATTTGGATCACGGGGACTCATAGGGAACTGTGTACTCCAGGTAAGGCATGTCAGCACCGATTTCCCTCGAGGACGTAGGCGCGATAGGGCTGCACCACGTGACAGGCATTCCGCCCGCCACGTCCCTCGTTAAGGAGATTAAGCACCATGGCACAAGGCACCGTTAAGTGGTTTAACGCAGAAAAAGGCTTCGGCTTCATCGAGCAGGCTGATGGCGGTCCGGACGTTTTCGTTCACTACTCCGCGATCGATTCCGATGGCTACAAGTCGCTCGACGAGAACCAGACGGTCGAATTCGAGATCACCCAGGGCCCCAAGGGACCCCAGGCTGAGAAGGTTCGCGTCGCCTGATTTCATACCTTTATTGCTGAAGACCCTCGTCCAGCGGACGGGGGTCTTCAGCATTGTGTGGCGGTGGAGCCAGCGTGTCAGTGACACCTCTTGTTGCCTGGCGTGCACCGAGCGTTGAACAGGGTCCTTGGGTCGCTAGTCGTGACTACTGCCTGTTGCGCATCCAACGAGATTTACGACACCCTTTGGTGGCGCGTTGCCAATTAATGTGAGCACGGGAGCATCGAGCCAAGGCGGCACGACCCGTCCCCGCTCACGAACGCATAAGCGCACAAGAGACTTGCTTTCATGGCAAATAGAGACGAGGTGGCTCTCAAACTCCGAAGCTAGGGAGATGTTGAGACACGCATCCCACATTCCTGGCAGAAATTTGCCTCTTCCGCCACGTACCCCTCACAGCCCAAACAGCGGCGCTGACCATCAAAGGAGGCCTTTTCTTCTCCCTCCCCACCAGAGATTCCATGACTCGTTTTCGCTCGTGATCCATCGCTGCCTACGTCTCGGGGCAAATTCTTCGCACCCAGTAAGTCGGCGCCTGCCATGTCAGCACCCGTGAGCACAGTTCCCTGGAAGTTGACGAAGCGCATATCGGCACCAAACAGGTTCGCGTTGCTTAGGTCCGCGCCGCTGAGGTCGGCATTCGTGAGAATGGCAAAGCGCAGTGAGGCCTCACGCAGATTGGCCTTGGTCCAGTCGGTAGCCGGGAGTTTTGCGCCGTCCAAATTTGCTTCGGACAGATTGACGCCTGAAAAATTTTGACCGGCCAGGTCTTCACCGCCACGAATAGACTTCAAAATTTTCTCTCGAACCGTTGAAGACAAGATGCTTCCCTCCACTTCGTTACGTGGGTGCTTTACGGACGTAGGCGGCTTAACCTATGGCACACGCCCGGCAGCAAGTCACCGCGATCTAAAAGTCTGATTCTCAGCCTGCTAGCGATTACGCCCCCAAATAAAGCGTTGGCTGCCCCACGAAAGGGGGTCGAAGTGGAGGCGGGATTTTGAACACGTCATGGACCACATGTGAGGCCCCAGGCGTGCAGGTGTTGGCGTCGTGGTTTGCACCGACAGCGCACCTAGTTGATCGTCCCCAGATCTATCTCCACTCCACCTGTGTACTGGTTGAAGGTGATGGTCGTTTGGTTATCCGGCTCGCCGATCTGTCCCGCGGCGGGTCTGCGAATCTTGGCAGGTTTGGGGTTCATTCGAACCGCGGAGGACACATAGTTCTGTTCTTGACCTTCGCGGTCGGTTGCTTTCAGCACAGCGCGCCACGAGTTCTTTCGATCGGTAACCCTCAGTGATGCTTGCTGGTCGTCCGCAGAATCGTCGAGTTGATAGACCTTTCCCGTGATCCGAGCCGTCACTGTTTCCGGAGCGGGATCGTTGGGCTTGTTGACCCCGGGAAGTTGCTTGCCGACGATCGTGACCGCATCAGGTGCGAGGCGGTGCCACTGACGATCATCGGCAGTGGTGGTCCAGCAAGTCGTGGCATCAATGCATCGAACCGACCGCTTGGTGTCGACAAAAGGCGGCAGGAATGTTGCCTTCATGCTGCCGTCAGGATTGATCGTCATCGTGTTCGTCGACCGAACACCGAGGGGCCCGCGCAGACGAAATATCGTCGTCAAGCTCCGGCCTTCGGCTCGGGCCTGCCACTGCTCGGCGGCAACGCCCATACGCTCATAGAAGGTGTCCACCGATACCGACTTTGCGTGGGAGGGTGCAGCGCTTAACCCCGCCGTAACTACGAGAGCCAGTATCGAACTTGACGCCATCATCCGGGTCAAACGCATGGAGCCTCCTGGTGAGCAAGATCGGATCCCGGCTCACAGTACGCGCATCAGTCAGGCAGTCACAGGGCAGTGCTGCTGGGCCGGTCGGGCTCGCACCGACGACTGCCAGGGATCAAGGCTTTCAGGACGCAGGTGCACTCACACTCCCAGGAATGGATTGTTTTCCTTGAGGAATCACTGGTCCATAGGACCGGAGTGGACGCGTGAGCGTAGGTCCACGTCCCCGCAAAACGTGGTCTCCGTTCGCAAAAGCATTTGCCAAAAGGGCGGAGCGGGCGTCGGGCACCCCTTGTTTCGGATACGCAGTAATTCGCTTCGGCTTTCCCACGCATCGTGGCCCCCTCCACTTCAGGAGGGGGCCACGATGCGTGTGCTCAAGGATTACGGAGCGAAAGGAAGCATTACGGCGTCGACGCCGTGCGCCACCTGCATGTTGCCCTTGTTGATGTCAACGGCAGACAAGATGACCTTCGCGTTCTTGAAGTCCGGTGCGTAGTCACGCAGACGGATCGACGGATCGTCCGAGACGAGAACCTTGGTGTTCTTACCCTCGAGAGCGGTCGCGAGAACCGCACCGTCAGACTCCAGCGCAATGTCAGAGGTAATCGTCGCGCCGGGGATCACGTGGTAGAGGAGCACGGTCTCGACCGTGTCGATTCCCAGACCAGCAACTGCATCGAATGCATCCGACTCGCTCTTGATCTTGTGACCGGCAAGAGCGGACGCAAGGTTCTTGAACGCCTTGTCGGTGGGGGCGAACACCGTGAGTGCGGTGTCACCGTCTGCCAGCAGCGCTACGGGGGAATCGGGCTTGGCAGCGAGAACAGCTTCCGCAGCCTTGGTCAAGATGTCGAAGTCTTTGCTGGAGTTATCGAACTCGGCATTGCCGACATCAAGAACGCTCGCGAGACTTGTGTTGCCATCCATCGCCTGGACGGCGGGCGCCGAAACAGCAGCTCCAGCAGCGAAGATAGCGGCGCTTGCCGCAGCTCCGAGAACCTTCGTGGTTTTCTTCATTACAACTCCTACGTTTTTTGTGCGCGCACTGGGCCGTCGCGCATCGGTCTAATAGGAGTTCGTCGGCACTCACGAGTTTGGATGCACACATTCCAAAAAAGTTTTACGAAACATCATGTTCGTCTCGATTCTGCACAGCTTCCTGCAGGTGCTACTCATTGCACTTACGTCAATGCTCGACGGCGCTTTCGCAATCTCGTACAGGCTCAACCCCGTCGTATCGGACCGTTCACACGGTCCGTGACCCATTCACGTCAAGATTCGTCCTTCACTCGGTGATCACTCATTACTGGCCCGAAGGGGCTGAGAGATGCCTATGAGTGGAACATGTGCAATGAATTTGTCTCACCTGGCCTAAATGGTGTTTAACCATGCGAGAGAGCGGGTATACCAAGCATGTCTGAGACGGTCAGGTGAGAATCCGGACCGACCTGGATGGCAAGACAAGTTCACAGTTTCCTCCTCCCTCTAAGGGCGGCCCCCGGGAATCCTCCTACCGGGGGCTGTCTGCTGTGAAGGGGGCTCGATCACCCACGCAGCGCCTGTTTCGCCTGAGCCGCGCTTAGGAAGCAGACGCCGAGAGGACGTCCGTGAAGGTCAGGTCTTTACTCGGCATCAACGATGGGACGTCGAGAACGTCTCCTTCGAACCAGTCCTGATCAGAGGCAACAGTGGGGTACTGATCCAGCGTTGCATAGAACTCCTCCGGGCTCAGGGAGAAGATTTCAGCGAACGCAACCTTCCAGTCTGGCTCGGTCAGCTTCGCCGCCTGGAAATCTTTCAGGATCACTTCAAACGCTCGGGCTTCGCTTAGCCCCTGCGCCTCCTGCAGCTCTTTCGCGAGCGCAAGGACCATGAATGCGGAGGTGTTGTAGTTGATGTCGAGATCTCCCCCGACGTAGTCCTCGAAGTCCGCGGGCTGACTCAATCCGGTTGCCACCAAGGGAAACAGGTCGCTGTCGAATTCACTTTGTCCGTATTCCTGCTGCAGGTAGAGCTCCTCAGCGATCTTTGCGCCGCCCTCCCACAACCAGACGGGCTCGGCATTGTCTCGCGTGAGGCCCAGCTGATAAACGTGCCAGTACTCGTGCACGATGACGGAGTAGCGATGCAAGGCGTCGTAAGTGAATTCATCCTCGGGGATCTCTAGAACCATCCAGGTTTCCGATCCGTCACCGGAGATACTCGCCCCACGCATGTCTGGTCTCTCGGGGAACGGATTCTCAACAGCGCCATTCCACGCGTAGATGTTCATCGGTGAGGACATTCCTGGCACGTCATGCACGCACGCCGGAATCGGGGCCCATTCGCTCAGGTTCCCCATGATGGTGGTGAATTCGTCTACCCACTCGTCGGGCAGGCTGCTATCGAGGTTATAGGTGAAGGAGAAGTCGCCTTCAGCGTACGGAGTGGAACTATTGCACTGATCGTCCGAGTCGCCGTTTTGCTGGGTCGAGTCGCTGTAAGACCCAAGATTTTGGTCGTCAGTGGCGCCATCCGACCCGGTACCGCAGCCGCTCACCATGACGATGAGCACTCCTGCGACAAGACCGCCGGCGCGTCTTATTGCCGGACGAGTATTCCCCATTGCTGAACGCTATCGAAGGTTATGGACACTCGCCTTCGTCACGACAAGTCACTCGTTGAATCTTCTTGCGGTTTGCTGTGGTCGTGTCGATCATCGGTCGAGTCCTCGTGCACTCGCCAAATGACGGGATCGAGGCGTGGGTTGGAAAGGAAATACATAAGATCCGATAGCCCCTTGCGCAGCTGCTCTGTTGTGTAGTGATCGAGCGTGCTCACGCGGCATCGGGCCACGACTGGTCACGCACGGGGTGGCTTGGCGTGTGCCACTCGACAACATCGAGGACCGTCATTTCACCCAGGGCGTCTTCCAAGACAGCGACGGCCGCTTGATGTTCCACCGGAATGGATTCACGGATCGTGCGGCTCACGCAGCCTCCAGCCACTCGTCGTCTCCGCTGGTGCGTTGGCTGACGAAACGGTGAAATTCTTCGTTGCTGATGCTTGCGGCCAGCGTGCGATACGCGCGCTCTACCGAGGCCTCATCCACGATCTGCGTGCTCATCGGGTACCTCCACTCTTTTTGCTGTTTCGACACAGGAGGTATGCCCAGCGGGACGACCGTCTAAACAGAAATCTTCCCGATGAATTTCTATGGTCCGATTTGCCCCAAATCGGACATCCGGCGCCCGTCGCCTAGCCGTTGATCTCTTTTCGCCGCGACAGCGTCGCCGGGCTAATCGCGGGGCGAAACAGTCATCTCACCCAGGACGGACCAGTCGTCTTGCTCCAGAGTGGTGTTGATGACCGACGGGGTATGGGCAAGGAAATCGGGGAGGGTCTGCGTCGCTGTGATGAAATGCGCGGATTGCACGTGGGCGACAGCGGCATCGTGGTCACGGAACGCCTCAACGACGAAATACTCGTGTTCGTTTCGACAATTTCTCGCCCACTCGAACCATAGGCACCCCTCTTCAGCGCGAGTTGCCTCCGTGAAGTCCCGAGAGATGTCAATCCAGTCGTCCGCGTGCTGCGGCAGCACGGTGAATTTAGCCGTTATGAAGATCACCGCGCGATCCCTTCTGTCCGTGGTCGGCACCGGGCCTATGGCGCCACGACGCGTTTCCTACTCCCCGGGCGCCCGATACCCAGGCATGTTCGGACGAATCTGATCGATCTCTTCGGCCGAAAAGATCTGTCGCGTCGAGGTCACTGTTGCCGCTCCGGTCGACTCGACCGCCATCCACAACGCCGCCAGGTTGTCGCCATTGGGAACGTCGACGATCACGAAGAAGTGATCATCTCCCCCTGCCGCCCAGTAGGCGGAAATCAGGGAACCACCTAGGTGCTTGGTCAAACCCGCAATAACCTGCTCGCGCCCCACCGCGCCTTCTTTCGCCAAACCCGCAACACCGTCAGCCGTGTAGGCACCGGTAATCAAATACGTCGACATCGTCACTCTCCTCACGCGCAGCCAACAAGTCCGTCGCAGCCGAGGCTAATCGCGCTTGTCCCTCGTCGCAGACGATTCAGCCAATTGGTGACGATCCGCTGGGCTGAACCCCCGAGTCGTCACTGCTCCCAGAACATGGCCTCTTCGCGCCACGGAGACCGCGTAACCCGACTACTCTGGCGCTCCATGCGCTCGGAGGCTCTGAAGCATCGAAATGCCCGGCGCATGCTGTTCGCCCAAATCAATCAGGGCGCCGCCGGTTGGATGCAGACCACCGCTGGCTCGTGGTACGTGCTCACCGAGGCCGGCTCCACAACAACGCTGTCTTTCTTCGTGATCGCCTCCATGACTCCGTCACTTCTTCTGAACCCTGTTGGCGGACGTCTGATGCAGAGTTATTCACCGGTGACCATGGTCAAAGTGCTGGCGCCCCTGGCTGCGCTCGCTTCCCTGCTGATCGCCGGGCTCTACGCGACGGGCACGCTGTCGATTCCACTCCTGTTCGCACTTACCGTTGTTGGAGCGTCCTTTCGCGCTCTGCAGGCCCCAACGTTTGCGAAGATCCTGCCTCTCACCGTGCCCGAGAGCCAGCGCGCCGCCGTCTTGGGCTACTCCGCGATCGCGTTCAACGTGTCACGCAGTGTCGGACCCGTCATCGCCGGTGTTGCCGGCACGGGCCTTGCCTACCTGTTATCCGGCGTCGGCTACCTCGTCGTGGCCACCATCATGTTCGTCACACCGCTGGACTCCGCACAGTCAACTCCCGCCACGACTAGACCAAGCACCTCTCACGGCGCCGATTCCAAGGGGTCTTCTTTCCGCCGCGATCTTCGATTGATGTGGAGCGTCACGGCCGTTCGCATTGTGTTCTTGTGCGTCGTCGTCTTCTATCTGGTGTCAGGGTCGATCCATCAGCTTCTCGCGGCCGTCGCCAAAGACACCAGCACCACGTCTCTCGCCCTGGGCGCCCTCTACGCATGTGCGGCGATCGGCGCCATATTCACGAATCGACCCGTGCTGCGCTACCTCGGAAACAACGGCAACCGCACTCGCCTGCTATTGATCGTCATCGTCGCAGCAGCCCTGACGGTGGTTGCGTTCGGCTTCAGTTCCGGCCTGATCTTCGACATGGTCTTGATGGTGATTCTCGGGGCCCTGGGTGAAGTCATGTATCTGGTCATGCAGCGCTCGATCCTCTTGGAACTCGACGAGACCGACTCCGGCTCCATCTACGGCCTGTTCCTGGCCATCCTCACGGGGGCGAGCATCCTCGGCTCGATCGGACTCGGATTGCTGATGGATGCGGTGGGTGTTCGGTCCGGGCTCGTGACGCTCGGGGTGGTGACGCTCGTCATCGCCGTGCCCTTGATCCTGCTGGTCGTACACGCGTCGTCTAAGCCGCAGCAGGCGTCGGCCGACGACTGATGACACATCACGGCCTCGACCGGGCACGCGATCGTGTGCCCTAGGTTCCTGCCATGAGCACGCGGAAGTTCTTCATCGACACCGACACCGCAACCGACGATGCGGTCGCTCTCGTGATGGCTCTCCAGCACCCAGATGTTGACGTTCTCGGCATATCTACGGTGGCGGGTAATTGCACCATCGAACAAGCCACGCAGAACGCTCTGTACACGCGGGACCTTGTCGGGTCGACGGTCCCGGTTCACGTGGGCGCCGACGGCCCGCTGATGCGGCCTTTGCAAACCGCCCATCATGTGCACGGCAAGGACGGCATGGGGGATATCGGCCTCCCTTTACACAGTCGGGAGCCCGCCTCCCATCGAGGCGTCCAAGCGATGATCGACGCGATCATGGACTCTCCCGGTGACGTCGAACTCGTCACGCTGGGGCCTCTGACCAACCTGGCATTGGCGTTGCGCTTGGAACCAGCGATCGTCGGTGCCCTCAAGCGCGTCGTGACAATGGGAGGCACGGCCGTGCTTCCCGGAAACATCACTCCGCTCGCAGAATTCAACTTCTGGGTAGACCCCGAGGCTGCTGCGATCGTCACCAACTCCGGCCTGCACTTCGAGATGGCCGGATGGGATATCTCCGCCGCGCACGCGGTCATCCACGACGAACTCGCAGCGAAATTGCGAAGCCTCGGCACCTTGGGGCAGTTCGCCGTCGACATCCAAGGAGTGCTGCGGGAATTCTGTCGAACCGAGACTGTTCTCGATGGTTTCGATCTCCCCGATCCGCTCGCCATGGCGATCGCACTCGACCCGTCGATCGTGACGCGCGAAGCACAGCATTTTGTCGAAGTCATTCCCGGTGATAGCGCTGCGCGCGGTCAGACAATCGTGGATGAACGCGGTGCCAGCGGTAACGACGCCAACTGTCGGGTCATTTACGAGGCGGATCGTGACCGCTTCCTCAACATGCTGCACCAGGCACTGCGAGACGCGCGTCCGGGGAACTGACGCACCGCGTACGGTGGGGACGTGGACGTTTTTCGATCCCGACCCTTCATGGTGGTCGTCATTGTCTGCGTGATCGTCGGCTTTGTCGGCGCGGGCGCAGCGGCCCTGATCCCACGCGGAGGAGGGTCCGAGAACGTCGACGTGACGTCTTT
>WLWG01001914.1_pt1 | contig 17160 bp, 7 predicted proteins | sample 6712871 | NCBI WGS metagenome assembly WLWG01 (sample SAMN12718693, study PRJNA515312) | sponge metagenome | isolation source: marine sponge | host: Mycale hentscheli | place: New Zealand: South Island, Marlborough, Capsize Point | collected 2003-05-01
AGGCTGAGCCAAGATGGGTTAATAAAGTCCATTTTGAAGCTTGGAAAAGGGGTATAAAAACTCTTTATTATATGAGAACTGAATCAGTTCTAAGAGGTGACATAGCAGCTAAAGCTATGGATCCAAACTGTATATCCTGTGATGGATAATTAATAATTAAAACTAAAACAATGGCTAGTAAATTTACTTTTGCGGATGCAAAAAAACAAATTAAACAATTAGAAGAAGAGTTAAAACAGAAAACAGAAGAGCTTAAACAAAAAGCTGGTAATGTTATATTAGATACGTCTGATAATGTTTTTACAAATGCAGAATTAAAGAAGATTAGAATATTAGAACTATGGGCAGTTTTAGGTCCTATAGCTGGTATTATAATCGGATTAATATTAGGTTAATATTAGAAACAATTAAAGGGGAGCTTGCCGTAATGGTTTGCTCCCCTTTTTTTATTTACCCTCTTCTGCCTTTAATACTTGACATATTTCCTTGCATAGTGCTTCTATCATCTAGTTTAGTAGTTGGTGAATTAATTCCAGCTGCTTTTCTTAAACTTTCATTGTACTTTTCAAGACCTTGTGCTCTTTCTCCATCTTTATAAGTAAATGTGTTATCAGCTTTTCCTTCTGCAGTTGGATTAAGAGTTCCATATTCAGATTTATTATAAGCTCTAGCTGCAGCTCTTTCAGCAGGTGGCATATCAGAATATAACTTTGTAGCTAAATTATTACCTTTATTACCTTCTAAATTATTCTCAATTGTTTTTGTTGTTTTATCTTTAGTTTCAGTATCGTTTTGAGGATCTTTTAGTTTTATTGTTGGGTCTAAAGCTAATGGTTTAGTTTTAATTAAACCATCATAATAAGTTCTAGCTAAACCTCTACCAGTTCTATTTGGCCCAACACCTTGATAAGGAGCGGTAGCATCGTAAGTAGAACCATCTTTAGCTTTCATGTTTTGCAAAGTACCAGTACCTTTTTTACGGTATAGTCTTTTGTCAATATTGCTTAGGTTTTGTTCTCTACCCATTAAGCCTTTGCCAAACTCACCCATAGCCTGATTAAGTCTATTTCTTCTGTTTTGCATGAAGTCTTTAGCTTGCTGTGGTGATAAACCTCTTCTTATAGCAACATTTCGAGCTCTATCATTTTTTCTACCTTCTTTTCTATCAAGCCTTCTGTTAGTTCTTTTAGCTATTCTTCTTTGCTGAGGCGTCATATTTGCAAGTTCTTCTTTAGACACTGCATTATAATTAGCTCTTTTACTACCTTGCTTATAAGAATTTATATCTCCGCTATCAGTTCTATTTTGATTTTGTTTTCTAGTTCTTATTTCACCTTCAGTTCTCTTTTTAGGTCCACCTGTTAGTATTTGACCTGTAATAGTTCTAGAATCTTTTTCTTTTTTAGCAAAATCTTTTATAGTAGTACCACTTGATTTTATACCCGTTTGTAATAATCCAAGATTTTTATTTCTAGCTTTAGTGGTTTTATTTACTTTTTTTCCTTGCGTAGTATTTTTAGGCGTAGTTTTTTTAGTTGTATTATTTGTGGTATTTGTGTTTTTCTTTTTAGGACTAAAATCATTAGCTATACCTAACCTAGTATTTGACATGCGCGCTGCTGTACCTGTATCTGTTGTTACGGTTCTACCTGCTTTTTTATTAATATCTTCTACCTTAGCAACACTTTTATTATATTTTATTTGTCTATTATCTTTGTCTCTAGCTTGTTTTGCTGACGTGTTTCCAATAGATTTTGCAAGATTAGCTAGCGTTTTTTTACCTTTAGCTGATTGAGCTTGTCTTTTTTCTTTTTGCTTAGCTGCTATTTTAGCTTGTTCTGCCTCAATCCTAGCCGTTTCAGCTTCTCGTCTTTTTTTCCTTAAAGCTTTTATTTCTTTGTCTGTTGCCATAATAAATATTAAGTTATTTGTCTTTCTACCTTATTTGCAGCCGCTTCCCAAGGTAGTTTAGGATGGCCCTCTATATATTTTTTACCGTTATAATTTATCTTACCGTTTTTACGCTCATGCTTGTCTCCGTTATAATAAACAAAATTATCATCATAGTTTAATTTACCAGACTTCATATCTTGCATGTGTTTTTTCTCATGCGCTATTACTTTCTTTTTTTCTTTGCCTTTAAGCGAAGGATCTACTTCAATAGTTCCATCGTTATTAGCTCTTCCTAAAACATCTTTTGGTAAACTTTTATTTAAAACAGTTTTATTAAATGGTGTACTAAAATCAGTGCTAAAATCTGTGCTAAAATCAGTATCAAAATCAGTATTAAAATCAGTACTAAAACCTGTTGGTTTGTTGTTTTGCAAACCTAATTCCCATTTACTCCAGCCTAATGCTAAGAATAATTTTTGCCAAGCATCAGCCTCTTCATTAGCTATAGCAGATAAATTTTGAGCTTTTCTTATAACTCTATCTAAAGGAACACCACCAAATGAAGCAGCATTACCAACAATTTCCAAAGCCTTGTTGTCAGGAGAAAGTTTAAAAGGATCATTTTTAATTTCTTTTTCATTGTATTTATATATATTACCTATAGCAACTATATCTCTTAGCTTTGTATTTAAAGGTGGTGATATAGACGTAGCCTCTAAAGCAACTTTATATGGATTGTCTATAAAACCAAACTTTTCTTGTTGTTCTCCAGCTTCAGCTATTACATTATATATAGCTCCAGCTACAGCTCCAGGATTACCTAAACTTTTAGCATAAGATGTTAAAGCTCTTTCAACAGATAAAATAGTTTTTTCATCCATTATTTTTTCTTTTTCATCTTCATCATCTTCAAAAGCTACTGCAAATAAAGCTGTTTGTAAAGCATTAAATATCATAGCTTGACCTACAGAATAATATAAAACACTTTGTAAGTCTTGTCTAACTTTACTTCCGCCACCTTCAGCAGCTGATCTTCCTGATACTACATCTTGTAATTTTCTTTTTACAATACGAGCATATTGAAAAGGTGTATTTGCAAAAGCATATATAACTTTACCAATAGAACTTGATTGTATTTCAGATATTTTAGAAGGATCAGAAGATTGTTGAGATTCTTCAGCAGCGCCTTGCCATTGTCGCATAGCTTCCGCTCTAGCATCAGTCTCAGACATTCCATTAGCCATTAACGCATTCATAGTATTCCTATAAAATGCAGCACCACCTAATGCAATAGCAAAGCTATCAGCCATACGAGTTGGTAAAAATCCAAACTTAAGTATTTTGTTTAAACCTTTAACATCGCCTTCTGACATTTCATCTGCTAATACATCAAACTTAGCACCTTCTCTTCTGTTTTTTAAGTAATCACTGTTCCAAAGAGTATTAAAATCTTTTTTCCAGGTTCCACTAAACATCGCAGCTGTTGCTTGAAATATATTATTATTAGCCTTACCTATAAAATTTAAAGATGATAATAACTGTAATACAGCTGATCTAGTATTAACAAACATAGTAGTTGCTACCGCTCTGTTTATCCAATTTAAAAATGCATTAGACTGTGCATCCGTACTAACACGGTTTCTACCAGTCTTCATTCTTTGTAATGAATTTTGTAAAGCTTGTCTAAACTTTTTACCATACAAGTTTTCTATTTCTTGCATGTTATCTTTGTTAAATATATTATCTACGTTTTCTGAAAACACTTGCAGATGTTTTGCTCTTGTTCCAGTATTAATAGCATCATATATAGACTTGTTTATAGTAGTATCATTTCTCCATGTAGCTTTATAATCTATAGGAAAATTGTTTTCAATTTGATCAGCAAGAGCTTTTAGCTCAGGATCATTTTCAACAGCTTCAACTAAAGCATCAATATAACTTTGTTTTTCTATATCAACTTCAACACCGTTTTTAATCCAATTATAAACTTTAATAGCTTGACCTTTACTATAAGGCGTACCTTCAACAACATCTTTTAAATCAGATTTAAAATTTTTCATTAACTCAGCAAATTGCTTTGTTTTCTTAAGTATTTCAGCTTCTGCAGCCGCAACACCCTTAGAGTAAGGATCTAGTATTGTTGATTTAAAAAACTTTTTAGCTCTTACACCAGCTTCTCCACCAGGTAAAAATGCATATAGTAATCCTTTTATGTCTTCTGCATTAGGAGGTATAAACCATCTTGACGGCCTACCCAGTCTACCTGTTATAGAATTAATTATTTTTCTAAAGTTTCTATTTAATCCTTCAGCTTGACCTTCAGCTTTTGCTTTTTCTTTTTCAATAGCTTCGTTTTGAACTTCTTCTAATTTTTTATCTAACTCTTGAGAAGTTTTGTACTGATCTTCTTCAACATAATTACCAGTTTCTTTTAAAGCTTCTACTTTTTTAAGCCTAGCTCTTTCGTTTATTATAGCATCTTTTTTAGCTATTGCAAGATTTTTTTCTGCAGCTGTCTCACCTACTTTAGTTTCAGATACTGTTTTAGCAACAAAATCAGAGAACTCCTCAAGACTCATTATTTTATTAATACCTGTAACGGCATAAGCTTGAGATATAGCACCTACTAAATTTTTACCGTTGTTTTGGTAAAACTCTTTTAATACTTGTAATGCTTGATATTCAACGTCTATTGATGCTTTATATTCAGGGTCAACATTGGCTTTCATTTTTCTGAACCATGTTTTTCCTTCTGAATCTTTTAATTTAGAAAAATTAGCTAAAGGATCTCCAGTTGCAACTTCAGATACAGCTAGCTCAATCATTTCATTTATAGTAAGATCAGCTAAGTTTTTAGTAGTAGGATCAAATCCTAATATATTTGCTAAATCAACAAAGTATTGTTTTACTAAATCTTTTATTTTATCAAACGTATTGCCAGTTTTAAATCCTTTTTTAGCGCTATAATCTTCTAATATTCTAGCCATAATTTCATCTTCTAAACGAAATGTATCACCATTTTCATATTGTTCTATTATAGCAGCATAATTACCATTGTCTTTAACTTTTTGATAATACTCAGCAAATAAACCACTTTCTTTAGCTTTGTTAACTAATGCATTCCAAACTTCAGGAGATTCTTTTCCTACAATGCTATTCCACAGATGACCAGCTTCATGTAATAATGTTTCTAAACCATTTTTAGCTTTTAAATTAACAAATAAATCATTACCATATCTAAAACCGTGATTGTTTTCAACATCACTTTTAGCTTGTGTTTCTGTTTTACCGTCATCCATTAGTATTTGCTCAATTACCGCTGGATCACTTACAAAGTTTAAATTTACTTTACCATCTCTATTCCAGTTAGCCATAAATATATCACCTAAAGCATCTATAGCTTGTTCATTACTAAGCTTGTTATTAGCAGGTTCATTATATTTATTTTCTTTTGCAGAAGCAATTACTGTTTCTGTAGGTTCTAGTTTTTCTTTTATAACCTCTCTCTGTGCGGCTTCTAAATTTGGATTTGATCGTATACCGTCTAAACTAACTCCGTATTCTTGAGCTACAGTATTGCCATTGTTTAAAACTATTTTATTTGGATTAATACCTCCTTCTCCAGTAAATTTTTCAGGAGTAGAAAATAATCTCAATAAACCAGAATTATTTCCTATTCTAACATTTCTTGGAACTCTTTGTTTAAAACCACCAGCATTTAATTTATTATCAGATTCTACAGAAATTAAATATTGACCTGCATCTTCATACATATTATCAATAAAAGTAGAAAGTTGTCCTTCATTTAATGTAAAAACAGCATTTACTATAGTAGCTACAAATTCATTAACAGGAGGAGAGTGTTCTTCTCTAAACTCATTATGCTTTCCTGTTTCAAAACCTTTAAATCCATAAGAAACTTTAACGCCACCAGTTGTAGATTTAAATAACCCTACAACAGCATCAAGCATACTATATGGATTCAATCCATCTTGAACTAGTCTTTTAAAATCTAAAAGACTTTGTTTTACTATTTCTTGATTTTCTTTAACTTGATCTTGATTTTCTTTTACTATTTTATTATATTCCTGTTGATTTACAGAACCTCCATTATTTAACCCTAATTGCTCTTTTATTCTAACTTGTTTTAGCTTTTTCTCTGGAATATTAAGACTAAACTCTACTTCAAAATCAGCTTTATTTTCTCCATCTTTATTATTAATATCAACATTATATGTTTTATCATTAATAACAAAACTAGTTTTTAAATTACCAGCCTCATCTTCTTTTAAGTTATATTTACCTTTTGTTTTTATTTTTTTACCACCGTTTTTAGGTCTTACTAATTCAAAATCTTGAGTACTAGGTTCATCTAAAAAAGAAGTTTCATAATTATCAATTTTCCAACCAAGATCTCTGCTTAATTTTTTAGTAATAAAATCATATAACTTAACTCTGCTTGTTTCTTTAGCATCAGAACTAAACCTAATACGTTCTATGTTTGGATTTTTACTTATTGCATTTAAAACTTCATTATAAACTATAGTTCTAACAGCAAAAGCATCACCAGTTCCCGTTATTTTTTGAGTACTAGTAGGAGAACCTTTATAGTTTTTTTCAGCTTTTTCAATTAACTCTAAAAGCTGAGGTTGCTTTGCGCTATAAAAAATAGAACCTTTTGAATAATTAGGTATTAACCTACCTTCGTCAAAAGCTTTTTTATATTCAGCCGAATCTTCTACAACAACATTTAAATCTTTGTGATCTGGTACACTTGATAGTTTTTTAAATTTACGTTTTTTTACCTTTTTTCCATCTACTATTATATCACGCACAGAACTTAAGCTCTGCATTAAATCTGCATTTGGATCTAATTTAGATTTTCCTTCTCCTTTTACTAAATATTGTTTCTTTTTTTTACCATTTACAAATACTGGTTCATTTAGATATAACGCACCAAAATTAGCAAATTTTGATGCTATTATGTTAGCTGGACTTAAATATCCACCTTCAGCTGCTTTTGTTAAACCAGATTTAATATTATCTCTTCCGCTTATAGTATCAGCTTTTTCTTTTTTAAACTTTTTATCAACATATTTATCAAATATTCTATATGTGTCTAGTGTTTCTTTATATTCTACAGCATCAAATTCTTCTTCTGTTAATCCTGCTATACTAGCTAATAGTGGTCGTTGTAAACGTTGTTGCAACTTAACAGAGTTTGATTCTTCTTTAACAGCTTTTTCTATAGCGCTAGCTATTACTATTTTTTTATCAGCATCAACATCTCTATTAGCAGCTTCATTAATTTTACTAGCTTCTACTGGATTAGCAGATAAGTATTCAGCTCTAACATCTTCTGCGATCTGTTTTGACACAGCTTCCGCTAGAGCGGCCTTTCTGTCGCTAATGACTGATTTTCTGTTTTTTCTATCTAATGGTATATCTTTTCCCTCATAATAGTCTACAAACTCTGATCTTGTAGGAGGAAACATAGCCCATTGCTTGGATATTCCTGTTCCTTTTTGTCCAGCTTTTTGAGCTACAAAAGCGGTTGCTAAAGGTATATAATTTTTATTTAAATAATTAGAAAAGTCTTCTTTGGTTTTTGTATTTTTACCAAATTCTGCTTTTATATCTTTAACTAATTGACTATCATATATACTAGCTACAGCTTGCTCAGCTAGAGCTTGTCTTTTTATTGCAGTTAGTTCTTTATTATCTTGTAACTCGTTAACAGCTTTTTGTAATCCAGCTGGTATAATGTTTTTAGCTTTATTAATAATAGACATAGGAAGCTTTAATTGATCTGCTAAAAACTTAGAACCAATTTTAACCTCAAAATCATTTTGATCTTCTACTAATAAATTAGCTGCTTCTGCTGAATTAAAGTCTACAGTGTTATCTTGTGATAATACTTTTTTAGCGGCTCTGTCAACTCTTCTATTAAGTTGTTGAGCTATATATGCAGCTATTGGAACTCCTGACTCGGGCTTATATGTTTCAACTAACCTTGCTACACCCTCTGGGCCATATCTTAATTCACTAGCTAAAACATCTACATCACCATCATATCGTCTAAACTTAGGTACAGAGTTAAGCTTTTTTATAGCTACACTTCTTATAGTACCTTCTTGAGTTTCAACGATGCTATCAACAGCTTCTACTCCTTTTTCATCATATAGCTTTTGAGCTCTATCAGCTAACTCTATGCTTTTTACCATAGGAGATGTAAATATATCTAATTGCTCTTTTTGTAAATCTTGAATTTTTTCAAAAGCAATAGCTTTAACATTAGTAGGTTGATCTGGATCTTTAACTATATCTTGATACACAGCAATAGAATCATTAAGATTCATCATCTGAGCTCCTTGCTCTGGACTTAAATCTGTAATAGCATCTACTATTTGAGCACTAGCATCAACTTCTTTTTGATCTATTTCTATTAACTTTTCTCTAATAGCTTGAGTTATATTAGGATCATTGATAACTTCTGTTTCTTTAAGTTGAGCTTTTAATCTGTTTTTTTCTTTTTGATTTTGTTTAAACTCTTCACTTATAGCGCTAGGCTGTATTTCTTTTATATTTTCTTCAGCAATATCTTTATTTATAGTAGCATCTACTTGAGAGTATTTTCTAGCATTTTTAATTGAAGAAGGATCTTTTAGGTCTAAAGCTTCTGAAACTGCCTTGTATTTTCTTCCAGATAATATAGATTCTCTTCTTTCTGTTATTCTAGCTTCAATTTCAGGATCATTAGTTGCTTTAAATTGCATTTTCATGAAATCACTGTCTGGAGCATCTAACATTTTAGACATTTCTTCTTTAGTAGTCTCAGTGCCATTAAAAGTATATGATGGAGCCGCATCTTTTATAGCTTTTTTAGCATCAGCAAGTGAACTTTTTAATTGAACAGGAGCCATTGCTACACCAGCAACACCTTCTAATAATATTTCTTCACCAGCTAATTCTTGACCAGCAACAAGCATACCTGCAGTTTCACCTAGAGCACCACCCGCTGCTTCTACAGCTGTTGTAGCCGCTAAACCTTTAGCTGCTAATTTAAAACCTGTTTTAGCACCTTTAACACCGCTTGTTAATATTTTACCTCCAACACCACCACTAACTAAACCAGTTAAGCCTTCTATGGCGCCTATAGTTAAACCTCTTCCACCAGCTTTCCACCGAAGATCACTCATTTCTTCAGGATTTTCTAGTACATTTCTTATGTCGTCATTGTTGTCTGGATTACCACCATTTTCAATAACTTTTTCTCTAAGAAGTTCTGCAAAAGTAGCAGATGTTTCCATTGCTGTCATTGCTCCAGAAAAAGCTCCTGATACAGCACCACCACCAGCGCCAACAGCGCCAGATAAAAAAGCTAAAGGACCAGTAGGTGCAGCTAATGTTGTGGCTAAAGCACCACCGGCATAAGCTCCAGCGGCTGCTCCCGTGCCAGCCATTGCAGCTGCTTCTTCTGAATCAAAAATTGTACCAATAGCTCCAACCATACTAGAAACAACAGTTTCTGCACCAAAAGTTGGATTTTGCATTAAAGCTTTAAATCCTGCCCAAGCACCACTATCACCTTCTTCTTTATATTTATTAGTAAGCATTTGCCATTCTTGTGCCTCTTCAGACTGACCATATCTTTGTGCTTCTTCAGTTGCAAGTCTCATAGCATCTAAAGATTCATCGTCTGTTTTTCCTTTAAAAACATCAAAAGTCTCATCTACAGCATCAGAAGATGCCCAACCTTGTTTTGCAGCTCTATATATATCACTAACAAAATCAACACCAAAAGTATCATTTCCAAAGAACTCTTCTAAGTATGTAGCTTTCTCTGGTACTATTTCAGGTAAAGGTGGGTTTTCATCAATTACAACAGGAGGAGGTATTATTAGATCATTTACATTTTCAGGTATTAAAAAATCATTTTGATCTTCTTCTTCTTCTTTTATAATTAAATTACCAAATTCATCATATTCTTCCATAGAATAATATTATTTTTTACGTTTAAAAAACTTAGCTAATTTGTTTAATGGTCCTTCTGAAACTCCATAATTAAAGTTAGTATCATAGGCAGGTATATTGTATATTTGAGAAGCTAAAAATTTAGCTAATTCATTTGGATTATCTAATGTAGAATTAGGTATTTTATATATAGCAGCATCACCTTGAACTATATAATATTCACCGTCTTTTTCTTGTACTGTTTTTGGATTTTTACCTGTAGGTAAACCTGATCCCCATGTTTTAATATTTTCCCTTGTAGGCATAGGTGCATTTTCTGATAAATACTTAGCTGATTTGTAACTTATTCTTTCTGGCCCAGTTTTTCCTTGATTTAAAGCATTTGCAGCGTTGATTCTAGAAGTCTGTGCATTCATAGCCTGAATTTGCTGTGTTTTTCTTCTAGCATCAGCTTGTAATTGATTGAAATTTTCAGTCTCTTTATAAACATAATTTTCACTGGCAATTTCTGTAAACTTTTTCTCCATTTCATATTCAAGTCTACTACTGTATTCTTCGCCATCGGGACCTTCATACATACCAGAATTTAATGCGTTATTCATTTCTTCAATACTGTATCCCGAATGATCAACAGCTAAAGACTTTAAACCATTTTCTTTATACGTTTTTAAGAAAGTATCAAACGATGCCGCTACTCCATTTTGCCACTCTTGAGATCCAGCTGGATTATCAGCTGATGGACCTATTACACTTGCATTAACAACTCTACCACCTACGTTTCTTTCTTCTGGCTTCATTAAAGCTTCAACTGTTGGTAAAACTAGTGCTTGAAAATCTTCAACTTTACCTATTGGCTGTGGCATTTGATTAAGCTTATTAGCTGGTATACTAAAAGGCTCACCATCAGCTGTTTCACCTTGAAATACAAGAATATTATTATCATCTATTCCAAAACTACCTCTATTATCTAATATAGCTTGAAAATACATTTCTTGATCTTTAGGTATTGCGCCACTTAAGGTTCCTTGAGCTAAGCCTTCTGCATAAGCGCCAGCTGTTCCAGATATAGCATCAACCATTTGTTTTACTTGAGGTACTTGGCCCTGTAGTTTAGCTGATTCAGCTGCAAAATATGTACTGTCAATTTCTCCTTTTTCTAATTGAGAAACTAAACCACTATACTTATCTACAAGATTCCTACTCATGTCTTGCATATAACTTTGTAATGGTTGATATTCTGTTTCAGAAGATACCATTAAACCAGCCATGTTTTTAGACTTGATATCTGCTAATTGCATTTCTCTAAGTCTTTTTTGCTCAGCTCTTTCTTGTATTAATTGACTTCTTGCTATATCAGCATCTATACTTTCGGCTGCACTATCTAAACTTACATATGTATCATATGGATTTTGACCCGGATTAAATTGACTATCTATTGATGATTTTACTGCCATTTTATAATTTATTTAAATTTAACATGTTATTTACCACCTAATAAAGATCCTAAAGGACCCATGGCAGCGCCAGCAACACCAGCAATACCACCTATTAAATCATTTGTAGCTTGTTTCCTAGCATTATCAGCTCCAGCTTTTCTAGCACCAGAAAGATCAAGTAAATCTGATTGTTGAGTATATCTACTTTCTTGTATGTCTCCCATACCCTGAGCTCTAAACTGAGCCATATTATTTGCAGCCGCTTGATTAGCTCTTGCAAAATCATTTTGTGCACCTGCATTAAATTGACTCATAGCATTATTAGCACCAAATTGTGATTGAGCAAATTGATTATTTGCAGCAGCATTAAATTGATTCATAGCATTTTCAGCTCCAAACCTTGATTGTGCAAATTGATTTCTAGCATTAGCACCAAACTGTGCTGCTTGGTTCTGTGCTGCTGCACCAAACTGTGCTGCTTGATTAGCTGCTTGAGCTCCAAATTGAGCGGCTTGATTTTGTGCCGCTGCTCCAAACTTAGATGCTTCATTTGTTGCACCTACATTAAATTGTTGTTGACCTAAATCAAATTGAGAAGCTAAATTACCTTGAGCTAATTGACTTTGTTGCAATTGACTTTCAGCAGCAGCTCTCATTTGTTCGTTAGATTTAACTTGTCTATCTATATCTGCAGATATACCTGCTTTAGATTTAGCAGCTGCGTTTGCTAAAGCCGTTGCTCCACCTGCTCCAGTTCCAGCTTGTGCAGCTAAATCTTGAGATGCAGCTAATGATTGATCAGCTTCTCTTGCAGCCATCTCAGCACCCGCTGTAGAAACCTGTAAATTATTCATTGTATTTGTAAGACCAGTATCAGCGCCTCTAGCTAAATTACCAACACTTGTTTGTCCAGCTGTATATCCTTGTGAATCATAACCTTGTGAGTCATAGCCCTGTGCTGTATATCCTTCAGCGTCTGCTAATGTAGCCATAGCAGCTTGATCAGCACTACCAAGTGTTCCAGCTGTTGCTTGAGCAGCGTCGCCTAATTGTTGTGCATTTAAACCAGCATAAACATCATCAAATTGAAAGTTTTGAAAGTTTGATCTTGCTTTATCAAATTCTTTATTTGCTGTTTTTTGTTCTCTTCTTCGCGCTCGACCACCGAACAATGATCCAACTCCTTTAACTATACTTCCCATTAGTATTTCATTATTAATTCGTAAGACGGAGTTTCATCGCAATAATAATCCGCTTGTTTATATTTATCTAATAACACACCTTTTTTTGCCCAAGCAAATGCGTATTTATAACCCATGTCTTCAGCAAAATCAGTTGTAAAATCTACTAAGAGTTGCAATGCATCACTTCTGTCTGTGTCTTGATAAGATTTATCACTAACCACTACAGCTGGAATCGCAGTCTTACTGTTTGTCATCCATAGCCACATAGCTGCAATAGGATCATCTCCTTTGCAAACCATAAAACCACCTAAGCCTTGTCTTTTTTCTTCTTGTTCGTCACCTACTTTAAAAGAGCCAGGTAACATATCACGAGGGAAGCCTTCGGCTTTATAAGCTTCCCACCACTTTGGTATTAAATCCCAATCGGATTCTTGTAATTTTCTTACTTGTAATTGCATATAATTTAATTTGATGAATTTACCGCTTCCGCGTTTAAAGCAAACAATTCTTTTTCTGTTGAAGCGTTTGCTATTGGTAATGTTAATTTAATTGAAGCAAATGCACCTTTAATGCCACTTACTATTTTATTGTCTGTCTGTGTTAAAGTACCATTGACAACAATGTAGTTTGGTTCTGATGAACTTATCGGTGCAAAATACTTGCCTTCTTTTTCTTGAAAAGGAAATGTTACTATTGCTGCCATATCTATGCTAATTGAGTTACTACTATTGTTTTATCTGTTAAAGCTGGAGTTATTCTTGTATTAGTACAACTAATAATAGCCTCTGCTGATCTTGTTGATGCAGTGCCATTAACATCTGCTCCAATAGTAAAACTATCACCTGGAGCAACTACAGCTGTACCAACAACATTGTTAAACTTTAACCATCCAACACCATCACCAGTATCATTAGCGCTAACAGTTATATCAACGTTCCATGTATTTGTTATTGTTATTGCTGTTCCTGCAGCTACTATTTGTTCTGTAGCAGGTGGAACTCCTAAAGTTGCAACAGCTTGTCCTGAACCTGTTATAGTTGCAGTTGCCGTTGTGTTAGCTGTAATAATTGGTAATTGTACATTTAACACTAAAATACCAAATTGATTACTCATTGCTTTAGTAACAGTAGTACCGTTAACATTATAAGCTGCAGTAAAAGATCCATTAACTAAAACTTTATCAGCATCAGCTGTATATGTTATAGTTGCAAACCTTTGTGTTGCTGCATCAAATGGTGATATTCTATAAGCAACACCTGTTCCAGGATTACCTATAGGTGTTATTATAGCACCTTGAGTACTAGCATGTACTGGCACTGGTGACCATGTTAATGTTGGTTTTTCAGTAGCGGTTCCAGTAACAGTTATAATACCAGCTGTAGCTGTTGCAGGAACAGTAACTGGAAGTGTATATCTAACGTTATCACCTATTCTTACATTTGTTAAAGTTCCAGGATTAGTGCTAGCTGGCATACCTGTTGAATTAACAATTATATTAGCATCATCAACATAATAATTAGTAAAAGCAGCTGTTGTAAATACAACATTACCTCCTCCAGCGGTATTAAACACTTGAGATGCAGGTGTTAATGCTGCATTAGATATAGTATCTACAGTGTTTACCGTTAATAAAGCAACAGTAAATGCTAAGCTAGCACCCGTACCACTTATATTTAGAGTTTGAATACTATTACTTGTACCTACAGTGTGCTGAACTAAAAATACTAATTGATTTTCATTTGTTATAGCGCTTGGATTAGTTACAATTAATGAGCTTGACCCAGCAGGCGTTAATGTTATGTTGTTTACATTTGTAAATTCAAATTGTGAATTTAAAGGTTCAACAAATATAGCCCAAGAAATTAAATCTCCTTGTTTGGCTTGAACTGTATTAGCTCCATTAAAAACAGAATTATCTGCAGCGCCTGTTAATTGTAATGTTGTTGTAAAAGATGTTGCTAATACTGGTAATGTTCCTGAAGCACTTAAATCTGTTTCTATATACTCAAGCTCCCAACCAGTATCACCTTCGTAGCTTAAACTATTATATTGTTTTACAAGTGATGGAGCGTCATTAAATATAGGTATAACATAAGACTCTTGTGTTCCAGAATTATAAAAATTATTTCTAGTTACGTTAGTGCTATGATGTTCCCATAATTTACCACTATTAAAAGTATAATATGTATTGTTTAAAGATAAACCACCTTCTTGTTTATAACCTCTAAAACTTGTCCATCCACCTGATCTATCATCAAATGTTACTGTTAAATAACCATCTGATGCTGTTGCTGCGTTTGTATCTTCATTACTATCAAAGCCTTCACCTATAATAGTTAATTCATACATGCGACTATATTCATCATAAGATCCTATAACAGATGTAGATTGTTTTAATGCATCTCTAAAAAAGTCACCCATACCCACTTGAGATATTTCAGTAATACCATTTTGAGATAATCTTAATACGGTACCTCTATTTTTATCAGTAAAATATCTTGAAAAACCAAAGCTTGCAAAAGACTGAGGATCATTTGATATACCAAACTCACCAGCAAAAGCAGCTACTGTTCCTAAAAATTGTGTATTACTTGTTACAGGTACTGCACCACCTTCAGCTGAATATATAAAGTTTTTATCAATAGGTGATCTAGATACTTTATCTTCTTGAAATATTAATATCTGCGTGTCATCAACAAACATTTTCTGTACAGAACCATTCAGTGGATCAAGAGAGATGGTTAGACCACCCTCAGATTCATTAAATTGATTTATGTAGTTAATACCAGTTCTAGAGTTTAAAAGTCCGCTAGAATGTATAAGAGTATTATTTCTTCTTTCTTGAGTAAAATTTTCTTGTACTACATAAGCTCTAACGCCTACATCAAAAAATGGTTCATTGAATCCAGCTCTAATTCTATTTATTTCAATATGATCATCGCCTGAACCGCCTGGATCAAAAGTTAGTAATATACAATTAAAAAAACTTATGTTTATAGCTGTTGTAATTGCACTTGACCCATCATCATTTAATACTCTACCTCCTGTAGATGTTTCAAAAAATATATCTAATTCAGAACTAACAGGTTCTGTTTCAAAAACACATAAACCAGTAGATACAGTGTTACCTGAATTATCTAAAGTAGTAACATTAGCATCACCTGATGGGTTTTGTATAGACTGTACTGAAGTTAAAGCTGCATATGGAGGTGTATAAACATTTCCACCAGCTAAATATTTAGGATAAACAGATACATTGCATGGAGATATTGTTGCTGAAGTACTAGGAGGTATGGCAGCTGTTTGATCTCTAGGTATTTTATTTATACTATCACCAAAACGATTAACTGTATTAGCAGCGTCAATAGTTGATATCCAGTTGTAATATTCTTGTTCACGTTGTTTTACAACAACCCTATATGAATATGCCCAACTTGGTATTTGTGTTGTGTCTGTAAAACTTATTCTTAATGCATTAAAAGCAGTTGCTGATGATGCATTACCATAACCTGGATCTATAAAAACAGTATCAGTACCAGAGCTAGATAATATAACAGGTGACTGTCTACCAAATTTATCAGCTAATACAATACCTACCTGATAAGTTCTTCTTGATTTAACAGACTGATTTTTTAAAGGACCAGTGCTTCCTGTATTTCTAGAATCTTGATCATTTGTTTTTGATACAGTAAAAGCTATATTTGGTATATCAAAGTTTTGTAAAAAGTTTCCATAAACTAATCTACCACCTGCAACTTCTTGTGCTTTAGCTTTAATAGGTACAGCATCATAAACTCTAGTAAGTTGATCACCTGGTAAAGTTCTAAACGGATCAGTTGAAGAATATGTAAAGTTTACAAAAGTTTCTGTTGTAACTTCTTGATCATCAACAACATATAAAGTACCTGATCCAGACTCTTTATATATTAATTCAACACTTGTAATACCATATCCGGTTGGCGTAGGTATTTGTAGTTGTACTTGATTTATTGCATTAACAAAAGTTTCTATTTCACCAAAATTTGATAATGAAGAACTTATTGTATCAGTTTCATTTAATCTTGAAAAAAGTATAGGTGAAAAAGGTGCTAACACACTATATTCACTGTCTTCAAATTGCCATCTATATGAAAACCTAATAAGTTTATCTTCCATAAACGTAGAAGATATACTAGCTTCTCTAGTTGCAGCAACAATAGTTGGTGATTCATACGGCGTAAACTTAGCTACAGATATTAAATTATCTATATCGGCAGCTGCAGTATAATAAGATGTATTATTTCTTGCAGTTACTACATTTATTTTTCTGGGATAATTTCTATTATCAGTCCAAAATAAAAGATCATCAACTATATTTATACCTGTTACAGGAAAATTTTGATGTAAATTTAATTGTGTTGAAACTATTAATGCTGTAAGTTGTTTTGTTTTTTGATCATACTCAAATAAACCGTGTTGACCACTATTTGTCTCATTGTATATTGAGTTTGTGGTAACAAGAAAATATATTTTTTCATTACCAGTATCAGCAACTTGACCTATACATTTACCATTAGCAAGTCCGCTTTGTGCTACTAATTCATTACCTAATAAATTTTCAACAGCACCAACATCTGAGCTTTCTGATTGCCCGATATTAATATTAAAACCTTCTCGATATTCACCGGCAGGTA
>WLWG01001919.1_pt1 | contig 17127 bp, 38 predicted proteins | sample 6712871 | NCBI WGS metagenome assembly WLWG01 (sample SAMN12718693, study PRJNA515312) | sponge metagenome | isolation source: marine sponge | host: Mycale hentscheli | place: New Zealand: South Island, Marlborough, Capsize Point | collected 2003-05-01
CTTGGGTATTATTTTTCTTACATGGTGTTGCATGGAAATATATAATCAGGCGTATATATGAACACTATGGTAAAACATTAGATCCTCGAAACATTTATACAAAGGTTAAGGGTAAGATAAGCATTGGGTAAGGCAAAAAATAATCAAGCAAAGTCGTTCTTTTCATACAAGAATGATGATATTGAACTTGTAGAGATTGGTCAATTCTTAAGAGAAACCCAAAATTATAGAGTTGAACGTGAATGGTATGTATTATTTGATAAGATGTCGGGAAAATACCTAGGGTATAAGGAAACATTTGATGGTGATAAAACAATTAGTCCTAGAAATCCTGATCTTTTACTCATAGATAAAAAGACAAAGCATTTGGTTTTGGTAATTGAGATTGATGGCGGTGTTCACGATACAAAGTTTTATGATACAGAAGAACGTAATGATCAATATGAATCAGCGGGAATACCATTATTGGTAATAAGTAAATTAGAAATAGAAACTACTATATTTGACTTGGTATATAAGAAAGTAAGTGAGGTGTTAGATTGACTATAAACCTGTATGTAAATAAAGAGTTCAAAGAGTTTATGGATCAACTATTAGTTGTATCACAGGCTAATAATCAACCATTATCAACAGCAATATGTCAAGCAGTAAAAAAATATATGCTTGATTTAAATGATGAAAAAGAATTAATTGGGGATAAAAAAGATTGGGATAATTTTATTAAAAATGCCGATAAAGAAGAACTTTATGCTATGAGTAGAGTTATATGTGGAATAAATGATAGAATAGTGAGAAAAGTATGTCAATAGAAATAAAAGAAATGGATAATATAATTCATGGAAATTGTTTAGAGGAAATGCCAAAAATTGCAAAAGGTTCAGTAGATATGATACTTACAGATTTACCTTATGGTATGACCGCTTGTAAATGGGATAGTTTAATTGATTTAAAAAAAATGTGGGATTGTTTTAATTATGTTATTAAAGACAACGGTGCAATAATATTAACAGCATCACAACCATTTACTAGTAGATTAGTTATGAGTAATCCTGAAATGTTTAAACATGAATGGGTATGGGAAAAATCACGACACACTAACTTTATGGCTATGAAATATCAACCAGCAAAAATACATGAAAGTGTACTTGTTTTTGGTAAAAATACAGTAGTATATAATCCTATAAAATGGTATGTAAGTGAAGATAAAATAGATAAAAGAAAAACCGTTAGAGATCCTGATACCAATAAAGATGGATATATGGGAAATATAAAAAGAACAAGAAAAAAAGATGATGGTAGTAGGTTTCCAAAATCTATTATTAAAATACCAAATCCAAATAATAATACATTACATCCAACACAAAAACCAGTTCCATTGTTTGAATATTTAATTAACACTTATTCTAATGAGGGGGATGTTATATTAGATTGTTGTGCTGGAAGTGGAACAACAGGGGTAGCCTGCAAAAATACAAATAGAAAATATATTCTCATTGAACAAGAGAAAGATTTTTATGAGGTAATAATTAATAGATTAAGATGAATATAGATAAATTAAAAGAGATGGGATTTAATCTCATACCACTTAAAGGTAAGAGTAAAGAACCTATTGGCGGTCTTAATTGGAAACAGTTTCAAGAAGAAAAATATAACGGTAGTTATCCTGATTCTTGTAACATTGGTGTAGTATGTGGTCGTTCAAGCGGTAATGTATTTGTTGTTGACTTGGATGATACTTCGTTATATGATGATTATCCTCAAGAAATAAAAAATACATTTACAGTTAAAACAGGTAAGGGTTATCATTTGTATTATCATTTTCATGGTTTCCCGCCACCAAACAAAAAGTTAGACGACAAACGAGGTAGGCATATTGATATAAAATCACAAGGCGGTTATGTTCTTGCACCAACTTCTATACATCCAAACGGTAGTATATACACAGCAATAAATGAACTTCCAATTATGGATATTGCTATTGATAAATTAAAAACTCATCTACAAAAAATGGGATTTAATGTAGAAACAAAACCAATAGAAGAAATTGCAACTGGTATATCAGAAGGCGGTAGAAACGATGCTACTTTCAAGTATGCTTGTTATCTTATACGAGATAAGGGATTATTCGGGGAAGCATTAAAATTAGAAATTGATCTATTGAATAGTAAACACAAGCCACCACTACCACCATCAGAACTTGAATTAATTATATCACAAGCAGAAAAGGCAGAACATAACAATATGACTAGACATATAGAAGATGCTAGATCAGTTGTTGAAAAATTAAAGGGTAAACCAATTAAATTAACAATGCAGGATATAACACCTACTTATGAAAATAAACCAATAGAATTCGATTGTATGATTACAGCGGTAGGGGAACGTAAGACTTACACAGTTTCAGCAAATACAAGTTGTGTTATTTGTGGTTCACAAAAGAAAGTGTATTGTGATGATTTGCATATATTATCTGTACCATTCTGCACAAAGGATAAACGCCCATACGATATTGATGAATCTACCAAAGTTACAGCATATATACAACAGATGAGAATACAAGAGTTCTTGGAAACCGCTAGAAATTCTACACCTGTTGAGTTTGATGCTGAAATTACTGATGAAAATGTAGGGGAAGCATATATAGGAGACAGAAAAACTATTATTGCAAAGTTTAGAAGCATACCAAAACCAAAGAGTGCATATAATGATATTGTATTTCAGATTAATGAAATGAAAGATTTGGAACAAAAGGAAGGTTGTATGCCAACGGAACAAGAGATAGAAAAGTGGAAGAAGATAAATATATTTGAAAGAGTAACTGCTTCCATAGCACCTGATATATACATTAATCCTAGAATTGTAGAATCCCTGATTCTATGGGCGTGTGGTGGTAATAGTCTTAATGGCAAACGTGATCTTATCCATTGTGGAATACTTGGCGATGCACAACTTGGTAAATCTGATTTGTTATTGAAAATATATAAGTTGTTGCCCGGCTCAGGTTATACGGTTGGTAGAAATACTTCGGGGGCAGGACTTACAATAGCCATGGTAAAATTATATAATGGCACAATGATACCTAAAGCAGGATTTTTCCCACAACACACTGGACACCCATGTATAATTGATGAGATAGACAAGATGAAGAAAGAAGATCATAACTCATGTCTTGAAGTTATGGAACAACAAACTACTTCACAGGCTAAAGCAGGCACAGGTGGTGGACTAACATTACCAACAAAGTGTTCATTATTAATTGCAGGAAACCCTAAGAACGGTAAGTTTAATCCTAAATACCCTACTGTAATGGATAACTTTGAGATGGAAACACCATTTGTTTCACGATTTGATATTTTATGGTTATTAATTGACGACAATGATCCTGAAACGGACAAGTTAATTAGAAAGTTTATCAGAACATATCAAAGTAGGAAACAGGAATATATGACAGTGGAAGAACTACAACGATATTTTGTATATATCAGAAGTTTAGATGCAACTATACCTGATGAGTTTATGGATAAGATTGATGAATTACATACAAAAATGCGACCATTAAATGTAAACAGTGGTATTCCTATTGGATGGCGACAGTATCATGGATTATATAGGTTATTAACTGCAAGTGCAAAGGCTAACTTGCGTAGTGTTGTGAACGAAGATGACTTTAGAATAGTTGAAAATATAATCAAAGAGTCATATAAAAGTATGAAAATGAATTTGGAAAGCGGGGAAGTTAGTGATACACATAAGAAAACAAAGGATACAAAGAAAGAAATTATATTAATAACTTGGGCAGAATGTATGGATGAGAGTTTGGATAACACAGTAGATAAGAAAGAATTTATAGATTTGTTGGCAACTAAGGAAGGATTTAATGCTCTAGATTCACCAACTATGTTCAGCAGAATGTTAGATGCAGGGGATCTTATATATGACAATGACTTGGAAAGATATAAGAAGGTCAGATAATTGGGTAAACTTAGAGATTTAAGAGAACGTAGAGAACAAATGGAATGGGATGATCCTAATAGAATAGCACTTGAAGAAGAAATAAACAAGATAGAACAATGGTGTATAGACAATAATAAGGGGTTTGTAAGCAAATTAACCACTTGGACTAACGGATTAGGGGGGGATAATGATCTATATCCATGGCATACAGGTTATATTGATGTAAAAGATATGTGGATGGTAGCAACTTTAAATGGAAAAGGTATAAATTATAATTTTGATAAAAGTATTCATATTTGTAGAAATTGTTCGTAATTCTTATATACGTCATATATATACATAACGTATGAAGAAATCAACAGGTTTAAAACAATTTGATAAAGTAGTAGAAACTCCATCAGATTATCTTGGTTTAACAGATTTAATTGATATGGATTGTGATGATGAAAAGTGTAAATGTAAAACCTTAAATATAAAGGAAAAATTAGATTAATATTGCCAATTAATTTCACAACAAAAAATATTGATCAAGAAAAATATATTAAAATTATAAGACGAATTATTGTTTTAAATGGAAATAATGGTGAAGATTTAAGCGGTTATCAGGCTTGGGTAAGATTTAGTCGGGATTGGACTTTAAATATTATACCTGTAACAGAACAATATGATTATGAAAGATATTATAAACATCTAAATGTAGAAACATCAAGTGGAATTGCTTGGGGCGTTACAGGACAAAAAGTGATATATATGTTCGTAAATGATTCAGGTAATACTTTCATTACAAGACAAAATATAATGCCACTTGGGCATGAACTTCTGCACGCATTATATCAAGATGAAGTTGGAACACAACATATTACGAGATTATATGATGCACCGGAAGGTAAGGCAGGTACAACAGGTGCAAGAGCAACCGTTATTGTTCACGATAATTGGTATGGAACAAAAAATACAATTAAAATGTGGGTTCGTTGGGGTATAATTTGGCTACCGATAACTATTCCATATATACCTGTTAAAGAAGCAAAAGAAATTTACAATATATAATTACCATTGAGTAAGTTCGGTTTGTTCTCCTCTACCCATTAGTGAATCCATACTTATATTCATTGGTTCACATATTTGACTCATAACAGTTTCTAAACTATCCATATATTTTTGTTTGTCAATATCCTTCCGTTTAGCCATACTTAGTGGACATACTTTAGGATCTACCCATGTTTTTACAAACTCTACAAATTGTCCTTTTTCAACATTACCTAACTGCTCGCCTGCCTTTACTGCTTGTGGTTTAGACTTATATTCCGCGGGGTTCTTTGCAATCATTACCTTAAATGCTAATTGATCTAGAGGTATTTTATCAAAATCATCTATAACAGTTTTCATAACATATCGTATCTCTTGTTTTACTTCGTTAAAATCTGATATATTCTCAATAGGTTTTAATTTTTCCAACACATCATTAAATAATCTCTTAACAAATGGCGGTGTATTAGATTTTTTACCACTCAACCCTTTAATATCCAAATTACCGTCTTTTTTAACTCCAAAATAATTCTTTTTTCTATCACTTAATACTAAATATTTATATTCTTTGTCAATTTCTAAATCAATAGAATAATGTTTCTTACAAAAATCTATAAGGTAATCAACCTGTTCTTTAGTTGGATTATGGACAAAGACACTATCGGTATCTCCATACAAGACAGGCAAAGATTTGGATTTGGCAGTTTCTATCGTCTTTGAAATTATATTACGCCCCACAGCGGTTACAGCTTCGGCACTTGGAAGAAAATATAATGAGAAGGTTTCAGCACCGATCACACCATAACTTGCATTTAAAAATACTTTGAGTGCCTGAGCAATAGTATTGTTTATATCACGATCCTTCTTCGTCTTTGATTTCTTGCTCAGAACTTTGAAATGATTTACCCTTAATTCCTTTAATGAGCCAATTAATAATGATGCCATTCCAATTTTCTTCGTGCATGACCAATGTTGTGTATAGGGTATTATATTGTTTTTGCATACTTCGTGACTACAACATACTGTATCGTATGATATATTTCGGGTTTTAATTATACTAGGATATAGGCTTGCAAAATCTAGTACAGTTACGTCAAAATGTATTCCGCTAACAGGTTCTAATACTTCTGCACCCTGATATTTTTTACCTTTTATACCAGCTTGTGTAGTTGCTTCAACTTGTGGAAGATCACTACTACGAGGAATTAATTGATTATTAATTCTATGTTCATTATAGAACATACCCTTGATCCAATTAGATATACTTAGTCTTGATATATCGTCAATCGGCATATTAGCAACCCTACACAATATAACAAGCAAATTCATTACCAAGTCGTTGTTATAGTGAGATAGCTCATACGTTAATCTGCTATCGTTATAACAATATTTACTTAACAGGTTTAATGATATATCCGCAAGACTACCAACATAATCTACTTTCTTTTCGCCCAACATAGCTTGGCTTACATCGTCTAGTTTATCTGTTACATATTTTGCACCAAAGGCATATATTTTGAGGGAACGATTTGAAAACACACCATATAAATCAACATGAATTCCATTATTCAAAGTTGCCTTTTCCTTCATCATCTTGAACGGATTATATTCCAAACCTAACACATTAGCCCTGTTATATAAATATGGCATATCAAATAGATCTCCATTATATGTAAGCACAAGTGGGTATGAATCTATTACTTTAAACGCTTCTTCCAACAGTTCTTTTTCGCTATCAAACCATTTTATATTATATTTTTTTTCAGGATCATCTTCGCCCATCGCTACCTCAGGTCTTTTGAGTGTATATACTTCTTGTATATCATCAGAATGAAACGATATAGCAGTTATACGTTGTAATGCTTTAGTTGTATCAGGCATTGTATCTCCCACTTCTACTTCAATATCAAATGCAAGTCGTTTTATATTTGGTATATCTTGACCAAGAAGATTTGCCCACTTTGTAACCTGTTCGGCAAATGATTCAGTATCTACTACTGATTCCATATCTATATTTTTTAATTGTATATTATCTTTTGATTTTAGGGGGGTTATATTATCATTATCTACTTCATACCATGTTCCAACCACATACTTTTTGTCATATAAGAAACTTTGATAATATTTTATATCTCCTTCCCAACATACTCCGTTATCACGCAAGTCATATATAACGCTAGGATTATCCACACTAACCTTTACCATTTCCCTTGATTCGTCTTTTATTACATCATATATATCGACATTCTCTACATTGTTGATTCCCATTATCTCCTTGATTTGGGGAAGGGTTTCAGGCTTTACATAACAATGTTGCTTATAATCAGAATTACTAACCATTATAATTTTATTGCTAACAGGTTCATAAAATTTGAGGATAATCTTTCTATTTTGGAATACACATGATAATAATATACACTTTGTTATATTTCATCACCCCAACTATCCCATTGGTCTTTCTTTTCTCTTGCAAATAATTCTATACGAGATACATTTCCGCACAATTCTATTATTCTATCTCTTACTATATCAGGCTTTTTACTATGTCCTTCGGGTACACTTTGTATAATTTCAGGTTTTTCAAATGTTTCAATTAATTGTCTTACGCCTGCTGATACTCTTTTTGGTTTTCCTTTAGTTCCTAATATACATATTTCACTATTTGCCCTTGTCCACCTACCCATACCCATAAAGGCTTTTAGATTTTTATGATATTTTACCCAATTAAAAGCACAAGTTTTTGGTGTAAAACCCCATGCTTTCATAACTTCCATACAAGTTCCGTCTATAAGTTTTGGAAATGTTACCCACATAAACATTATACTATCCTCTTTTGCTATGTTATTTATATCTAAATTTTTCATTTCTTCAAGTGTCATTACATTATATTTACACCCTGCACCACGTTTGCCTGCTAATGCTTTATCGTCATAAGACCAAGGCGGATCACAATATATAATATCATATTTTTTATTTGGAAGTATCAATTATCTTTCCTCAAATTCTTCGGGATCACTTCCACGACCATTCATACACTCATAACATACAGGCTCGTGTCCATTATCAAAACATTCTCTCAAGTGTAATTCACCTTCTTCACTTATTCCATTACAAGTTCCACATTTAATTTCATGCACAACTTCTTCTTCGTCATTAAGTGCTGATCTCAATATACTACTCATTTTATATCTTTCCCACTCTTGTTGTTGACGTTCTTGGCGTTCTAATTTATTCAATTTGCACCCACTTTGGAATATTTCGATTTGTCCACTTCATTATATTTTGTTTTTCCATGTTATAATAGTTTCTATATGATTTTACTATATTATCAGTTATTTTACATTCGTCAGGCATAGCTCTTGCAAATTTTGTCATGTTAATATTAGGTAAATTGGGAACAGGTAATGATTTTATAACGTCAAAAGACTTATGATTAACAGTATGATTAAATCTAAATTTATATTCGTCATTTAATGCTTCGGTCATTTTATAAAGCCAATAATAATTTTGCACACTATCTCTAACCCATTTTGCACAAGGGTGGTTAACATGAGTTTTTTTGTAAGGAATATTATAATCTATATACAAAGCAGGGTTAATGTGATGAGCAGTACATATCATTTGAGCGTGTTCTAATATCATTTTTACAACGTGTTTATCAACGTGTAATTTAGCACATTCAATAGGATCATTATCTAATACAAATATATTCATAGATAACAATATTTTTTGTATAATATAATTCTTTCCATATCAAAACAAATATATTAGACGACTACTACTAACTATTGTTAAGTAAGGTTGAGAAGGTTAGCTAAAGGGCATTGTGGGCTAACTCCGAAGCCTGTAAAGGTGGAAAACCAGTATGCCCCGCTTAACTAGTCATTCAGTGGTTAAGACGATAAAAATTGAAGACCTAAGAACGTGTTGGGCTACGGTCGATTTAAAAATAAGCCCGTTTTATGTTTTAGTCATTCGTCTTGCGATAGACATTTTGTTATATATTTTATCGCCAAATCTACAAAATTTTTCTAATGCAAAATGATGTGTGTTGCATAAATACATGAACCTTTTGGGATTCTTTTTTATCATTGGCAACAAATCCGTATAATACTGTAAAGAACCGCTATCATTCTTCGGATAGTTCTTATATATTATATCATTTTTTAAATACCACAGGTGATGAATCGTCATTCCCCGTTTTGCTGATTTACAATTACATATCCAACAGTGTCCATTTCCTAATGATATATTACCACATTCTTGTTTTATATTATTAATTTCCTCTTTTATCGTCATTTTCCATTTCCTCTAAAATTGGCTCAAGAAATCTTACATAACGCATTATTGTATTTTGATTAACACCCGAAGCTTCTGCAAGTATCCTATAAGAAATCCCCATGTTACCATATTTTCTCATACACTTATATAGTATTGTTTATATATAAGGATTTATTTAAATTGCTTTAGAAACGAAATTTCCACGTATATAACTATTAAAATATTTGCCTTTAGACTTTGCTGATTTAAATTCTTGCCAAGTTTCTGAATCAACTCCTTGACACTCATATACTTCGCCTTCCTTACCAATATATATTTGCATTAACTTAGTTTCGCTGTTATACTTTGCTCCTTGTATCCAACTTCCGCCAACAAAACTATCTTCTGTCAAGAATATTCTCCTTCCTCTTTGTTTTTCATTATATTACTAAGTAAATAATCCATAGTTTTATCCAATTCAGTCTCTATTGTTTCTAATTCTTCTCTTGTTAATCCTAATTTTAATCCTACTTCATGTTTTACAATCTCTTTAAATTGTGGTGGTATATCTAGGACTTCTATTGCCCCATATACACAAGTAAACATTTCTCGTGGTGTAATCACTTTAGATCTTCCAACTCCTTTTTGTTAATCTCATCTTGGTTATAATTAACACCTCTAAAATATAAATGTATGTCTTGCTGATTTCGGGAATACCAATATATACAAATGGCTAATGTAAAAAATATACCTACAAATGGTATAAGTAAGAAGAACATACTTAGAGAAGGCAATAAAAATAATCGTCTTGCTCTAATCAATCTGCTTCCTCACATTCACATGGATCACATTCACACCATTCGCAAGTCAATTATATATTAACCTCACAATCACATTTTTCCTTACAATATCTGTTAAGACATACCACACCATAATGAGCTTTAAATCCATTTTTACAATATGGACAGTCTTTATTCTTCAACTTCTACCGCCTTATATTCTGATCCAAATTGCATATTCAACATGAATATAATTTTTTCAGCTTCAATTTTTTCCCCAACAAACTCTTTGTTTGTAAAAGGATCACGCCAAAATATAGGTTGATTATTAAAATATTCTGCTATTCTATATAATTTCTTTTTCAATTTAAACCTCTCCTCTACTGAAAAAACTTGCGATTGAATTATATTCTATCTCAAATGTTTCGACTTTTACCCATGTAAATTTAACACAATCACATTTATTACATTTTCCATGCCCCTTTTGATAATGATCACTATGATCTGAATTTTGGGATTTACCGCCTAAATGACCACACCTACACATTTCGTTAAATGTTGATATTATATTACCGTCTTTATCAAATCCATGAACTATATATTTATTATTTGGATTAAAGTCGGTCAATTAAATTCCTTCCTCTCTAAATTCTGTTAATCTTTCGTGAGCAACTTCTTTAAATAATTTTTCTGTTTCATTGAATAATATATTTAACAAAACTTGTTTCATTACATTTACTTTATCGCCAAATGTTATATCCATTTTATCAACTAAATCTATTATTTCTTTAGCATACATACCGCAAGCTTCGGGTTCTTCGACTTTATCAATATCTTCCATATCTTCATATACTTTGGTCACAGTTTGACTTATTATTGCTTGTTTTTCGTCTTTTCCTATACCCATTTTTCTTAGGGGATCTTCTTTATTTTTTCTCAATCTCGATCATTCCTCGCTTCATATATTGCAATAACGTGTTCTTCCTCGCAAGTTTCACATAATCCTTCTTCATTAACATATTCTACAACTTGATCGCAATTTTCACACTTTGGGGAAAAATCGTTTTCTTCCATACTTGACATACCTAGATAAGATACTTTGCTCAATATAAATCTACCTCGACTTCCCTTCGTTTACGAATCCATTCCCATTCAGGTCTTTCTTCTTCGATATATATTTTCAAATCTTAGCCCACACTTCCTTTCGTTCTTCTTTTGTTGGCGTTCCTCTTTTACTTTGACATGATTTACGAAATTCACAATCAGAATCACAGCTTTTTCTGTTTATTTCTTTTAATTTTTCAAGTCCACCATTTTTTTGACATATACTACATACTGCCATTGTTCCAATATGCCAAAAATTATATTTTTTCATACTTGGTCTTTGATAACTATCAACTTCATAACTACCAACAAGGGTTCTTTTCCGTATTTTCTTTGGAATTTTTGGGAGTTTTCCATTTAAAATATCACGTTCTAAATTACCTATATTTTTTCCACAAACATTACAATCTACAACAATATACCCTGTAAATTCATTTATACTAAATGATAAATTACCCAATTATAATCCCACCTCGATTTTTTTCTTTTGTGATTTAGTTAGTTTGTTTGTAGGACAAGCAGAACATACACCATAGTGAGTAGGACTATCACTCATTACAATTTCTTTACCACACATTACACAAAATAGGCTCAATTATAACCCCAACTCCGTTAATTTTTTATGTATATCAGGTTTTTCTTCGTCAGGTAATGAATCCCAATATTCCATAAGTATATTATATGCCTTCATAAAAGAGAGTTTTGAGGGCAATTTTTATAATTGCTCCTCTATTTTGAAGTCATATAAAGGCTTTTGATCAACTTCAATTAATTCTCTAATTGAATTTTTAGGTCGTTTTTTCATGCCTTTATACATTGATTCTTCTATTATATAGACCGCTTCTTTGATTTTATTTGGTGTGAACAATAATTTATCGTCTAATTTTGATAAAGTAATTTTATCTGTTCTAAAATCAGCACAATCTGAAATTCTATCGGCAACTAGAATTATTTCTTTTTTACTCATTTTTTCAAAAATAATATCTTCTAGTTTTTCAATCAATGCTTTGTTGTATGTCATTACAAAGTAAAAACCATTTTGATTTATAAATCTATTGCTAGATCGCATAACACCGTTATATTTTCGTGAGGGGAAATTATTGTTAAAGTTTTAAAATTAAAAAAAGAAAGATTGGAAGATATACCTTCCTTTCCTTCTTGCTACTGGATATGAGCCAATAGATAGAATACTCGCTTCTGTCCAAGAAAACTTGAAATTTCTTTCAAGTCCTATCGGGTTACAGATTACCAAATTTCAATCGATCTGCTTTGATAGACGTTCTACAATAAGTTAAGCATACTTGCCTAATATATATCTTTGGTATTGATAGTATCCATAGTTTGCATACTAAGGTATATTACGGTTATACTACGGTATATTACGGTACTTAAATACTATTATATTTTCAAAAATATATAATCATCTGCTCGGATGGGGAAGGTGTTACCAGCAACATATAACGCCTATATATTTTGGGTTACAGGAAATTTTTACCTGCCAAGACAAATATATCACGCCTATATATTTTGGGTTACAGGAAGTACAGGTAAAGTGTCAAAAATATAATTATATTTTTTACCTGCCAAGACAGAATTAAAGACAAATTATACTATGGAAATAAAAAAAAGGAAGGTAAATATATTATTTACCGATTATTTTTTCCAAAGTGGCATTGACTTCCATGGTGAGAATTTCAAGCCCCAATCATTTACTTTTGCATGGTGATTTGATACAATATCCATAACTTGATCAAGAAGAAATTCAGCGTTAGCATTTCTGCCCTCTTGATTAGTCATGTTTTTATCTTTCACTCCAAGTTTGAAAGAGTTCACTAAATTGCATATATCACATTTACAATTTTTCATATCCATGATTATAATTTTTTTTCTTTTTTTAATTTATAAAATAATCTGCTATCGCCTTCTTGATATTGTATCAAGTGTGGTTTTTTACCGTCATGTATTAATTTATGGCAAGCATAATGAACATATATTATAATTTCATTTGGAAAATATGAAACATGGTGTTTTATAAGTTGATAATCTTCTTCGGGATCACACCCACATACACCGCATTTTTTCTTATTGTTTAGAAATATTCTTTTCACTTTTCTGCTTCCTCATAAGTTTTCATTGACCAAATTATAAGTTCAAGTTTTGAAACACGATCTTTTAATTCTTTTACTTCTGCTTCTAATTGTTCGTTATTATATTTTAATTGTTCATTAGAAATACAAGTGCAACAACAATTCAAAGTATTTCCGCAAGTATCGCATATATAATCGGGATCTTCTGCCATATAGGTTACTTCGTGAGTTTCTGGATCATACGATTCAGTATATTCACAATTTTCACAAGCCATTTTATTTTTTATCCCTCATTATCATTTTTAATACTTTTTTTACTTCTCGTGTTGATTTTGTATTTTTTACTACTTTATCCATAATATTATATATTAATTGAATTGTTTTTTTATCATAATGCCATGTTAAAGAATGTAATTCTTTTTTATCTATTTTTCCTTCTAAATATGCTTTGATATTACCTAATATATGATTGAAATGTTTTAATTCTTCATTATCAATTTTGGACATTTCAAGAAAACGATCAAGTTTTTTTTCTAAGTTATCAATCAATTTAATACAAATTCCTCTTTTTATATTCTGATACTTTGATATATTTTGGCGTTCCTACTGTTGTATTTCTTTTTTGTATTCCCGCTTTTTTATGCCATATATCATGTTGTTTTTTTCTATGAATAAAATCTAAATCTTCATTTATTTCAAATTCCATTTCACATAATGAACATATAACTTTAATCAATATTCTAAATCCACCTGTCGTTCTTGAAATTCTTCAAACCATTCTAATATATTCTGTTTAATCTGTTTAAAAGTATTAGAACTTATCATAATTTCTTTTAAATCTTCTTCGATTAATAACCATTGAGCGTGACTTAAATCTTCTGTCAATATCTATACCCCTTTTTTTCTTCTTTATAATCTCTTGGCTCGATTTTACATTCTTCATATTGTGTATAATCATTAAATTCTTTTATTATATCTCGGCTTACTTCTTTAAATAAATCTGATTTATTTACAGGTTTAATACCTCTTTCACTTCTACGTTTATTTATAGAATTAAAACCTTCTTCAAAATCGGGTGAATTTTGATTAATACATAGTTCATATATAGTGCATTTTTCAACACCTGAAAAACCTTGATCGTAATCGCCGATAATCGTTATTCTATCGCCTGCCCATATTCCGTCATAATTATTTAATATATATGCTAATAATTGGGGCATTTTAGGATTAACTACAACTTCCCAAAATTTAACACCGCCTTCACATTCATGCGGATCAATATACTCTTTTTTATCCAAGTTTACAATTCTGAAATATTCGCCCATTATATATTATCCCTCACAAGTTTTTCATAATATTTATTTGAAATTTTGTATCTTTTATCCATTTCTTCGGATAATATATGCCCTCGTTCCATGTGATTATCATAAATTTTTTGAATTTCTTCAAGTTCTTTTTTTGTGCCATATATTTTTACTAATTCTAAGGCATTTTCAGAATGATAATTATTATCTTCATTTTGCAAATATTGTTTTAATGTAAATTCCATTATATATTATCCCTCACAAATTGTTCGTCTTTTTGCTTATGTTCTTGTTCTATTACATAGGAAAAACCCGTTTGTAGTGCGACTAAAAGAAAACTTTTCATTAATAAAATTTGATCTTCTACATCAACTTTATTATCTAAAAATAATTCTAATATATCGGCAGTTATTTTTTGTAATTTTTCAGGCTCTTTAAAATTTTCAAAGTCTATACCAAAAACTAAATTCTCTTTTTGAACTAATCTAACTTTAGATATATCTTTAAAATCTCGTTCAACATATTTTTGTGCTTCTTTAGCGATCACTTCTTCAAGTTTTCTTTTTAGATTTGAATTTTCTGTTTGTTCCATTTCTGAATCTGCTACGTCAAAGGGCATTATAAATCTTTGCCCTCAATTTCTTGATAATATAAAAAGGGAATTGGCAAATATTGATTATACTTTTTAGTATTTGATCTAAATTCCAATAATATTTTTTTAGGAATTTTTATTCCTATATATTCCGATCCGTATCTCTCGGATCTCTTATCATACTTTGTATTAATTGCCAAAGTTGGATCTATTATTTCGTTATTTTCATTTATTAAAAATGCGTGTTCGATTGGAATTAATGACATAGTATAACCTTCAATATATTCTAAAACTTTAGATTTTATTTTGTATGTATCATATAACGATTTAAAACAGTTATTATAACATTCTTTGATAATTGCATTTTTACTTAATATTTTTGATTCTTCACGATTAATATTATTATATATTTGGGAATTTTTAGAAAACCATTTAAAATAATCGTGCATATTATCATTATGATCTTTGTGCATTTCGATCATAGTTTTAATATATTCTTCTAAGTTCAAATTTCACACCCGCATATATCACACTCAAAAACAATTTGATTTTTATTTTTTACCGCATGATCAAAAAATTGTCTTATGTCTAAACACTTTGGACAAAACATAAATTTACTCATTATATATTTTCACCTCTAAAATATTGATATGCTTCTAAAACTTCTTCAAATTCTTGATTTTCTGTTTTTTCTTCTTCATATATATGAAGAACTTTAATTAAATTCGTTTCTTCTTCGATTTTAGAAATAGTATTTTTTAATTCTCTTTTAATTTCAGTTTCTATATATTTTATTTTATCTTTATGATATTTTTTATTACAAAATTCTAATTGAATTTGTAAATCGCTAATTTTACCTTGCTTGAAATATATATCAAAATTACACTTTGTATTTTTTAAATCTAATTTTTTCATATCTGCGTTTTCTTCAATTTCTTTAAATGTTAAATTTATTTTTTTCATTTTTATTTTTCCTCTAAAATTATATTATGTGTTTTGCAATATAAACCCATGTCATTTAATCTAAGTTTGCATTTAAAATGCTTCATTAATTCTTTGTCAGTCATTATATATAATCCTCAATTTTATTTTGATTTTCCTTTTTTTCTAAGTCATTCATTAAATTAAAATGTCTTTTTGTAATTTGGCATTTTTCACATAGTCCATTTTTAAAAATAATTCTTGATTTTTTGCAACATTTACAAAGTTTGAAAAATATATATGACATTTTAGATCATATCCTCATAAAAATATGAAACTTTATTTCTTATAATTTTTGGAATTTTATTTATATCGCTGTTTTTATTTGTAATTATCCAAAAAGTAGTTTTATGATAAAATGATAAATCGTGTATTAATTGCCAATTTTTCCTATTTTGACTAAATTTACAAAAATTATCAAAGTTTGAAATTATATAATTTAACATTTTTATATTTCCCCCTCTTGAAAAATTAAACCCTCAGATTCATTTATAAAATCACCCTCGCAATTTTCACAAAGTTGATTTAATTTTTTACAAACTTTACAATTTTCATTGAAATTTTTTTGAAAAACGGTTTTTATATATGCCATTTTATAAACCGCCTTGATTCAATTTTTCGATTGAATCTGTTAATTTCTGAATTAAAACTCTTTGAACATTTTTAAAATCATTTGATTCAAAAATCATGCCACGAAACATTTTATCCATCGCCTTTTTTTGAAGTTCTAATCCGATATGTCCATAATATATACAAAATATTGGTACTTTGTTATTTTTTGCTTCGGTGACTGATCGACTCATTAAATTTATCATGGTTTGGAATCCGACTTTTAATTGTTGACCGATCGCACCTTTTGTGGTTTTTGGTGTAAATTCCGCCTCTGGGTATCCGTCAGTTATCATAATAATTAATTTTTTGTTATCTGTATTTGTTGATAAAATGTCTTTTACAGCGAAATCTATTGCTAAAGAATGATTGTCATGTAGATCGTTTTCGTCTGCGTGGATTCTTCCGGCTTTGTCTTTTGTGTCGAT
>WLWG01001928.1_pt1 | contig 17049 bp, 14 predicted proteins | sample 6712871 | NCBI WGS metagenome assembly WLWG01 (sample SAMN12718693, study PRJNA515312) | sponge metagenome | isolation source: marine sponge | host: Mycale hentscheli | place: New Zealand: South Island, Marlborough, Capsize Point | collected 2003-05-01
AAGCAAGTATGTGAGCGCACTTATGTTCGTGCGGTATTTCCGAATGATCGGTATCTAATATATTACTCTCTGGGTGTGCAAAATCAACAGTAAATAAGTAAGCACCACTGTGCCATTTTTTATCTTTACCTATGTATTTACCGGATTGTCCATCCAGGATATCCCAAGAAGTAACAGCAGGATAGTAACTAAAAGAATTCCAAAGCTGAAGCTCATCAAGTCGTCTTCGTGGTACTTCGTCTGCCTTAAAACCCCGTTGAATAAACGCGCTAATAGGTAGGCGATAAAATACTGCACCACTCTCCATAATACAGTGAAAGAGTATAGCACGCCCAGTGATAGCTGTAAGGCCGAAGATAATACAGTCTTCAACTTCTCCATGATGTTTTTTAAGATCATATAAATATTCTCTCCTAATTTGTGCATATGTTACTGGTATGTTTGCATTTAAATAAGCCATAAATTAACCTCATTTTTTACAGTCTCCCCAGCTACTTCCTGTCAAACAATTAACTTTGTTTTTAATAAGTAAAGGAAGGGACTTTTCCATTACATTTTTTATTGTTTCTTTTTCTTTATCATCTTTTATAGATAAACACAATTCATCGTGAATTTGTATCTGAGGTAAAATGCCCCTCTCATACAATTGAACCATAGCTTTTTTTGTCATATCAGCTGCGGATCCTTGTATTAATCTATTCAAAGCTTTGTAAGTGAAAGCTGGCTTATAGTTATATTTAAAATCTTTCATATAATTATCAACAACCTTACCTTTATATTTTTCTAATAATTCTGCTTTGAAAGCTGTCTTCGCTTCCTCTTCAGTTAGGATAGGTACAGGTTCAAATCTTTTAATGTCATCATTCCATTTCCTATCTCTAGTTTCCCACTTATTAAATCTACAAAACCTATCTCCTAATGTGTAAAGAAGTTTATGATCTTCAGCAAATGTAATTAAAGTTTGTGATAATAATTTAACAAAGGGAACTTTTTTATGGTAAGTATTAAACAAAACATTAGCTTCTTTTTTTGATAAGTTTAATTCTTTTTCTAATTTTAATTTACCCATACCGTAGAACAATCCTAAGTTAATTGTTTTAGCCGTGATCCTTGGTATCTTAGCCATGTCTGCTACAATCTGATGAAAGTCTGCATCCTCTTTATTAAACTCTTCTTCTAAACTGTCCGTACCTGGTAAACCTAATTTCAAAGCATAGTGCACAACGATTCTTGGTTCTTGTTGTGAGTAGTCAAACGATCCCCATTCTTGTCCTTGTTCAGGAATAAATAGTTCTCTCATCTTCTTACCAATGAATCCTCTTGCAGGTATCTGCTGTAGATTAGGATTAGACATAGAGAATCTTCCAGTAACTGTACCTCCTTGATCAGATCTTATTTGATTGATGTCAGCATGTATTCTACCTTTATGAACATAACTTAATAAACCTTCAACAAAAGCACCTTTAGCTTTGTCACACTCTCTTGCTTTAGCAATCATACGTAAGAAACGATTTGAATGTGTCTTTAAATAATTCTTAGGTAGCTGAGGCATCCCAGACTTTGGAGTTTTTTTATAGTCTGTAATTCTTTGTTGATCTAAAAGTTTTTTGATTGAGGCTGAAGCCCATATCTCTACATCAACACCTGTTCTTGCTTTAATTATTTTTAATAAGTTGTCTCTTCTTTTCTCTAAAAGCTTACCTAGTTTTTCAGCTTTTTGGGTATCAATTCTAACGCCTTTAAACTTCATGTCAACTAAACATGGAAATAATTTTGTCTCTAACTCAAAGATATTTTTACAAGTTTTGTTTTCATTTGTGTCTGTATTTATATATAATACTTCATTTAATTTTTTTTCAAATATGTTCCATAACTTTAATGTTAGATTAACATCTTGTTCTGCATATTCTTTTACTAATGAATAAGATAGTTTATGCATGTTACTCATAGGATCTTTAATACCAAACTCTGCTAAAGATTTTTCTTGTAGATCATATTTATATTTAGATTCTTTTAAGTAATCTTTACTGATTGAATCTAAAGAGTATCTCATTCTTGTTTCATCAAGCACCGATGCCGCTATCATAGTATCAAGAAGTTTTCCCTTAGGCATCATACCTGTTACAGCTCTAATCCAACATACGTCATACATTGCATTGTGAAATACTTTTGCAATGTTTTCATTTTGAAATAACTTTTCGTTTAGATATTTCCATGTCGTAGTCGGGTCTAGATTATCTGTCATGGCATGGGCTATTGGATAATAAACAGTTTGTTTATCTGTTGCGATAGCAATACCACAAACAAAACCTTCTCCTCTAATGGCCCCTGATCCGTGTTTCTTCAGCGATGGATCGTATGTCTCTAAGTCGACAGCTACGGTTGTTACATCTGTAAGATCTAAATCTTTTAACGATGGTGCACTACACATTATTTGTAATCCCTTTCTTTTATCATTTCTAAGTAATGAATTGCTTTATCAATGTCTTGCTCTTTCCCTTTCGCTGCATGTCTGCATATGTACTTTATAGCTGATCCTTCTGCAAAGGGCAACCTGTTCTTATTTATAAACTCACTTGGCTGCATGGCCATCGATTTATAATGTGATCCTCCGATTTGTTTTTTGTATGCGCTCATCTTATTCCTAACCTCCTTTTACTTTTTGAATGGGTTGCTAATGTCCAACAATCAAAAATACCTCTACTGTAAGCAGTGTACTTTAATCTTAGTTGGGTAAAGTAGTTTTCAGGACGATGTAAACTTTCATCTACAATAACGTTATCAAACGTTAATCCCTTAACATCGTGTATGTTGCCGTATTTAATTCTGACATCTCCATCAAAATCAAAACCTTTTTTAATAATCCTATTGATATAAATTAATCTATCTTCATCTGTTTTCTTTCTAACAAGATCATAACTATCATGTTGTCTTGCATCTTCTTTTAAAAACTTTTCTTTAATTAAATAATCAACAGTATAATCTTTTTTAATCCAATCTTTAAAAGGGTCTTTGTCTTTTGACTTACCTCTAACTATTACTTTACTACCCATGTAATCCCAAAAAGCTTTTATCTGTGTAAGACTCATAGGTTCTCCTGCCAGAAACTTAGGCCAAAGATAATGACATTTTATTTCTTTTTTAGAAACATACGCTTGATTTTTTACATGAGAAAATTCTATAGCGTTCTGTTTAAAGAACTGTCTCACTCTTAGATCCCCTGGTGTCTGTCGGTAAGTAAATAAGAATGTTTGTTTTGTTTCTTGAATTTTATTTAAAAGATAATCTAGTGCACCTGATCCTGTAAGATTAGGTAGATAAAAACTTTTACCTTTAATAGTGTCTCCTACTTTAAACCCTTCTTCTATCTTTCCCTGTTGTAAATGTCTTTCAGTGTATACAGCCGGAGTCCAAGTTCTTTCATAACCATAGTGATTCCAAATAGGTTTTATAATCTGTTTACAAATATTATTAATTGTCTCGCCACATCTTTTACCATTCTCTAATTCTTCTGCATCCTTTGATAAATTGTGAAAATACTCTGGGTCTGACCCTGAGAACTCAAAAATTGTTTGATCAGCATCCCCTACCATATAAAAATTTCCATCTTTTACATTAGTTGACATTTTCTTTATAGCTTCAATCTGTGGTACATTACTGTCTTGAGCTTCGTCTATAATTAAAGCATCTATTTCTGGTGTCTTTGCTTCTGTTACAAAATCTTGAATCATATCTACAAAATCATGAATACGTTCTCTTTCTTTATAATCATCATAAACTTCTTTAAGTTCTGTTATGATTTTAAAATCATAAGGCCAATAACTATTTCTGTTTGTTTTAAACCAAAAGTTTTTTAAATCATTATGGTAACCATGACCATGAGCATCATTTAAAAATTTATAAAAAGGATGTTTCTTAGTTAAATCATCTGAAGGATTTATTTTAACTCTATTAAATAAAGCATTTTCAGTTGTTAAATTTAAATGATCTTGATAATCAAAAACATCTTTTCTTAATAGTTTACCTTTACAATACTTATGGATGGTACAGATTTTATACTCTAAAGCTTTCTTTCTTACTCCCTTTTCCTTCATCAAAGGTATATCTAAAATAACATCTTTAATCTCATCTGCTGCAGTATTAGTGTGAGATAGAATAATTATATTCTCATGACCATATTTGTTAATAAGCTCAATATATTTATCCCTAATAAAAAAATTTGTTTTCCCTGTCCCTGGAGGACCTGATATAAATTTAGGCTTCATAATCTATTTGCTGTACTTCCTCTACAACTTCTCCTTCAACAAGAATATCTTCCTTGTCAATATCTGGTTTATCTATCTTCCAATATACAAAAGATTTATTGCTTGGATCTTTACCGTGTATCTTCTTACCTTCTAAAATCATTTGAATTTTCATAACAAGATCTACTCGTTTCATATTTATCTTTTGACTTTCTAAATAATCTTCAAACATATCTAGATTAAATTGTATTGAGCTTTTACCCAAATCAAAATAAGGAAGTTTATGATTGTATAATTCTTTCTTATCTGTGTAAGCTTTTTCTTTTCTAATATAAGACTTGAAATATTTTTTAAATCTTAAGTTCTCATTTGCTTCTTCAACATAATTTTCAGATCTGCTTCTTGCTTCATATTTTGCTCGCATTATCTTTTCAAATTCAACGGGTTTCATTTTAGGAACCCATACAGAAGCTTGACTAATAACTTCATCGTAAAACAAATGTTGTTTCATAAGTGTTGGACCCGATACTATGATTTGAACTTGCTTTGGTTTATCATTAACAACCGCATTTACTTTTACAAGATATCTATTCTGTCCATATTCTATGATGTCTCCTATTGCAGCTTGACCTTCAACTGCTTCATTCGTAATACCTATCCAACTAAATAAAGTTTGAATAGCTCCAACAGAACAATTATTACCCACACACTGTGCTATTGTAGGCATTCCAAGTTTTCTGTTTGCTTTAGAATGTGAAGTGCCTTTGTTTTCTCTTTCTTCAGGTTTGTGATCTTTTGCTTCTACAGCAACACGGTATATAAACTCATCAATCTCTTTAAGAGTCCACTTAGTATGACTTAATAAAACCCCTGCAATAGCTGTACAAAAATTATCCCTATCACCTTCCTCCGGATAAATAATACAGAGTGCTGTAGATAGTGCTAACTTACCTACATCCATTGTTAAATTACCTACGTACTCATGAATACCTTCAAAATGTTCCCATTCGATAACTTCATTCGTTGTGTGATATTTTGTTTCTGGAACTAAAGTATATTGTGTAATGTCATGTCTTATTTCACAAAGCGTGGCTCCATGTGAAAACTTATCAGTATAATTTTTAAAGTCTCTTGGTAATATAAATTTTTTAGCTTCAACTGTTCCTGCCCACAAATAATGATTTGTTGGACTATTCTTTCTTCCAAATATTGCACCACATTTTTTAATATAATCTTTTGTAAAATATTTTACAAAATCATTATCAATATCTAAATCAATATATTTGTCTAAACGTAAACCCATCTGTTTGTTTACGTGTTCTGATGCCCATTCTTCTTTCGTAATATTAAAATTAATGTCTGACCATTTCTTAACAACAGACTTTTTCTTTTCACATGGTATAATAATATGATTAGTATCTAACCAATCTTCATACGTCTTTGGAGCGTTATCATTCACTTTGTTCATATAAATAAAGCGAGGCGGCTCCAGTCTCCCATCACCGCCTCAGTTATTCCCGCAGGAAACTATAAATTTATTTTCCTAGCTTTAGGTGATTCTTCAGTTTCTGGTTTAGCTTGAACTTCGCCTTTGCTAACGCTAGCTGCAAAATTTTTCGCTATCTCATAAACTCCTTTATCTTGAACTGGTCCAACTGTGGACACATCCCAACCAAACCAAGTTCCTTTGTCGTTAGACATCTGAACTGTTTTTAGTTTATAAATGTGGCTATATGTTGGCGGTGTGAATAAACCGTTCTTACCTTGCATTTTCAAACCCATCATCATTGAGTTCCATTTTCTACTCACTTTTAATTGAGTAGCTTTCATAGAAATCAAAGCTGTTGTTGGGCTTTTACTTAGCAAAATAACAAAGTGATTCGCAGTGTTCTCGATATAATTACCATTTGATAATCTATCTTTGTAAGACTTATCTCTTGTAGTCTTACTCATAATATCACTACTAGCTTCATGTATTGCTACAGGAGCTCCTTTGCTCTCACCTCTGTCTTGCCATTCTACAAGTTGTCTTTTGTAGTATACTGGCAAAACATCTATCCCCTTATCACCATCAAAAATTTCATTTGTGACAGTGTTGAGAATCATGCCTGGTTCTGCACCTTCGACATGCTTCCCATCCCTTTTGTTTACTTCAGGAGATAGTTGTCCTAAGACTTTCAAAAATGGTAATGCAAGATCTTCTTGCGCCATGTTTTGAGAGCCAGCATTTGCATCTGCTTCAAATAAGTTTGTAGCTAATGCACCTGCATTTTCTTTTTTTTGTACTTGACTCATGGTTATTGTTTCCTTTTTATTGTTGTCTTATTCTCAGTGAATACACCGAAAATTTCCGTTGGCATTTCTTTACCTGCCTCGATACGTTCACGGACTAACGCTTTCAAAGTCATGGGTTCAACCTTCAACTTTTGTGTCGGTTGGAACCCTTGACCTTTTGCAAGTTCGGCATAATCAGCCGCCTTGTTATCTTCGTTGCGACCAAAGGATACGGATATCTCGTTTTTGATTATATCCCCTAGTCCATTTTTACGAAGCCAGTTAAACGCCGCTTCCTTATTAGCCACACTTATGTGTGCTCTATACGACGTTGAGACTTTGATGGATGACCCATCTTGAAGTCTTAATTCTGATAAACCCATTTCAGAAAGCATTGTAGGGATTACTTCACCTGACAATCTTTCTAATTCTTTTTTCTTTTCTTTTAGTTTATTTTCAGTTTCTTTTATATCAGCATCTAAAGATTCTAGTGTTTGAACCTGATCTGCTAAAGACTGAATGTTATCTGTTTTATCTAACAGATCTTCTTTATCTTTTTCAAAGTTTATTTGACTCATGTATTTCTCCTTTATTATAAATGTCTATCTCAATTGGATAGTATCTTCTTTCTTGTTTGTCCCATTTTAATAAATTAAATTTACCATTTGTCAAGTCTGAAACTATACAGCAGGCAACACCTATTAAAGCAGGATCGCCAGTTAGTAATAAATAATCATCTTGTCTGAAGTCTTTCAATAATCTTTTTAACTTTAAGATTAATGGTCCAGGTGAAAAAATCATTTGTGCTCTTTCGTCTAGTAGAAATTTTATTCTACCATAACCTGTTGCACCCATAATATTTATTTTTGGACGACCATCTTTAGTGCCTGCAATTTCTTGCAACACATGTACGATAGGTTCTCTATCTTTTTTTATTTCTGAGTAATTTATACTTTCTGGCATTGACAAACATATAAGCTTTATTATATAATATGTCAATAGAAAGAAGATATAATAATTATGAACTACAAGTTTAAAACTAAACCGTATGCGCATCAGTTAACTGCGTTAGAAAAATCGTGGAATAAAGAAAGCTATGCTTACTTTATGGAAATGGGTACAGGTAAAACTAAAGTGCTTATTGATAACATGGCTATGTTGTATGATAAAGGCGCTATAAATGGTGCTTTAATTGTTGCACCTAAAGGAGTTATTGGTACTTGGTACAACCAAGAAATACCTACTCACTTACCTGATCATATAAAGAATGTGTCAGTATTGTGGCAATCTAATATAAATAAAACTCAACAAGAAAAACTTAATACTTTATTTGAAACAGGAGAAGATCTTCATATTTTAATTATGAATGTTGAGGCTTTCAGCACAGATAAAGGTAAAACATTTGCAGCTAAATTTTTAAGAACACATAAAACTTTAACAGCCATTGATGAAAGTACAGTTATTAAAAACCCTAAAGCTAAAAGAACTAAAAATATATTAGCCCTAGCTGATCTTTGTAAGTACAGAAGAATCATGACAGGATCACCGGTAACAAAGAATCCACTAGATTTATATTCACAGTGTAATTTTTTAGATCCTTTCCTATTAAACTTTCATTCTTATTTTGCTTTTAGAAATAGATATGCAGAAATGAAGACATTACATATGCATGGTAGACAAATACAAATCGTTAATGGTTTTAAAAATTTATCTGAACTATCTGATAAACTAAAAGGTTTTTCTTACCGTGTATTAAAAGAAGATTGTTTAGATTTACCTCCTAAGATATGGACTAAACGACATATAACTTTAACACCTGAACAAGCCAAAGTTTATAAACAAATGAAAGAGCAAGCCTTGGCTGTTTTAAAAGGTAAACAAGTTACATCTGTATCTGCACTTACTCAGTTAATGAGATTACATCAGATTACTTGCGGTCACTTTGCTGCTGATGATGGTTCTGTTCAACAAATTAAAAATAACCGACTATCAGAACTTATGGATGTACTAGAAGAGACAGAAGGTAAAGCTATTATATGGGCTCACTATCAACATGATATTAAAAACATTGTAAAAGAAATAGAGAAGGCCCATGGTCCGGGTTCCGTGGTGACTTATTATGGGCTCACGCCTCAAGATGAAAGACAAGATAATATTAAACAGTTTCAATCGAATGATGAAGTACGGTTCTTAATCGGTACACCAGCAACGGGTGGTTATGGTATTACACTTACTCAAGCCAACACCGTAATCTATTATTCTAACGGTTATGATTTAGAGAAAAGATTACAATCAGAAGATAGAGCACACAGAATAGGACAAAAGAAATCAGTAACGTATGTTGATATTATGGCAGAAGATACTGTTGATGAGAAGATTGTAAAAGCTTTACGTAAGAAAATTAATATTGCGTCTGAAGTTATGGGTGAAGAATTAAAAGATTGGATCTAAGTTAGTAACTTATCAAAAAAGAATAAGGCCACAGTCCCCACTGCAACCAATAATACCCAGTAGATTTTGTCTACCTTGCCACCCAATTTGTCTAAATCGTCATGCATGTGTTTTAAATGATTATTTTTAATTTGGGAAATGTCTTTTTTTAATCCAGTCACGTGACCGTATAAGGAAAGAATGTGTTCTCTAGTATTTTTGGGTTGTATAGCCATGTTATATATTTTTCTTTTGAGCGATTAGATTACCTAGTTCATCTCTTGGAAATAAACTAGCATAAGTATTGCCTTGTGTCGACTGTGTTTGTTGAGACACAGGACTAATAGGCGCGGGCATTGGTGTTCTTAATGGTGGCGCTTGAACTTGAGCTCCTAAAGAACTTGTTATAGCTGATGTTTTTGGTAACTCAAATTCAGGAACTGTAAATTCGTCTTCAAGTAAACTAATATTTCTATTAGATGAAATAACATTATTTATAAAAGGACGAGCTATAGAAAAAGGATTTTCAATTTCAACTCCTTCTTTTTCATTAAGATCATTATTTATTTTTCTCATTCGAGTAACAAAAAATTCACTAGGTTGTTTTGGAGTGTAAACACCTCCCATAATTTCTCTTATAATATTTTTAGATAACCCTTTTCTTGCAGATAATTTTCTTCTAATTACACTTTCAGGAACTCCTAACGTTCTTGCAGCTTCAATATCTTTGTACATATCTCTCATAAAAGCAAATCTTCTTTGTTCAGAATATTTATATTTATCTACAATTGTTTTAGGATCTACTCTTCCTCCTCTTAATAAATCTTTAATAAATAAGTTATCTGCTTTTTTTAAATTAGAACCAAAACTTGTAATCATATAAGTCATCGCTTTTTCTGGATTAGAATTAATAGTTCTAAATCCTGCTAAACCAGGCAGCTCATCTTTTAATTCAAATGTTTCTCCATATTTTTTATCAGCTTTACCTCTAACTGCTCTTTCAATTCTTTTAAATTGAGATATAGATCCTGGCGCTAATGATTTTGCTACGTGTACAGTTCCTTTTAACATTTTAATTCCAGTGTCATCAGCATCATCCCAAACTTTTCTACCGTTTCTTCCAATCCCTTTTCTAATTGTTGAATCAATTAAGGCTTCTGTGTATATAGATTCAGTTGCATAAGGTTTTAAAACTTCTGATAAAGCATCTGTCATCCCTGTTCCAAGAGCTTTCATTAAAGATTCTTTATTAGCTCCATCTGCAGATAAAGAATTTACAACAGCTCTAAAAGGTCTTGTTAAAGTGTCATAAGCATTTGAATAACTAAAATCTATGTATTTTAAATAACCGTTTTCATCTCTACCTACAGGAAGCAATGTAGAATTTTTAGACCATTCAGGAACTATTCTTCGTAAAGCATTCATCTCTTCATCCGAAACATTGTTTTTAGCTTTATAAGTTTGAGCTAATGTGTAAGGAACGCCGCCTACAGTCATACCAAAACTAAATAATCTTTTTAAGCCTAACTTCATAAGACCTGGTATCTCAGGATTATCAAGTGTTCCTTTACCAATACCTGAAGTTATTTCATCTATAGCTGTAGTATAAACATTATTTCCTGTTCTCATAATCTCTAACGGGAATGCAATAAAATTTCCAAAAGGAGATTGTCTTAATGCTCTTGCGGTTCTACCTACATAACCATAATTTGGAACGTTATTTCTTGTTAAACTACCTGCAATCTCATCAAGTAAATTTGAAAAACCCTCTTGATTATTTGGAGCTCCAAAAACATATTGTCTTCTTTGAACAATTTTATTTAAAAATTTAGATGCTGTAGAGTCTCCAGCTAATACTTGTTTAAAATTATCTTGATTAACATTCATTTCTTTTAATACTTGAGAAAATCTATTTCGTTCTAAACTCCAGTTTACATATTTAAAGAAATCATCTTCAGCAACATATGCGTCTTGAGCTTTTCCATAAAGCTTTGCAGCTTTTTGTTTAATGTCTTGTGCTAAATTATTAAATGTTTTTACACTTTTTTCTTTATTTAAAATATCTGTGTAAGCTCTAACTTCTGCTCCACCAGGATTGTTTATTAAATCTTTTAAAAGTCTTTTAGATTCACCCACTTGAACAGAAGAATCTACAACACCTACTTTTAGTAGCCTATCATATAAAATATCATCTGCTTTTGTCATAGTTCCCATTACTCTTCTTCCTGTTATTCCATAAGCTTTTGCTAAAGTTCCTTCGCCTCCCATAGACTTAGGTAACAACATAGATATATCACCGTAGTTTGGATATAAAGCTCCGTTAGCTGCTACGAAAGCACTTGCGCTAATAAAATTACGAGCATGTGTTATTGGAGATAAAATTGTTTTTGCAATTTGAGAAATTGCTTTTGGTGCTAACACTCCGTATTTATAAAAAGTTCCAACGCCTCCTCTATTTAACCAGTTGCTTGTTGTATCAAAAACAGCATCATAAATAGGTGCTCTTACATACATACCTTCTAATTTTGATAACCCATTTATTTGACCTGTTGCTTCTACTTTTTTAAATTTTAAAGGATTAGCAGCATCTAAAGGATTAAGTTCATCCGCTTTAAAAATAAATTTTCCAGGTCCTTCTTGAGATCCAAATTTAAATACATCATCCATATAGTTTAATGTGTAATTTAAATGGGCTTGTTTACTTACTGTATTTAAAAATGTGTACGATGGATCTTTAATAACTCCAGCTAATTCTCTTTGCCAAGGTTTTAAAACTCTATTTTGTAAAACAGAATCTCTTATAACAACATTATCAATTTGTGCTTTTGTAGGGTTATTAATAACATCACCTGCTTGGTTTTTTAAATTCTGAACATCAATCTCATCTACACTTTTTTTCTTTAAGAAATATTCAACTTCTTTATTTACTTCTTTATTCATTTCATCCAACTGTGTTTTAGTTGGATTTGGACCTAATGACTTTAATTTATCAGCTCTTAACATTGCTGTTCCTCTTTCTATTTGTGCAGCTATAGGTTCGTATTTCATTAACGGACCTGTTTTTTCAAACTGTTCATATAAAGTAGTTGTGTAAACTCCTAATTCATTTTTTATTTTACTAGCTACATCTAAAGGCATTGTTTGTTGAAGTAATCGACCAGACATATTATCTATCGATCTTCTCATGTTTAATACTGCAACTTCTAAATCTTTTGTGTTACCACCATTTTGTTTTATTTTTTGTAGTAGTGCTTTAAATTTAGGAGATGTTCTATAATCTTCTATTTTAAAAATACCTTTCCTTTCAATTGTCCTTGAAAGTTTTTCAATATCAGGGATATTACTAGTTATGTTATTTAAGTCTTTATTAAGACTGTAGAGTCTTTTTCTAATTGCAGATGATTGGTCTAAAAATTCTTTAGGTGTAATTTTATTAGCACTATTTGCTTCAAGAAGTTTAGCTTGTTGTTGACTTAAATCAATAACTTCATCTTTAATTTGTCTATATTTAACAACCTGATCTATTTCAGTTATTGCTTTTTTCTTAGATTGAGATTTTAATAATGAAGGAGTAAAAGAAACTTCTTTACCTCCTTGTTTAGTTGTTTCAACAGCAGGACTTATAATATCCATTAAATCTTTATTTAATGCTTTCATGGCTTGATCTGAATCAAGACGATATAATTTTTGAACAGCATCTCCTAAACCTTTTTTAGCTTCGTCAAATTTCTGAACAGCTCTTCCAGCTTCAAATTCTACAGATCTAATATTCCCAGTTGAAAATTGTCTTGATTCTAAAAGTTGTTTAGTTCCAGTTCCTTCAGGTTTTAATCCTGTAATACCAAATTTTTGAAGTGCTCTACCTAATGAAGTCTCAGCATATTCTTGAACACCAAACCCTGAAGGTGTTCTTAATTTTTTAATTCCTGATCCAGCGCCTACTAGTGCAAGACTAAATAAAGCTCCTTCAGTTCCAAACTTTAATCTATTTTTTAATCTTCTATATGCATCCGCTCTTCCTTCTAAGGAAGTGTCTCTGTCCATCATTGTAAGTGCAAAAGGTTCTAATGATGTACCTCTAGCCATATCAGCAAAAGTTCCAATGTCTTCATCAGCTACAAGTGCTTCACCAACTCCTCCGCCTACAATACCGCCTACTAATCTACCTCTTTTACTTAACTTATCTACGCCCATTATCTTTTCACCAATACGAGCAAGGTTCATAACCTTTCCTGCTCGTTTAGCTTGAATAGCTCTTTGAGACATTTCTCTAATTCTATTTGCAACCTGCACACCTTTAATAGCTCCACCAACTACTGGAATTCCTATCTGTGCTATAGCTTGAGTTACTCGGCCAACTGTTCTTGCTTCGGCTTCATCATCAAAAGGGTTAACTTCATCAAACCAATCTTCTATTTCTTTCGCTGTATTGGTATCACCAACTAAATCATATATCTCTGCACCAAATGAAAAAACTTCTTTTGGAATATTCCAAAGACCTGTTGCAACTCCTGCTAATGCAGATTCGAAGAACCCAACATCATCTGCTGTTGTTCTTTGTTTTCCGCTTTCTCCATATAATGAATCAATGCTTTCAGGCATTTTACCTCCCTACTATTTAAAACCTTTTTCACCGCGTGTATATAAATTCCCTTTTTTATATTTTTTTATTTTCCCTTTATGAATATAAATTCCACCTTCAATATAATCATCTTTGTCATCTGGAAGTTTATCAACTTCTTGTATACCTATTCCTTCTTGAAATAATTGTTTTGCTAATTTTCTAGCGGTAAATGAATCTTTAATACCAAGAGGGCTATCTAAAAGAGCAGCCGCATCTCTATCAATTTCTCTTGATAAAGTTTGTTGTCTTGTTGATGTTCCTGAACCTTCATCAACAATTTTTCTTAAAGCTTCTTTTCTTGAATAACCTAAGCTTTCTAAATCTTTAACACTTTTAGCAATTTGACCTGGCTCAACTTCTTTTATTGCTGCTTCTAAAGCATATCTAGCTGGAAGTTTAGCTGCTTGTCTTTGTGCATCTGCTATTTTAGCTAGACCTTCTATAGAAGGAGCTGCAGCTTTTCCAACAGCACCAGTTAAATCTCCGCCAGGTTGAGCTAATAAATTTGTTCCAAATTTAGCAAGTTCTAAATATTTTTGTCTGTTAAGTTCATCATCATCTGTTCCAAGTGCTTCTTTAAACATAGGTAATAAATCAGCATACACTGTTTTTAAATCTGCTTCTTGTAATTCTCCTTCTGGTCCTGCTCCACCTTCTGGTCCTGCTCCACCTTCTAGTCCTGCTCCACCTTCTGGTCCTGCTTCCATGTTCTTCCGTGCTTCGTTTAAAGCATCTTCAGTGCTTTTATTTGTAGAAATGATATTTCCTTTTTCATCTCTTTTTGTTTTAGAATAAGCATCAATTCTTCCTTTTTTATAATTATATACAGGAGTGTCAGCTATATCGAGACCAGTAATAAATTCAGCTGTATTAATTAAAGGATTAGCAACATAATTTCCTGCTAAATCACTAAAACCTCCTATTGTTTCATCTAAAATTGATTTTCCAGCTTTTCCTAAACTACTATAGTCATATAAATAATCTTTTGCTTCTTCTCTGCTTCTATTAGGATTAAATTCTTTATCTGCTCCTAAAAATCTTTCAATACCTGAAAATTGTTTTTTATTTAATCTTTCGTTTACAATTTCTAATTGTGTATCTAAAGGTGCGTTAGGAAATTCAATCATTACTTGATTTATAATCTGTTGTCTTTGTGGGTTTTTATTATAAGTTACAGAATCTCCTTCTGCATATTTTTGTCTTGGTTCTTTTAAACCAGACATAATACCTTCGTTAGGTGTTCCACCTTTTCTAAACATTGGTCTTTTTAAAGTTCTATTCATTATCTTCTTAAACCTCCATACAAGCCAGCAAATGTTGTACCTAATCCTAATGCTGTTTGTAATGGAGATGCACTAGGTTGTGCTGAGAAGTTATACTGTGCTGGGTATCCACCCATTAGGCCCGTGATCCCTGATCCAAAGAAACCTAATCTTTCATATGGTTCCATGGCTGCTGCTTTTGAAGCTTCTCTTTGTGCTTCTAACTGTGCTTGTTGTTGTGCTTGTTGAATTGAACCTACTTGGCCAATTGAACTAATTTGTTGTTGTTGCAACTGAGGAAGTAAAGAAGATAAACCTAATTGTTGCTGTTGTGCTCTAGCTGCAGCTTGCTGTGCTTGTTGAAAACCTTGTTGTTGTAAACCTGCTTGTAGTAAAGCTCTTTCTCTTGCTGAACCTGTACCAAACTCTGCTAGTTGTACACCTTCTCTACCACCGCCAAATGCACCAGCTGAGACAGCTTGATCTCTAATTGCTTGTTCTTGTATTTGTTTTTGTCTATCAAATTCTGATAATGTTACATCAATAACATCTTGTTGGTAAGGAGACATGAAAGGTTGTTGTGCTGCTGTAACACCGGCAGCTGTAACTTGTCCTGTTGATGGATCTACTCCACCTAATCTTTGTGCTTCAGCTATAAAAGGTTGAAATGAACCAATTCCTGATTGAGCTAACTCTGCAGCTTTAGTTTGTAAAGGATCCTGTCCTGCAACTTGTGGTGCAAATCTAGAAGTATCAATAGGTTGAGCTGTTAAAGCTGTAATCTGTTTAGCGTAATCTTTACCTAGTTCTTCTATAAATGGTGCGGGTAAGGATCTTGTTTCTGTAATAGCCATTATATTTTATTCTCCAATTGTTTCATTGTGTTATACATTTTTTGAGCTCCTTTATCAACACTTCCTCCGCCTGCTGCTCTAACAGCATCAGCCGTGAAAACGAACTCATTTTTAGACAGTCTAGCAGGTACATCGTCAGCTTTTTCTTTAGCGCCTATGGGTACAAAGCCGCCACCTCTTAAATCCATTTCTTTACCACCAAGATTCATTAAACCACCTTCTGCTTTACCTTCAGGTAAAGGATCTAAACCAAGTTCCTCTCTAGTAAAATCTACAGAAGATTTTGTATCAGGTGATATCATCTTAATAGCTTCTTCTATTGTAAAACCTTCTTCAACTAATTGATTAATTGCATCTTCTTTTCTTTTTAAAATTGCATCGTTTATTTTTTCTAATTCTTCAGGAGATACTGGATCAACTAAATCTGTTACGCCTGGAGCAAATGTTTCATCTGTCAAACCAGGAGTCATGATTCCACCTTCAGCTGCACCTAATCTAAATGCTTCAGGTAATGTAAAATATAATTCATCAGGTTTACTATAACCTAATGCAGCTTTTCTAATTGCAGGAATATCTAAATCACTTTTACCGTAAGATCTTGCAATTGCTTCATCAATTGTTTCTTCTTCTTCATCTCCACCCATACCTAATGCAGTAAGTCCACCTAGTGCACCGATGCCTCCAATTTTTAAAGGACTTAAATTAGCTAAAGAAAATTTACCTGCCCCTTGTTTGAGAAATAATTTAGAAAGCAAACCACCAGATCTAGTTCCAAAACCTTTTCCTGCTGGTCCAAAACTTTTCATTTTTCCAAGTAATAAATCACTAATTGAACCTTTTCCAAATCCACTTGTTCCAGGTATACCAAATCTATTAACTCCGTATAAAGCAGCTGCTGTAAGTGCAGCTTTACCTACAGGGCTTTTAGCTAATTTTTTGATAGGTTTAGTAATCTTCTTTACTAAGCTTCCTAAACCATACATTTGTCTTTGTTGTTGCATCCTAGATATCGCCATAATTAAATTTTAAGTGAAGCAGGAATAAAACCTGAACACTTACCTTACTTTGTTTTACCAAATAAATCAAGGCTTGGCATGATAACTTTAACATCTCTTCTAATGTCTTGTTCTGGAACGTTTTTAGCCTTCCATTCTTGATCATCCTTATATACTTCGCCTGTTTTTAAGTTAGAAATGGTCTCTATTATCTTCTCTGGTTTTAATGTTTGCATGGTTTTCCTATGTTCTATCAAACTCTAATATTGCAACTGTACCTTCAAAAATATCAGCCGTAGCTGCTTGTAGTTGTAATTTGTCACTTTCTTCTAATATAATAGTGCCATCTGCTATAGATTTAGAGTC
>WLWG01001931.1_pt1 | contig 17030 bp, 20 predicted proteins | sample 6712871 | NCBI WGS metagenome assembly WLWG01 (sample SAMN12718693, study PRJNA515312) | sponge metagenome | isolation source: marine sponge | host: Mycale hentscheli | place: New Zealand: South Island, Marlborough, Capsize Point | collected 2003-05-01
TCATGTTTCCTGTATCAAAATCGCCTTCCATGCCAGTAGCAAGGGCAGCTCTTGTGAAGTGTTTAAATCCATTAGGACAATCTGTTTTAATGAAATATGCATCCGTATCTGTTAGATAATGGTTAACAGTGTAACCACCTGGTAGCATACCCATGTTTTTCAGAGCGTTAATGTCATTGTCAGCAGTACCAACTCTTAGAGTAGACTCTAAGATTCTGTCAGCTACAAATTGAATGTTAACAGGAATAATTAATTTCTGTCCTTTCATTGCAATTTTTAAGCCTCTTTCGTCGATAAAACCAGCAATGTCAATCATCGCTTGTTCTAATGAAACGTCAGTAAGGTCAGCATCAGTAGCACTTCTGTTTGAGAAGGTACCACCAAGTGCTGTTGGGTGAGCAGTGTTAGCTAAAGTAACGCCGTCTCCACCAGTGACTGAAAACGCATTGTTTAATACGTTAGCGCCTCTTACTTGTTTCGTGTAAGCCATAGATCTTGCTAGGGCTTTTGTGTAACGAGCTGAAAGACTGTCATATAGGTTGTCTTCGACAGCTTCCTCAGTTAACGCAAATGCTAATGCAATTGTGTCATGAGTGTATCTAGCAGTGAAAGATTCAGAAGCGGTATCAAAACCAACTGCTGCTCCCTCTGCTTTTACATTTGCTTGTCCGAATCCAACTAACATAACTTCTTCTTCAAAAGCTCTGTCACTTGTTTCTTGCTCAAAAATTTGAGCAGCTTCGTTTTCGTAGCGTGCGTACTCCAAACCGAACAGGGCATTCAAACCAGGTTCTAGTTCTTTGGCAAGCTGTGCTCTATTAATAGCCATATCCTAATCTCCTATATTCCTGATGTTGAGTCCATAAAATGAACGTTAAGTTTTACGATCGCTAATCGACCTGCTACAGTTTTATCAACTGCACCTTCAGATACTGAAGCTTCATCATCGAATCCTACTATTTTCATATTCAATGCTGTTGAACCACCACCTACAGCGATAGTTGCAGTAGCTAATTCTCCTAGAGAATAACCACTTGTGTCAGTTCCTGTGATTGCTGTTGCAAAGTTTGCATTAGCAAAAAGAGCGTTATCTGGTAACGCACCATCTGCATTAATAACAAAAAGTGAATCAACGCCATCACAAACATAACCAATAGCTTCAGTTGACGGCTTGATTGCCGCATAACCTGGAAAGTACGGTGACCATGTTGGCGTGCCATCAGTTGCAATATATTTACAACCCATGAATACACCTAACAAAGGAACTGTACCGCCAGCCGCAGCGCCAGGCACATCTATTAATCCGCTAGCTAGAGGAATTACTGGAGTACCAGTCCAAATTTTACTTGTAGTTCCAGTAGTTAAGCCGTCGAAGTTAATAGGATACGCATTAACGCCTTGATTATTATAGTTAGCACCTGATTTTTCGTAAGGACGTAAACCAAATGCAGCATCTATATTAGCCATAATATGTCTCCTTTAGACATTTAGGCAGTAACATAAATCTTGCCCATCAAGATTTTTTATTACCACCAAATTCTACCCGAGACTGCCTTTCTTGAGAAATCGGCATGGAGGGGTGCTCTTCCCTCATAAGATCGTTGTCAACTGATTTTTGTTGATCTTTAGTTAAATTAGCAAAATATTCATCTCTTGATTCTTTAACTTCAATCGGACATCTCATTAACATTAATCCACCTACTGCAATAGTGCCTTTAAATTTTCCCTCAGTTAAATGAGGTAAATCTATTCTCTCTGGATATTCATCTGCTCTCACAGGTTCATATCCCGATCTGATTCTAGCAACTACGTTTTTATCATCTTGCGTACCTCTATACTCAAATCTTACCCACCTATGGTGAAAACCTTCTGGTGGTTCAGGGGCATCTAAATTAGATGGTGGAGTCCAACCTTTTTTACGAGTTTGTTGTTCACGGGTCTCTAATTTGCGTGAGGTTTTTTGTTTACTATCTGTAGTCATATTACGCCTCCTTCACGTGTTTTGCGTACTCTTCGAGCGGCACACCAAGTTTTTTTGCGATAGCTACCTGTGAAGGTGTGAGTCTCACAGTGCGGCGTCCAGTGGACGATGTTCTCACAGCCGAAGCTACTTTTTGAGTAGGTTTCGACTTATCCTCAAATTTATGAGGAAACTCTTTTCGAATTCTTCGAGAAATTTCATTATAGTAATCTTGTCCGTTTAAGTCAAACCCTTCTTCTGCTAAATCTTGATGAATTACCATAGCAGAGGCTGTCATTACTCTGTCTTTGTTAAACCAAGGGTTAGATTCAGCCCAATCCTCTGCTTCAGGAGTTGGTCTAGGAGCTTGTTGTTGTGGTTGTTGTTCTTGAACTTGATTATCAAAAGAAACTTCTTCCTCTTTAGGAGCTATTTTAGCAGCTTCTAATCGTCTTTGAGAAACTTTTATTTTTTCTTTTTCTAACTCAAGTTTAGCCATTTGTTGTTGTGCAGCAACTTGTTTTTCAACATCTTGTGCTTGAATAGCAGCTTCCATAGCTCTTTTAGTAAACTCTTCTTGAGTTTTTATTCTTGCTGTACCTTCTTCAATGTTTCGTTGGTCTTTTGTCATACCAACAGACTCTGCGTGCTTTAATTTTTCTTGTGCTTTTTTAGCATATTCAATAGCCGCTTGTTCTCGCCTTTCAGCTTCGCGCATTTTTTTAGTAAGTTTATCAATTCGTTTTTTTACACCTACACTATATTCCTCTAACTCTTCTGGTTTTGTTTCCGTTTGAGTTTCTTGTACTTCTACTTGAGGAGTTTCTTCTTTTGTTTGTTCAACTTGAACTTCATCACTTGAATCATTTAATTCTACATCTACAGCATCTCCTGATGTATCTATAGGAACTAACTTTTCTGATTTATTTGTTTGTACTTCTTGCATAGAGTTCTCCATGTTACATTAAATTAGCTGGCAAAATATCTCGGGGATCTTCGACAACTGCCAGTACTTCATCGTCGTTGATTATACGAAGTTCACCACCATCAATGCTAAGTCTAGCTCCAGCATATTTTGTAATGATAATCCAATCGTCTTTTTTGCACCACGCACCATTAGGAAATTTATCTTTATCCATATAAGCATCAGGACCTACGGCAATAACTTTACAGATATTAGTAGCAATTGAAGCTTGTTCAATAGCAGTATCTGTAAGAAGAACGCCTCCTGCTGTCTTACCTTCTAATTTTAAAGGAAATAAAACAAGACGGTATCCTGTTGGTTGAGGTACTTTTTCTATGTCTTTCTTTTGTTTCTCTTTCTTCTTACCATCCCAAATATGTTTTGGCATAATTAGTTTACTTGCTGACTTATTCATCTTCTAGCTCCGTTTTTCTTAGCAGGTCCGTGAGTTCCTGTACTTCTTGTTTTAAAGCATGTAACTTTCCCGTTAAATACTTATATTCGTCCCAATTTGGAACGCCTTGTAATATAGCTTGTTCTACAGCAGTTTGTCTAGCAATTAATTCTTTTTTGTAATATGTAAAAAAATTTTCTAACCGCATGCCTTCATTTGATCAGCCATGCTTTGTGCTCTGTTGGGTGTCTGTTTTGCCCAACGGGAGTCTAGCATCTCAATACTCGCAACGTCATATTGAGGTGGATCTTGTTGAAGAGCCTTCCACATGTTGCGAAACTTTGATACGCCTGACTTTCCAAGCTGAAATACCATTTCTATAATTATTATTTTTGCATCATCACTGATGTTTGCTTTACCACCAGAAGGGCAATTATCAATAAGATCTTCTGCACTCTTTATAGCGGTTTGTAAATCATGTTCTAATATAGTCATTAAAAACTTTTCTTCATATTCTTTATCGTCTTCCCAAAAGTCTTCAACACACAGATGTCCCACGCCTACTGTTCTTTTGTTTAGGGTATCTAGGTATACTTTGTTTCTGTAACCTTCATGCTTCTTCACTGAAGCTAAAAGTTTTTTCATATCAATCATGTGTATATTTTTGTTTTGGGTCTTTTATTAGGTAACATTCTTCCAAATCCTCTTGGCGTAACCTTTATATAACCTCCTGCTTTCTTTTTTACAACCTTATTCCCATGTTTTTTTGCCCAACTCTTAGCAATTTCTGGTTCATTAGCATACAGATACGCTCTTTGTTTTTTAGAGCGAAAAGGCATTATCTTTTCTTTTTAGGTTTAAAAGCAGTCTTAGCTGATTGTTTTAAAGCTTTTGCAGAAACAGTGCCTTTGCCAGGTCGACTCGTTCCCGCTTTTTTGCGTTTGTTCATGTTGTAATAAAGTCCCTTTTTAACAGTTCTTCCGTCTTTTGTTACGTGAGTTCCTTTACTTGCTTTAATGACTGACCCTTCTCTAGAACCTTTTGCCATGCCACCACTTTTTCTAGCAATAACTCCTCTACCTATTAAAACATCTTTTTTTGTTATTTTACCGTCTCCACTTAAATCTTTTAATTTTCTTTTCTTCTTCATTTAGTTAATCCTTTCGCCTTCTCGAAACTTCTCATTCCCGCTACGCCGAGCATTGAAGTGACAATGGCTAATAAAGGCCCAGTTTGAATTTCAGGAGCCGTTAAGTTTAATCCTGCAAATTTACTATACCACTCTATGCAGGGAGATAGAATGAATTCAAACGCTAACGCAAGGCCCCCAATCCATCCTATGAAGGGTCGCCAGCCAGCAACAAATATGCTGCGATGGCTGGCTTCCTTTGCATTAACATCTAATTGTTTTTCTGCAAGCTTTTGTTGAATGCGTTGCATTAAAATCTTTTTATCTAATTTCTCTTCTTCTGATGTATGAATCTCGTCGACAACTTTAGCAATAGTTTTTAAGGCTCCGCCTTTACCACCTAGTAAACCTCCGAGAACCTGAAACATTATGCTGCTCCGCCTGTCATCCAGCTAATTACCCAGATAACAATGATAGCTACAATAGCCGCCTTGATCCAGTCCTTCATTTGCCACTCTGACCACTCTTTAACATGTGACCATAGATCTTTTAATAGGTTCATATAACCTCCTTTATTAAAGAAAAGAATTTATCTTATTTTGCAATTAAAATAAACCTTTGAATGGTACTTTTTTAATTTGTACTTTACTTCTTTGTCCTTTTGGTCCAGCTCCAAGGTTTTGTGTAACCTTTGGTCCTTCCATTGTAGCTGAGTAAACGTCTGCAATTCCTGTTTTATTTACATGAGGACCTGCATAAGGATTCATGTCTTTTGAAACAGTCATTTTTGCATTCGGATATAGTGAACCATTTATAAATTTTGGTTTTGGATTGTTTAATGCCATGTTATCTCCTAATGTATGGTAGGTTTTATCACTTTAATAAAATCTACAGCGTTATTGTCAAATAAAGTATTGCCATCTGCTTTACCAAGCTCATCATGATAAAGAAGAGTAGCTATACTCATCATTGCTCCCCCTATTAGTAACCTATCTTCAGAAGATTGTGAAGATTTTTCCACAATATTCATTAGCATATCAAAAAAACTAGCTAATCTTTCCTCAGCAGTTACAATATTAGTTTTCAAAACGTATATTTCGTTGCTCATCTATTTTTTTAGGGTCTTTTGCCTTCTTCAAGTTAACATTAGCACGTAATTGTGCAATATCTTCTTGAGAATCAATTTTTTCACGAGTTAATTTTGCGTTTTGTTGAATTTTTTGTTGATCTATACCTAATCTACCTGCATCCATCGCTGCTTTACGTTCTAAATCTTCTGCTTTTATGTTAATTTCTTGTTGTTTTAGTGCAACAAGTGGATCTTGACCTTCTGCAGATAATATTTCTTGTTCTTCTGCAACCATTTCTTCTGTCATTAATGCAATTTTCTCTGCAACTTGCTGTTCAATCTCTTCTTGTAGTCTAGCTTGTAGCTCAGGAGGTAACTGACCACCAAATTGAGCAGCTTGTTGTTCTATTGCTGGACCCATTTCCTCTTCAACTTCTTCTCTAGCTTGTAATCCTATATGTTCTACAATATGACCTTGTAAAATTGCCATTGTAGGTGGATTATTTTTAACCAAGTAAGATGACATAAATGCTCTGTGTGCATCTATGTGAGCTAATTGATTTTGATTTCTAAATGCTACCAAAGGTGCATTACGTAAAGAGTTTGCATTTTCTACAGACGGATCAAGTGGCTGTGGTTCTGATGGTGCTGGTAAAATAACATCAATATCTTTTACACCAAGTGCTTGATACATTCTTCTGTAAGCTTCATACATATTGTGTGAAGCAGGATCAGCTTGCGCTAATTGTAATTGTGTTTGCGCCAACGTAACACGTTGAGACATAGAAAAAATATTTGGATCAGATACAGGAATAATATCTATCTCTGGGCTAAAGTCTTCTGCTTTTAAACTTGGTGTAGCATTTGTTCCAACTTCATATGGATAGAAAGGTGGTAACGACTCAGCAAATATTTTTGCTAGTAATTTAAATTCTATTTTTTGTGCATAGTGTAATCGTTTATGAATAGCAGACATGACTCTTGCGCCACGTTCCATTAACGCCATTGTTGTTCCAACAGGTGCGTTCGCTGCTACACTATCGCCAATTTTTTGATCAGCAATTGCTGCAAATCTTGTACCTGCTTCTACACAAAAACCTAATAATTGAAATAATGTACCGCTTGGTTCTTTGTAAGGTAAAGGCATAAGTCCTTCACGCAAACTTCCACCAGGCGCATCTACATCCCTGAACTCTCCTGGTTGGAGGGGAGTATCGTCGTCTTTAACTCGCAACCCTCTAGCTTTAAAGCCCGCAGGGAGATTGGACAATGTACCTGCATCAAGAAGTTGTCTAAGTGCTGCCGTGGCAGTTCTGGAGAGACCCCCGAGCATGTGGATAAGACCAAAGCCATAAAAACTAAACCCAGGTAAAAACTTATAGTGGACAAAATATCTTGTCTTATTTTTGTTAGGATCATTTTCTTCATAGTTTCTATAAATAGATAATACCTGTCCCGAGCCTTCATCAATTGTAACAATATAAGGAACTTTAATTCCATCTTCGCTGTCTATACCCTCTATGTTTAAGTCAACATGCATCTCTAATAATTGATACAAGTTTTCTTGATAAGATTTTTTTACACCTGATATACGATCTTCTTTTTCTTGTAACCCTGTTTCTGATGTTGATACTTGTAAATCTACATCTCTGTATAAACCAGATACTTGTAATTTTCTTATTTCATTTTCTGATCTTTTAATAACGTGTGTAATTCTTTCACATGAAGGAAAGTCTGTTGTTTGATAAGGAACATATAAATCATCACTAGGAACAAATTTAGATACAGGTCTTTGTAAACCCTCATCATAATAAACTTTTTTAAATGCTGAACCAGACAATGGTAAGTAAAACAAAAGGGAATCTAAATCAGGATCGTACTCTTCCATGTTGTACGTAATCTGATAATTCATAAAGTCTTTGACACGTTGTGCTTGTTCTTCTTTTGCTGTTGTTATTTGACCAAGTATTTGTGTATTAACTGGTCCACCTGCTGGTAATAATTCTTTATAAGCTTGTGCTTGAAATTGTGTAATTGCTTCGGACAACATAGGATGTGTCACGGAACTCGCACCTTGAAACGGCTGTGATCTTTCTTGATACCTAAATCCTAAAAGATCTAATCCTTTTTTATATGTTTCTTCCCATTCTTTTCTTGATGACTTATCTTCTTCAAAAGACTCACGTAAATCATTAGCAATAACACCAAGTTGATTATCATCTAAAACTTCTGCTAAGTTCATGTCAAAAGTATTAGCTAACATATCTGGTTGATCACCGATTAACGCCGAACCATCATCCATCATTTCTACGTTAGTATTAGCTTCTGCTACTTGTATATCTACAACGTTTTGTGCCATCTGTTCTGTTTCTTCCGCAAATGGTGGCGGGTTTGGAGTAAATCCAATTGGTCTATCAATTGCCATTATGCTGCCTCAAATATATTAATTATTTCGGGATTATACACTAACCCTCCTTTTTTTCTATGCGTTTTATGTGGTAATAACATCTCTGGTGTAATCTTAACAGCAAAAACATCACCCACGCCATCTACTTTTATAATTTTAAACTCTGAGTTATTTTCTTTTGCTGCACGTTTTAATGCTTTTTCTAATACAGATGTATAGTGTTTACCTTTTGGATCAACACTATCAGGGCCACCATAAAACTCTTCTGTGCCGATTCCCTTCATTTGTTTGTTTCGTTGATCGATAGGAGTAGCTGTACCACCTTGTTGATTATATCTGTTCTTTACAAATTTAGCAGGAGATATTGCATACCATTCTGATGCATCATCAATTTTTTGTCGATATAAAAGATCAGCAGCTTTTGCTAAATCTCTTTTAACCAATGCTTCGCCCCATTCTGATCTGTTTTTAAATGGCACGTTTGGATACAATTGTTTCATTGCTCCTTCACTAATGGCTGTTTGTAATTCTTCTAACATTTTCTTTTCTACGGCCATTGCTTCGTTTGCTTTAGTTACTAGCTCTTTATCTGGTCTAGTTCCTGCTGCCGCTAAGTCTTCAAATACTTTTTTGTTTTCTTGAAACTCTTTTATAAATTGTTGCATCTCAACATCTGATTTAAACAACGGTCTAAACACTGTTTTATTTTGTATATAAAATTCTGCTACTTCAGGATTAACATCACGCAGCTCATCTTGATAACCAGCACGACTAATTCCTGATCGTCTTTCCGAAGGTGTAGCATCTAGTAAATCACCAAGAGCTTTTCGTAATTTTTCTTCAAACCGTTTTGCATTTTGCAATACATCGGATTGTATCTCATCAGCAAAGGTAACAATAACTTGTTGACCTTTAGTCGTTGCTTCCATATCTTTTAATTTTACAGAATCATCTTGTATCTTACTTCTAAATTGACGTATTTGATTAGCCAAAGGCGTGTCAAGCTCTTCTAAAAATGCCATTCTTGAATCAATCGTTTCTGTAATCATTCTTGGGTTCATCTCCTCAATTGGAGTTAAATCTTGAGTTGGTGCTCTTCGTATTTTTTCATACGCTGATGCTTCTAACCCTTTTAATTGATTTTTTAATTTTGTTTGATTACGCTTGAGTGTTCTAATCATAGCAGGGTCTACTTGCTCTGCAATTCCTTGTGCTGTTTTCTCTACAGGTAATGTTGCTTTACGGTCCGTGAGCCGCGACCACCCGATCACGTACTTCTCGGCAAAGTCATGAGCTGCACCGCCAGGGGGCAACGCATCAGGATCTAATGGTATATCTTTTGCTGGCAGATACATGACATCTTCTCTGTATGTACCAGGCAATGCTCCTCGCTCTTGATACCCGTCATACTTTGCTCTGCTCGTTCCACCATATCTTGCATCGCCGTACGTAACGTTATCTATTTTACGAAGTGGTGCATCACGAATAATTTTTAGAACGTCTGCTTTGTTTATGTTTAAATTATTTTTCTCCGCTACTTTAATATAATCAAGTAACGCGTTATCTTCTATCTCTGCTTTACCCACACCTTTTTTATTAATAAAGTCATAAAACTTTTGTACCGTGTCAAAACTCTCTGGCGTATTAGGGTCCATGAGCCGCGCTTCAAGGCCCGAGTAAAACACAGACTCAGCATCTTCTGGTGAATCAATAATTGTTTTCTTTTGTTTTGGAACACCGACCGCTGTTCCATCGGCTGTAATATCCACATCTACAATATCATCAATTGTTGCGTTGACATCTGCTTCACTACCAACTTTGTTGGTAACATTGTCCATGTTTTTAATTTCGTTTTTTGTAAAAATCTGTTTAAGCATCTTTGCTTTATCAATAGCAGCTACACCCCATAAAGGAACCTTACCAAATAATCCTGCCATTTGTACTTCTGGCATTTGTTCGCTTTGTGTTGGTTTTAGATTTGCATCTTCAAACAATCCTTCTAAATCTTCAGTGCTCATGTAAGGAGCCTCATTAGTAAAATCTTTTATGTCAACATCTTCTTCAATACCTGAAACCATAGAATCGGTAAACTGACCAGGGTCAGTAGAACCGCCTAATGATCTGTTAAGAACAGGTACGTCTGTAATAAGAATATCATCAATATCTATTTTTTCTCTTTTATTTTCTTCTTTGTATTTCTCAGCAAACTCTTCTAAGTTTTTTTGTTCGTATTTTGCAGCCATGGGGGCTAATACTCCTGATCCGTACTTATCAGATATTTTTTTTAAAGCTTTAATACCAAAACCTGCAGCAAATTCAGCAGGCCCTATAACAGAATATAAACTATCCATTGGATCTTCTTGATCTAAAATTTCTTTCATACTCATTCCTTCGTCTAACAATTTTTGTCTGTTACTATAAACTCGTGCTGCATCTTCAAACCACCAATTTAAAGAATCTGCACCAGCTCTAAGTGGAGCTACGGAATAAGCTTGTATTTTTTCTATTAAGTCTCCTGTTTGTCCTACTTCATCAATAGTTTCCATTGTAGGAAGAATTTCTCTTAATTTTTTCATAGACAAAAGATCAAAAGATTTAGCCATACTAGGATTAATGATTTCTGTTAGTTTAATATTAAAATCTTTTTGTTTATCTCTTAAATCTTGTTGAAAAGCTGCTTTGGCTTCAGGATTATTTTCAAGGTCTTGAAAATTATCACCTTGCATAAATGTATTTTTAGCAGGATCTAAACCTACTTTTGAAGATAGTATGTCATCAATTGTTGCAAGTATATCAGCCATATTAGTATTCTAGCATTTCTTGAAGAGAAGCGAAACCCCCATCTTCATATCCAACAGGAAGAAAAAACCTATCTTCAACCATTCCTGCTGCTCCAGATACTGTATCTTTAGAAACACTTCTGGACATTTTAGAGTTTAAAAACTTTAAATTTTGCTCTTCATTAATAGATTTAATTAATTGTTCTGGATCTTTAAACCCTTTACCGTATTTAACGAACCCTTTACCATTATCTCTAATTACTTGCGTTTCAACACCTAGTTCTTTCATATCATGACTTATATCTTTTAAGGTTGCTAATATTTGTTTTTGCTCGTCTCTCATGGCTTGTTTTGCTGAATCAGGAAGATAAGGCATTTTTTCAATATCACTTTTTAATTCTCTAAATTTATTCCTATTAGCAAATAAATGTTTTTCTAATATTTTATGAACACCGTTTCTTTGTATGTTTGTAAAAAAACGAGGATATTTTACATGATTTAAAACTCTGTTGTCTTTTCCAAATTGATTAAATATCTCTAACCGTCTTGCTGTCATTAACTCATGACCTCTTTGTAACCCTTTTATTAGAGTTTTGTATTTTTCAAAAGATGCCTCTTCTTGTTTAGTATACATAAAAGGTTCATAGTATTCGTTTCTTACTTTAGATTCTTTTATAAATTTATTTGGATCAATAGGAGCTTCTATAATTGTAAAGTTAGGAGTTACTGGTCCAGGTTCTTTTATCATTTCATCTAAGTAAGGATATTTATTTAAAGAAGAACCAATATTTTCTGGATCAAATTCTGTGTCCATATTTCCTTGCTGTAATTCTTTTCTATATTTATTTTTTAATTTTACATATTCATCAAAAGTATTAGTATCAACCAATCCTTGATCATTATATATTGTGGAAGAAAAATCAAAAGCAGGATTTACTTCTTTAGTAAGGGCTGTTTCTTTTCTAATTTTAAAATTTGTATACGCATCTAAAATTGTTTTTTGATCCATCATGTCTTCATTAAAAAATTTATTTTTTTTAGACGCTCCTGATATACCCATTGATTGTCTAGATAAATCATCTAACAATAATCTAATAGTGTAAGCGGGTCCGTCTTCTTTTTCCGCTATTCTGTAAATAACTTGTTGTAAATATGGTAGGTTATAACGATCAGAATCATATCGTTCAGGTAAAGGCATTCTCCCTTCATCAATTGCTTTTAACATTGACTCTGGTATTTCATACGACAAAGGATAAAGATGTTTTTCATTTCGAGGATCAAAAGAATAATACATTCCCTCACTTCTGTTTAATCGTGACTTAGATTCTATTGGCATGTTGACTAAATCATCTAATACCTCGTCAGGAAAAGTATCTAATCTTTCTTGATAAAATTTGTTTGCTTGTATTCTATTTTCTTCAACTAATTTACTAAATTTAATTGTAGGAGTTACCTCTCCATCTTGAACATTAAAATTAGGTTCAGGCGTATCTTGAACAATATCATCTGCAAAAATATCTACTTCTTCTACTGGTTCTCTTTTAGCTAATTGTATATTTAAAGGTTTGTTTGTTTCAGTTTCTAATAAAATTCTTTCTCGTTGAGCTTTAGCCGCCATTAGAGCTTCTGGCGACATTTTTTCTAAGTCACTACCTTTAAAAATAATGCCTTTTGATATTAAATCTTCTACGTAATCTTTTACATCACCAAGAGTTTCTACACCTTCATCAAAATAATCTTTAATTATTTTTCCTGTTTTAACTGCTCCTGTAAGAAGTTCTTTTCCTACTTGTACTTTACCCATTAGTAATATTCCCTTGGTTCAATATACATAGGCTCGTCCTGATAGTCTGAGTCTAGTTGTATGAAGTTTCCTTGCCTGAAACGCAACAACGCTTGGGTTGTTGAATCGACTAAATCGTCATGATCACCATAAGGGAAAGCCGCACATTCTTCAATAACTTCTTCTGCCCAACGGTCCTCGGTGCACCATACCTGCCCTGATTCAAATAAAGGAGCTACGGAGTTAACACGAACGTGCTTATCGTTGCCCTTACTGGGCGTATAAGTAACTACAGGAATTCCTAGTTGACGTAGCTCCTGTGTTAAGGGCATACCAGAAGCTTTCGCTTCAATCAAGATTGTTTCGGGTTCCCAGTATTTATATTCTTCTAGCGCAATCTCTTTTAACTCAGGAAAATCCCATCTACCTTTGCGCATCCCTAAAAGAATAATGTGAAAGGGTCCGTGTTCCACGGGTTTAAAGACGCCCCACGTTGTTATTGCACTAAAGTCTGCTGTCTCCTTTTTACTAAATGCGGTGTCATAACTCTGTATAACGTGCATCAAATCAGGAATATCTTCTTTTGGCCACACTTTCCACCAGTCACGTTTAATAATACTACCTTCTTCTGAGGTAGGTGCTTGTTGCCATTGTGCCTGCCACTTTTGCTCGGACAGCGATGCTTTTACCCCATTTAATTCGTTTATATTCCAAAACTCAGGCCACATCGGTTTGTCATTCAAGACAGCAGGAAACTCAACCACGTCCCACTGATCGGCATTTTCATTAGATTGTGCGTTCATTAACTTGCCTGTAAGATCCTTTGTTGACCAACGTGTCATGACAATCACGATAGAACCGCCAGGTTGCAAACGTTGTCTCGGTCCAGACGTGTACCATTCATAGGCGTTGTCCATGGCTGTTTGACTGAGTGCATCTTGCTCGGAGTGTGGATCATCAATAATTAACAAATCAGCACCACGCCCTGTTATCGCACCACCGACCCCTGCTGCAAAATACTCACCACCTTTATTGGTTGTGAACCTACCTGCTGCTTTAGAATCTTGTGATAAACTTACATCAGGAAATACGTCTTTAAATTCTTGTTGGTCAAATAGGTTACGAACCTTTCTACCAAAGTTATATGATAGCTCTGCTGTGTGAGTTGTTTGTATAATTTTTAACTTAGGATTCCTACCCATCATCCACGCAGGAAATAGATTAGATGCAAACTCTGACTTTGTATGTCTAGGTGGCATATTTACAATTAATCTTTTTATCTTTCCACGTGAAACATCTTCTAATTTTTTTGCAAATATTTTGTGATGTTTTCCTGCAATAAAGTCAGGCCAAACTTTTTTTACAAAAGTAAGATAAGAGGAACGGGACTCCTGAGCAACTTTGATTTGTAAATTTCTTAATTCGTATTTTAACAAATCCGTTGGGATTTTAGACTGATTCATAAAAAAGTTATATCATAGTCTCTGTTTGTGTAAAACTCAAGACTTTAGACCGACGACGAGGCGACGGGGCAAAGTGGGTGTGTGGGGGTGTGCGAACACAAGATATGGTGTTTGAGGTCGGTTGTAAGTACCTAATGTTGTTTGGTGATGGCAAAACCTGACTGGCTGCCTGGCTGCTAAACACTCCTGCTGCACCAGGAGTTCCTGGCTGCTGGTGATAAGACGTAAAAAAAGGGGCGATTGTTCGCCCCTTCTACCAGCCCTCGAGGGTAACTGTTATGTTATGTGTTGTGCTAATCGTTGCATGATACGAGTTCCCCAATCCTTAACGTATTGAGGACAGTTAGGATCAAGAACAATTGTTTCGACTTCACTTTCTAAAACTTTGTACAAAGCTTTCCAATTGATGTTGTCAACATGAGTTGCTCTAACATCGTTAGGGTTAGGAGTAGCAACAGCATTATCTCTTGGTCTTAAACCAAAGGTCTGCTCTACTACTGCTAAACGTCTATCTAAATCATTATCTGGCATTTTGATTTCTCCTTTCTAATTAACTTCTTACTCCCATTTCTTTTTATAGTCAAACTTTTATTTCTTTATTTGTGTGTATCTTTTTACTTGACAACCGACCAACTCCCACCCCCCATGCCATTCCTTATACTACTACTAGGTAGGCGACCGTACCCGTGATGGAATGGAGATGCAGACTGCCGTGCGTACCTGTGTTAATATTACTATACTAAGGGCGACGGCTCTTGCCGTGATGTAATGGAAATGTAGAAGGGGCGATAGTTTTGGTATCGCCCCTATATTGTCGACTGAACTAAAGTTGACAATTTGTTTTCTGCTTAGGCATCATTGGAACTAAGCAGAAATTCTGAAGTCAGCTACTTCATCTATCGTAGCTTTTTTGTTTCGTGATACTGTGCTTTCCGATAAAGGCATAGCTTGTATTTGTTTATACTGCGTTGGTACTTTGCATTGATGATACGCAATCTCGCCGAGTTTCTCCTTGACCAACTGCGTGTCAATCTTAGCACCCAATTTTTGTGTAACATGAACTGAGTAATCCCTCCCATGTAATAGGTTTGCGTTTTCACTCATAGACAAGTCTATCATCAGTTGTCTGTTGACTTTAATAAAGTCTGCTAGAACTTTCTGCATTGTTAACGCTCTACCATAAGCGTCAATGATAGCTTGTTTATTTCTTTTACTTACACTAGCTGGGCTTTGTTGAGCCTTCTCTAGTACTTCTATTATATTAACAGCTTTTGACATTTTATTTTCCTTTCGTCTTTCTAGTTAATACTCCCTTTATATCCCATGTTATTATACTTGTCAAATCTTTTTTTATTTTTTTTTCCACACGAACTTCAGCTCCGCTGGGACTTGTGTCAACTATACTATAGTACAACCCACGACCGACCTTACAGGCCTGATGGAGATGCAGCTGCACGTGCAGCTACTACTATAGCTACAGAATCCCCAAGAAAACTAGGACGAAGGTAATGCAAAAGTATGCCAGGAACACATGTGCAGCCAGGAACGCTGCACCAGCTCCTACTATAGTAAGCAGGAGCAATGCGATTACCAGCAGGATCATGATGCGGGCACCATCTCCTGCATCTGTCCCCAGGCCTCAGCGTCCTGGTCCACCTGAATGGATGCACCGTCGCCCCAGTCCAGGTACCAGTATTCTAGGCGATGTAGTTCGGCATGCTCGTTAACGTACCCGCGAAGCTCGTCGCTGGGCCCGCCCCAGCTGAACTGCCAACGCCAATACCCTTCTGGTTGGTCGTTGAATGTATGCGGTTCTACGTAGTCAAATGCCAGCGCTTCGTACTCAGGGTTCTTCAGGTCTTCCTGCCTCTCCCGCCACTGTTCATCCACCAGCTCAGCGCAGGTGGGCTCCTTCTTTAATACTGTTACAGTCTCTGCCATCTTGTTCCTTTCTAATGTAGTGGGGGTTGGGCCCTAGGCTTATTACAGCAATAACCAACCCCCGATTCGTGGCCGTTTGCAAAACTTCGAAACGGATTCGGTAGCCACAGGTATGTATATAGTCCCATCTTATTAGATAGTCAAGAGCTAATTGGATTTTATTTACCATAGGAACTTCCGTGCCCCAGCAGGTGACGCTGCCAGTCCTGTTACTACTATACCCCCAGAAGCGTAGCTTTTTCCCCGATGCACAATGCAGACGGCTACCAGCTCAGGATCCTGGCTGCAGCTGCAGGTGGTACACTACTTACTAATAACGGGAGAAAGCTTGGGTAATGGAGGCAATGGACAATGCAGAAGGAACTGCTGTACCTGGTTCCAGGACGCTGCGTCTGCTGGCAGGGACGTGGTTAACTTAGCATGATCAACGGACAATGCGGATAGGCCCACGGCAATGGAGCTCGGGAAGATACAGGATAAACTGTCTCCGAGGTAGTGGGCCATAATAAAACTTCTACCACCTTGCCTTGCATGGTTAAAATGCCACGCTTTTTGAAAAGGGCTTAACTTTATTTTTTTATCTTTAGTTATCTTTAATTCAACCCAAAACATGACACCATCTTTACAACCATAGCAATCTGGTACACCTGGCATAGCCCAACTTTCTAGTCGAGTCCAAAATATACCAGGAGTATTTTTCTTAATTGTATTCCAGTATTTAGATTCTGGTTTCAAAACAAATGCATCATTCCCATGAACAAAAATATCAATATCATAAGAGGTTTTAATCCTATTAACATCAACAAACCAATCGCCATAACAAACCAATCAAACTTATTCATGGACACCTCTTCATCAGTTCCATCATCTGATTGTAATACAACAACCTAAACTCAAAGCTTTCAGCAGTCAGTGCTGCACGCCTCAAGTTCTCTATCCTATGCCAAAACAACTCGTCGGTCATAGGTAGTGATGTGTATTCATATAAATCTGGTCTAACTAAAACTAACACTAATCCTCCTCTGTAATATTAACAACTAATTCTACATTTCTACTAGCATACTCACCATTGACTGTCTCATGCCAATCTTCTAGCAATCGTACTAGCTTCTTAAAATCAATTGAATCACCATCAATAGT
>WLWG01001933.1_pt1 | contig 17016 bp, 21 predicted proteins | sample 6712871 | NCBI WGS metagenome assembly WLWG01 (sample SAMN12718693, study PRJNA515312) | sponge metagenome | isolation source: marine sponge | host: Mycale hentscheli | place: New Zealand: South Island, Marlborough, Capsize Point | collected 2003-05-01
TCTTGACAGCTTCCATCGTCGCTAAGCACTTGAGCAAGGAAGGCCCAAGACGTATTGCTTTTGCTGAAGATCCGGCGACGACTGTGGGTACCGGACACTGCCGGGGCGAGAAGGGACTCGGGAATAAAAGCCCCAAAAGCTTCCCCAAGTTGGGTGAACCTTTTTTGCTTGAGAATCCTTACCTCATCGGCAAGTTTCTGTTGCTTTGAACGGGGTTTCCGACGTAGTGTATGTACGTGAAACCCTGGGAATATCGGTGTTGTTTTTTGCATGTGCCATTATGGCATTTTCATCCCGTATTTTCAGGGTTTTTATCATGCAAAAGGGGCTTAAGTTAGTGCCATTCGGGTCAGCACATGATCCCCAGGAGATACAACGCCTAGTGGAGTTGGAGAGAACTTCTCATTGACCGGCAGCGTGGTCAGTATCTGCTGTTCCCTAAGAACCAGCATGATCGAGCAGTGTGTGATGACTTCGTAAAGCACCTCGGCAACGCCTCGATTCGAACAATGGGCCCTGAGCTGATTTTGGGTCGGCTTTTCGACGACATTGGGTTCAATATGATTCCTGAACAGCTCTTTGGTAACATGATTGTTGCGCGGCGGGTGTGCCCTACAAGCAGGCTCAAAACCATCGACTATCTCTACCGCTTTCTAGATCGACTCAACCAGTGGTATTCCAAACTAGGGAAGGAGATTGCCTACGGTCATAGGAACAAAGTTCTCAAACGCATCGCGGTGGTTTCCTAGGACATGGCCAGTCTGTATTCCGAGGCCGAAGACAATCTGCGGAAGATTGGGTTTTCCAAAGACGGCAAATTTCAGAACCCGCAGATCGTGCTCGGGCTACTCGTTGGTGACAAAAGCTACCCGCTCGACTATGATATTTTCGAAGGCAACACCTTCGAGGGCAAAACGCTTCTGCCGGTGTTGAAGCAGATCTAGAAACAGTATCGTTTTGGAAAGCCTGTTGTAGTAGCTGATGCGGCCATGCTCCGCAAAGACAATCTCGACGCACTCGACCAGGCCAAGGACCCGTTCATCGTTGCCGCTCGGATCCGCAACGAGACCAGCGCCATGCAGAAAAAAATACTGACTCGGTGCAGCAAATTGAACAATGGTCAATCGGTTGTGATCGATCACGAACAGAACCGTCGCCTGATCATTAGTTACTCAGACCAACGAGCGAAGAAGGACCAATACAATCGTAAACGGGGCTTGGCGAGACTTCGCAAACAAGTTGCTTTTAGACGAATGACAAAGGAGCAACTCAACAATCGTGGTTACAACCAATTCTTGAAACTCACCGGTGAAGTGATGGTCGAAATGGACGAAGCGAAGATCGTTAAAGCCGGCGGGTGGGACAACCTGAAGGACTACATCACCAACACTGACCTGTCGCCATCAGAGATTATTAAGAACTATAGACAACTTTGGTAGATCGGGCGGGCCTTTCGTATCTCGAAGACGGACCTGCGCATCAGTCCGATGTACCATCGACGACGTCGACGGATCGAAGCACACGTTCTTGTGGCTTTGGTTGCCTATACGATCTACAAAGAATTCGAACGCCGCCTCACACAGAAGGAAATACCGATAAGCGCCAAACGGGCCGCCGAGCTGACTCAGACGATGTATGAGATGACCTTCCGCTATCCTGGCGATCCAGAAGACCAGCGGATTCTTCTTCAGATGGATTGCGAGCAACGTCAACTCTACAACCTGATCTCGTGACCCGCCTCAGCTCCAGGGTGTCCCAATGTTGAACTCAGGAAAAGGTCTTTTCTTCATAGAGCCATTTTACAGTAGAATCAGTTTGTGACCGATTCCATTTCAACGAGTTCTTCTGCAAGTTCTTCTGCAGCCTCAATGGCCATCGATTTTCGAAGCTCGCAGTCACCAAAAATTACGGGATTTTGTCCGTCTGCCCAGGCCACAGAAAGGTCTTCGATCTCAATATATTCTAAGGAAGCACGTATTTGAGCCGTTAAAATATCTCGAGGATCTTCCTCTTTAAAGGTGTCATCGGAAGCAACCAGTAGAACTACTTTCTTAATACGGTGCAAAGGTTGGGGACCTGTCTTTTCAAAGGTGTAGGTTAACCCTGGGGCAAGGACACAATCGATCCAGCCTTTTAGGATGGCGGGCACTGAAAAATTCCACATCGGGGTTGCGATGACAAGGGCATCTGTTTGATTAAACAATTCACTTTGCTTTTGGCCATATACATTAGCGGCCACTTCTTCGCGTGTCGCTTGATAGCCTTCAATAAAAACGGGGTACCATTGACCGCGATAACTGGCTTCGGACATATAAGGAGGTGGGTCTTTATATAAATCTACATGGGTGATTTCAATATCAGATTCTGCTCCGCTTAGTTTATTGAAAAAGGCAACGGCGATTTCTTTAGGCACAGAAGATTCTACGGGTCTAGGATCTGCTGAGATATGTAATACATTCATATTTAATTTAACTCCTTTTTACTCGGTTTGTTTACGCTTTGATGTTATGAGAAAAATCTATCTTCTCATGGCTTGAGTGGGTTCTTCAAGAGGATTCATAGGGGTCGAAATTTTAGATACATAATTTTCTAATTCTAGACCGTACTCTGTATCTTTGCCCATGAACATTAGCTGTTTGTGGACAATTTTTAAACCATCATCTCCTGAACTGGCTTCTTTGGCGTTTGGATACCGGTCTTCAGGGTTCGGATCCGAAAATCGTCGCAAAATATATATGATATGTTCATGTTTTTTTACATGTTTAGGCAATAGTTCAGGTAACTTTTCAGGTAATTTTAATTTAAACCTGGATCCGTCAGTTAAACGTGGGATTTCTGTGCGAATGCTTTGGAGGCAAAAGGTTGCAAAAAAAACGCAGGCGCACCCGCTGGGTGCGTCGAGGCCTTTTTGTAATTCCTTTTGGCCCAAATGGTTCGTGCAGAAAACCGCGTTTAACTGACGGATCCAGGTTAAAGTCTAGTAATTTTTCTATCGACATGTTGCTAGAGTCAACACATTTTTCTCCACAAAGCAGTTCTAACCCAAGCAAGCCGACGCTATATAGATCTGACTGTATAACACCTGGCTGACGTCGATGAATTTCCGGAGCCATGTACAGTGGGTTACCAAGCAGAATAGAAACTTTCTCATTCGCTCGAACCGCTCGGCCAAAGTCTATCAGCTTTACATAACCGAGTCGGTCAACCATGACATTAGAGGGTTTCACGTCACTATGGATATATCCTAAAGAATGTAATCGTTCAAGTCCACCAAGAACTTGTCGTAATATATAGAAAGCGACACCGGATTGAATAGCAATGTTCCCTTCATGAAGATTAAACAGAGAATCTGTAAAATGATTCCACTCCTGGGGCGTGCTTTGTTCCTTTGCTTGATCAAGGGGTGTTGGTGTTAAAAAATGTTGGAAATCAACGCCTTCGACAAGTTCCATTTGTAAATATCCGATGCCGTTGGTTTCAAGGTAAATATCTCGGCTAATAAGGTTGGAACTGCGAATGGATTGAAGCCGAGAAACTTGGTAGGCTAATCGGCCCATATCTGTCCAATATTTTTTGGCATTTGAATAAATGTTTGGATCAAAAATTTTAACGGCATGGCTCGTAATGCATTCTCTTGCTCCGTGCCTTAATGCAGAGAACACAACCCCTTGCCGTCCTTGTCCAAGTTTCTTTGAGAAGCGATAAGCAACAGGATAGAAAATAGCCTGTTCTTCAATGACGGCATGATATCTTTCCACAAGCTGTTGCTTGCCTATACCACTCGACAAATGGTAGCCATGGTCGATATTGTCCATATCCAGTATTGTCTCGTCTTGGACAAGAATACGTGTTGTTGCTAAGTGTTGATTTTTGGTTTTCATTGCTAGAAAGTGTATGCCTAGTATGCTCATTGGCAATAGTCATTCTTTAAGATTTAATAAACAGATGCAATCAATTAAAAATAAAGATATTGCGATTATAGGGGGTGGAATCCTAGGCTTGGCCACAGCAAAAGCTCTTCAGCAACATGCTTCTCGTTCTGTACGTCATCCACTTTCGCTGGTTGTCCTTGAAGCTGAGCCGCAGCTAGGTTGTCACCAAACCTCCCATAATAGTGGGGTTATCCACTCAGGATTATACTATCGGCCAGGTTCTTTGAAGGCGAAAAATTGTGCACAAGGACGCGAGGCTATGTATCGATTTTGTGCAGAGCATCAAATAGCCTATGAACGGTGTGGAAAGATTGTTGTGGCCACTTCTCCAGAACAAATACTGGCATTAGATGAGTTAGAATGCAGAGGGATCGCCAATGGTCTTAAAGGCCTCAAAAGGATTGTGGGTGAGGCCTTGACAGATATCGAACCGCATGTGGCGGGTTGTGCAGGATTATGGATTCCCGAGACCGGCATTGTTGATTTTCGGGAAGTTGCCGAACGGTTTTCGCAGGAACTTCAAGCGCTTGGCGGTACTATAAAAACCGGATTCCAGGTCAATCAAATCCAGGAACAGCAAGGCTTGTTTATTCTATCAAATGGACAGGAAGAAATGTGTGCAAAGCATCTCATTAACTGTGGCGGTTTATATTCAGATCGAATTGCTGCGTTATGTGGATTAGATTCCAGGTTACATATTATACCGTTTCGAGGTGAATACTATAAGTTGGTGAAGGCCAAAGAGCACCTTGTTCGTCATTTGATCTATCCTGTACCGGATCCTCGTTTTCCTTTTTTAGGGGTTCATTTTACGCGGATGATTCACGGGGGGATTGAAGCAGGGCCTAATGCCGTCTTAGCTTTCAAGCGAGCAGGGTACCAAAGAAACAGTTTTTCCCTTAAAGATACAGCATCGATGTTGTCCTATGGCGGGTTCTGGCGTATGAATCGAAAGTATTGGCGCATGGGATTAGATGAGTTTCACCGTTCTTTGAGTAAACGTGCTTTCGTTCATGCATTACAGGCCTTGATCCCGACATTGACAGAAGATGATATAGAAAGACAGGGGGCGGGGGTAAGAGCACAGGCCGTGGATACAGAGGGAAGGCTTATAGATGACTTTCGGATCTTAGAAAAAAGCCGTATGATACATGTGTTGAATGCGCCTTCGCCAGCAGCTACTGCATCGATCAGTATTGGTGAAACAATAGCCCACATGGCTATACGAAATTTTGGGTTACAGTAGCCTATGATAACCGTTTGACATTCTCATGTTCCAATCCCTTAGTGTTTCTATGGATAACCCGCAGACAGACAAATTTAAAAAACAATTTTACTCGAACACACCCGCGTGTGACTGGAATGATTGGCGCTGGCAATTGCGCAACCGTATCCAAGACCTTAGAGGGTTAGAACGTATCTTCCAATTATCTGAAGATGAGCATAGGGCCATAACGCGGCTTAACGGAAAGTTACCCATAGGGATGGATTACCCCTTATTACGCGAGTCTTCTGGAGAGAAAAAACCATTTGCATGGATTGCGTTGGACAAAAATTCTTGTCCAGACTGAATTTGACCATGCTTCGGGTGAACGGCTAGATCCTCTTGGAGAAGAAGATCATAGCCCTTTGCCGGGTTTAGTGCATACCTATCCCGACAAAATACTTTTTCTGGTAACCGATTTTTGCGCCACGTATTGTCGGTATTGTACGCGATCGCGCATGGTCGGGGCAGGAGAATCTTTGCCTGATAAAACCGATTGGGAAAAGGCGCTTGAATACATTCACCAGCATACTGAGATACGTGACGTCCTTCTCTCAGGAGGAGATCCACTCATCTTTTCTGATGATCGATTAGAGTGGTTATTGCAGAGGTTGCATGCCATCTCTCACGTAAAATTTTTGCGTATCGGAACAAAGGTTCCTGTTGTTTTACCGCAACGAATTACACGTAACCTGGTCCGGATGCTGAAAAAATATCGCCCTTTGTGGATGAGCATACATTTTACTCATCCAGAAGAATGCACGCCTGAAGTGGAGCAAGCGTGTACCCGACTAGCGGATGCCGGTATTCCTATGGGCCAGTCAAACGGTTTTACTAGCGGGCATTAACGATAATATAGACACCATTAAAAGCTTAATGCATCGTCTCCTTGGATTGCGAATAAAACCGTATTATCTTCATCAGTGTGATCCCATTGTGGGCTCTTCACATTTTCGGGTGCCTGTTTCAAAAGGGATTGAGATTATTCAGGGCCTGCATGGACATACGACAGGATATGCTGTGCCCACTTATATGATTGATGCGCCTGGAGGCGGCGGGAAAGTGCCCATGATGCCAAATTATATAGCGGGCAGAGATGGGGACGAACTCCTTTTGAAAAACTATCAAGGGGCTATTTGCCGATATTATGACCCACTATAACCTGCGTGGAACGCTGGCAATCGGATATGCTAACGGCACCCACTTAATCCCGACATTTTTCATGACAGCGAGTGCAAGAGTTTTGGAGTTGAGACTTCACCCTGGCTATGCCCTTGGTTGCGTCAGGCTTCGGTTTTAGCAGCTGGGTTAGGTGGCATGGTCTTTCAATTCTTGTTTGACAAGCGATGAATCCGCCTATTATGGCTGTCAAAATGAGGAGGCACTGTATCGAGACTACTTTCCTGAGTTCAACGCTGTCTCCCTTTCCTGTATTGCGCAATCAAATGATTGGTGGAAGCGTCATGGGTTAATACAGGATCTTCTGAACACTGTAATTCCAAAAGAATTTTCTTGGCGAGCACTTTTCCTAATTCAACCCCCCATTGATCAAAAGAAAAGATATCCCAAAGAATTCCTTGTGTAAAAATTTTGTGTTCGTACAGCGCAATCAGTTGACCCAACACAGAAGGGGTTAGCTCTGTGGCAAGCAAGGTGTTAGAAGGGCGGTTTCCTTCAAACGTTCTGTGTGGAATCAGATGAGGCGGCACCTTTTCGGCGACGAGTTCCTCTCTTTTCTTTCCGAATGCTAAAGCCTCTGATTGCGCAAATAAATTGGCCATTAATTTATCATGATGATCGCCTATCGGATTCTGGGATTTGCAAAACCCGATAAAATCAACAGGAATACATGGGGTTCCCTGATGGAGTAGTTGGTAAAAGGCATGTTGTCCATTTGTACCTGGCTCACCCCAAATAATTGGACCGGTTTGATAGGAGACACGTCGTCCTTGTTGATCAACGGACTTTCCATTACTTTCCATATCACCTTGCTGGAAATAGGTAGAGAAGTATTTTAAATATTGATCATACGGCAAGATTGCATGCGATTGCGCACCCCAAAAATTGGCATACCAGATCCCTAATAAAGCTAATATCACCGGCATATTCTGCTCAAAAGGAGCTTCCGAAAAATGTTGATCCAACTGATGAAATCCTTTGAGCATCGACCGATAATGCTCCGGTCCAATCGCGATCATCAGCGCGAGTCCAATCGCAGAACAAAGAGAATAGCGTCCGCCTACCCAATCCCAAAAAGAAAACATATTGTTAGTATCAATCCCAAATCCCTCTACTTTTTCCGTATTAGTAGATACAGCCACAAAATGTTTTCGAATCGCATCTTCATGAGGGGCCAACGATTCAAGACACCATCTTTTAGCTGTATTCGCATTGGTAAGGGTTTCCTGCGTTGTAAACGTTTTAGAACATATAATAAATAAGGTTTCTTCTGGGTGTAATGTCCGCAGGGTTTCCGTTATATGTGTTCCATCAATATTAGACACAAACTGAATATTTAAAGAACGATCACTATACGGTTTCAATGCTTCATAGGCCATGGCAGGTCCTAAATCGGATCCGCCAATTCCAATGTTTACAACGTTGCGTAATCGTTTGCCTGTGCAGCCTGACCATGTGCCCGTGCGAACCTTCGCGGAAAATTCGCTCATCTGTTCTAAAACACGCTGAACGTCTGGCATGATGTCCTTGCCATCAACAAAAACCGTACGGCCCGATTGATTTCTCAAAGCCGTATGCAATACAGCTCGATCCTCGGTTTTATTGATCTTTTTACCTGAAAACATATCGTCAATCGCTTGACGCAGCTCGCAGGCTTGAGTCAAGGCGTGTAGAAGTCGCAATGTTTCGTTGTTAATTAAGTTTTTTGAAAAGTCTAGAAAAAGATCGTGGGCTTCGATTGAAAACATTTCATTCCGATTCGGGGCCTCCTTAAAAAGCGTTTCAAGATCAATCTTTTTAATATCCTTGGCATGTTCTTCTAACGCTTTCCATTCCAGACGATCATTAACACATGTTTTACTTTTCATGGCTATTTCCTTTCATGCCGTTTTTTCTGCTACCACCGATGTTCCGACTTCGAGTCCTGTATAGTCGTGGGCTCCTCCTGTTACGGCCAACTCCAATTTGTTCGATGATCCCCACAGAGAGATTAATGTATTAGCCGGAGCACCCGAATACGTTGCGGATAACTTTTCAAACGTATAGTCCCCAACAAGAATCCGCCACGATTTCCACCCTGACGCTACCAAATGATTTTTACTTATATTGACGATTAAATTCCCGAAATGATCTATATGAACAATTTCTCCGGTTAAACGATAATCTTTACATGTAACGATCGTCCATGGACCTTGTACAATCGCAGAAACAGGGCTTGAAATATCTTCCGGAGAAGCTTTTCCGCTAGCCAAAAGGCCTGCGACATAGGCAAAAACATCTCTACCATGAAACGTCGCAGACACTTCTCCTGGAGCATGTATTTCGGGATGGATTGCATAGAGAGATACCGTTTTGGCCGACTCAAGCACCCACGTTAATAAAGCATTATCCGGAGCTAAAAAGTAGTACTCGTCAATAACGGCAAGAATCGCTTTTCGATCCGAACCGACCCCAGGGTCGACGACCGCTACATGAATCGTGCCTGGCGGATAGGTCCGCGCATATTGATTTAATACCCAGGAACCGGCTTTAATGTCCTGGGGCAAGATTCCATGTGTTGCATCAATGACAAGTGTAGAGGATGCTTCTGTGTAAATAACACCTTTCATCGCCGCCACATATCCATCCGGAAGACCAAAATCGGACATCAATGTAATAGCTGGCACCTTGTTTTTCATAATACCTGGATCCGTCAGTTAAACGTGGGATTTCTGTGCGAATGCTTTGGAGGCAAAAGGTTGCAAAAAAACGCAGGCGCACCCGCTGGGTGCGTCGAGGCTTTTTTATAATTCCTTTTGGCCCAAATGGTTCGTGCAGAAAACCGCGTTTAACTGACGGATCCAGGATAATAGTTTCAATCCACTAAAATTTTCAACTTGGCTCATTGTAGCTTTTGGGCTTTATTAGTCATTAAATAATTCTAGACTTTCTTATGCGCTTAGTTCTTTTGTAAGATTTATGATCTACAGCAGATGGTAACATGAGGCGAGCTGGAGTAGCGGAGTTTTGGATGGAAAATTTAATTAAAAAATTATTAGAACAACTCGGGGAGAATCCCGAGCGTGAAGGACTCCATCAGACACCCAAACGTGTAGCCGAATCCTTAAAATTCCTGACACAGGGTTATACGCAGGACATCAATACAGTCATCAACTCAGCTATTTTTGAAGTAGAATCAAACCATATGATTATCATTAAGGATGTAGAAATCTACAGTTTATGTGAACATCATATGCTCCCTTTTTTTGGACGTTGCCATATTGGCTATATTCCAAATGGGAAAGTGCTCGGGGTCAGCAAACTAGCACGTATCGTCGACCATTTTGCGCGACGATTACAAATCCAGGAACGGTTAACCAATCAAATCGGTGATATGATTATGGAGGCGTTAAAACCTGAAGGAGTGGGCATTGTCATGGAAGCTCAACATCTATGTATGATGATGCGTGGAGTCCAAAAGCAAAACTCCAAAATGCTGACCTCAAGCATGCTCGGTAATTTTAGAGATTCCATTTCAACCCGCAACGAGTTCCTTCAACTTATTGGGCATTAGGAGGATTGAAGAAAAACTGGATTCTTGATGCTAGATGATCGAAGATAAAGAGTGAAGGAAAAAGAATCGAGCATCCCGCATCCAATCAGCTCCGTGTTATTTCAACCGCTACACTATCGGCAAAACGAAGGGCGCCTGGTTTATCAACCATCACTTGCACGCCGAAGACTTTCTCATGGGCCAAACAAATAGCGGCAATCTTCTCTGCAAGGGTTTCAATGAGATTAAAATTGCTTTCTCCGACCATTTTAATAATTTCTTTATTGACCGTCTTATAATTAACGGTGTTGGCTATATGATCGGTTATGCAGGCATCAGGAACATCACATTCCATCGTAACATTGATGACTACATCTTGTTGATGGCATCGTTCTTCAGGATTGATACCTATAATACAACGCAACGCTAAATCTCGTATATGGATTTCGGTTCTCAGTTCTTGGTTCCTCGTTCTCGGTTTTTTAGTTATTGGATTTCGGATCGCAGTTTTTGGTTATTGAGAAGCGGTTCTCTGAATCTCTTCAACCTTGAACCCCAAGCCCTGAACCCTGAACCAAAAACCGTTGTCCTCCATCTACATAGATAATTTGGCCTGTTATGGCATCATTTTTCAGAAGATAAATAAGGGTATCAGCTATTTCTTGTTCTGTACATTGTCGTTCAAGAGGATTGGCCCCCGCTAATTCTTTCAGAGACTTTCCATCGATGCCTGGCGGTGGCAGAATAGCCCCGGGCGCTATACCATTAACCGTTATATTCGGCGCCAATTCGAGCGCAGCTAATCGGGTAAATTCTGCCAACGATTTTTTGCTTAACACATAGGGAATACACGAAGTATCCAAAGAAGTAATACGCCGATCAAGCATGTTAATGATCTTTCCACTACCGCAAACTTCTGCAAACGCACGCGTGAGAAAAATAGGGGCAAATAAATTGGGCCATATTTCTTCAAGTAGATTTTTTTCTGTAACCTTTGAGAGCTTATCTTTATGAAAAACGGCTGCGTTATTGATTAAAATATCTACTGTTCCAAACAGCTCACTGGCTTTTTTCACAAGGCTCACACAATTCAATTCTGAATTTAAATCGCCCTGAATAATGTCGGCCTTCCCATCTAGAACTCTTTTAAGCGATTGGGCTGATCCTTCTGACTGATAATAGTGAATAGCAATGTGTACACCTAGCGCATCTAAAGACTCACATAGTTTACGACCCATCCGTACGGCCCCTCCAGTAATCAAGGCTGTTTTACCTCGTAGTTTCATTTTAGCCTTTAAAATTTTCCTTCGGGACGTCTATCCGTGCCCATCATTCGTATCGGCTTATGGTTGAACAGATCATGATTTATGGTTTATGCCTTATGATTTCTGATCAGGGTGACTTGCTCTGACGCAAATGGAAATGCCACCACGAGGATTAAATGTACCTACAACCGTTGCGTAACGAGGGCTACAGGCTTTGATTAAATCATCTAATATCCGATTTACAATTTCTTCATGAAATGTCCCATGATCTCTAAAGGAAAACAAATAGAATTTTAGCGACTTACTTTCTATGCAGGTTTGATCGGGCATGTACTCAATTCTTATCTTTCCCAAATCAGGTTGGCCGGTAATGGGGCAAAGGGCTGTGAATTCAGGACAATCAAAAGTAATCGAATAGTCTCGGCTCGCATACTTGTTTTCAAAAACCTCCAGTCTTGCTTGATCCGGAGAGGACGGATAGTTTCTTTCCCCCTTGGCTAAAAGGGTGCAAGTATGATAAGGGTCCACTTCATCTTTTTTATCGTTACTCATCACTCAACCTTTAAACAAAATTAAGCCATAGTCAATTGATATACATAAAGACGAGGAAAAAGAGATACGGGTCAGGCGCCATTTAATCTGGACCATACCCTTTATTTTTTTGTTATCCTTCGCTCTGTTATCCTTGGTGAACAGTTATTTCTTGCACCTGACCCCTGATGTTTCGATCTATCTTCTTCATGCGAAAAATTTCCTGGAAACCGGCAATCGCTTTTCCGTTTCTCACGACTCTAAAGGGTTGCTGATGACTTGGCTGCTTGTTCCCAGTGTGCAGGTATGGGGGCCAACAATTCAAGCAGCGGCTTTTTCTCACATGTGGACCCTTATCGGTAGTTCATGCATTCTTTTTCTCGTGGTTTCCCGATGTATAAATAGATCTACCGCTTTGATGCTGGTACCCCTTCAGATCATTGTGACCTTTTCACCCTTTATGTGGGGTGGACGTACTCGTCCAGAAGATTTTGAGGTTGTCTTTGCCTTAATAACTTTCTTTGTTCTATTCAAAGAAAAAAAGTATAGCTATATCGTAGCGGGTATGATGATTGCTTGCTGTTTTTTTATCAAACCATCCCTAGCAACCGCACCGATTTTTATGTCGATAGCAGCTTTGGCGGGGACATGTGGGGGTTGGCGCCTAAATGGGCGCCGATGGGTATCCGAAAGCATCTCCCAAAGAATAAAGAATTTGATGTGGAATAGTTTGCTGCTTTGCTTCGGGGGCGGTTTGATCGGAGGATGTTTACTCGGTTGGATAGCCACTTTTGATGATATTCAAGGATGGTATAGACAGAACGTTCAATGGCCTTTGGAATACCGAACACTTTTTCTTCAGACACGATCCTTTCCCGAATCGATCCGTCTTTGCTTTAACACCCTTCAAAGAACGCAACTAATCGCATTATTAGGGGGGACTTTCGGAGGGCTGATTATTGGTGTTAAAAAGCATACATGGCTTGTTATTCTTCTCTTCGCTTATATAATCGGCGAAATAATAAGAATTACCTGGGAACAAACGGGTTGGGCCTACCTCGTAACGGGTTTAGTGGCTCCCATGATCATCGCTTGCAGCTTATGGGGGCTGATTAGGCGTCCGCGTTTTTATCCTTTCCTTGGATGGCTGATGCCCATGATCCTTTTGTTCCTCATCGTGTATACGACGAGCTGCTATAGACAATTAGAAGTTTGGAATACTCGTATATCTTCACATGTACCTTCGCCGTACGAGTATATGGAAAAACAAATGGCCCCTTTTTATAAACCCGGTGAAATTGTATTGGCCACAGGCAATGATTATCAAATATTATTACACTTAAATGCGCCAAGGCCCTATCCCATTTTACATTGTCATTTGGGCCTGGTCTCGAAACAAGAGCGTACAAAAGCGCTCGATCATTATAAAGAGCATCCGCCGAAATGAATTATTGACGGAAACCCAAAAAGAAGTTCAGTTTCTTATCAAATCGTGGGAGGTATAGACGATTTGCTCCTGGGATATCTGCCAGCTTTCTTTCCAAAAAAAACGGAAGTACCTCAGAATGTCCTTAAAGTCGGAGACAACTATTCATTAGCAGGACCCATAAAAGAGTTTCGGCAAATACTGCTCACCACACGGAAATATCAGTTAATAGTAGATATAGGTTGCCTTCAAGCATGGCGTCGAAAAGACTAGGATTATTTCTTCGATTCTTTGTTAACTTTGAGGTAGTAGGAATTAATACATGATCTATCCACTCATAAAAAAGATCTTATTTCAGCTAGATGCAGAAAAGGCGCATACCCTGTCACTGAATATGTTGTCTGGCATGCATCGTGTGGGCTTGACGAGCTTTTTGAAAGTAAAAGATGTAAATAAACCTCGCCAAGTGATGGGGTTGACATTTCCTAACCCTGTCGGCTTGGCCGCGGGGATGGATAAGGACGGACGCTGCATAGATGCTTTAGGATCTTTAGGGTTTGGATTTATTGAAGTAGGAACCGTGACGCCTAAGCCTCAGCGAGGACATGATAAACCTCGCCTTTTTCGCATTCCTGAATCCGACGCCATTATTAATCGAATGGGGTTTAATAACGACGGGGTTGAAGCATGTGTGAACCGTTTGCGTGAACGTACCTATAAAGGAGTTCTTGGAGTTAATATCGGGAAAAATATTGATACACCAGCAGCAGCAGCGGTCACGGATTATCTTATATGCATGCGAACGGCTTATCCAGTAGCGGATTATATTGCTATTAACATCTCTTCTCCAAATACGCCAGGACTTCGGGATATGCAGGATGACGTGCCGTTATCTCATTTACTGGATGAACTTAAAGAGGCACAAAAAGTTTTATCGGATCAATATCAGAAATATGTGCCGATCGCTATTAAAATGGCGCCGGATTTGACAGCAGATCAAGTTGAAAACTTCGCCAGGTTGATTTTAATGAAAGGAGCGGATGGCGTGATTGCGACGAATACGACGACAGCTAGAGATGGTGTTCAGGGGTTCAAGTTTTCTTCTGAGGAAGGGGGGATGAGTGGTCGGCCTTTGAAAGAAAAATCGACACACATCGTTCAAACTTTATACGAGGTTTTGCAAGGGCAGATCTCTATTATTGGGGTAGGGGGGATTATGTCATCTCAAGATGCGAAAGAAAAGATAAAAGTCGGCGCACACTTGGTTCAAATATATAGTGGGTTGGTTTATCGAGGACCACAGCTTATACGTGATAGTATAAAAGGACTATCATCTTAAAACCCAACGCGGCAAAGTCTAGCGCGTCTTACTATAGAAAAAATAGTCTGCCAGCTTGGGTTCTTTAAGCAAAAAGTTAGACAAACGCACATGTTGCATTTAGGTTTTATTATCTGCTATTAGTACTCGGCTAAAAAAGTGTCCAAATGTGTGCACAGCTTGAAGCTGGCATCAACGTTCATAAATGAGGATCTTGTTCATGTTTGCAAAAATTAACAAAGCGCTTCGAACCAACATCCTGGTTGGCCTCGTGTTGGTTACACCGATTGGTATCACTATATTTACTGCCAATTGGTTTTTTCAGTTAATCACCGGTTTTTTTATACCAAAACAAGTTTTAGAAAATACAGCCAATGAACTCCTTCTGCGTGTAGTGGCATTAATCGTTGTCCTGATGCTGCTCTTTTTGGTTGGCTTTTTTGTGCGAAGTTTCTTCGGGAAGAAAATATACAGTTTTGGCGAAAAAATACTCGTACGTATCCCTATCTTTAACAAAATTTATATTCAGGTTAGACATATCAGCGAAGCGATTATTGCCAAACGCGACAATATGTTTAAAGAAGTTGTACTGGTCGAATATCCCCGTAAAGGACTTTACTCCATTGCATTTATTACCTCAGAAGTCCCTTCATTACTCCATGAAAAGATGAGTCAACCAGGCCGAACAAACGAATCGGTGGCTCTCTTTATCCCTACAACCCCCAACCCCACTTCTGGACTCATGATACTCGCTTCTCGTACAGATATTACACCGCTCTCGATCACGGTCCCTGATGCCATGAAATTTGTGGTTTCAGGTGGCGCGGTCCATCCCGGTGGCCCTTTGGACAATCGTCCGACATTACTCGACAAACTTGAAACGATCATTAGCCGGGATGCAAAAGCAGAGCTAGTCAACAATTCTGAGGAGAAGGAAGATGCCTCAGATTGATCTTCTCAAAGATCTTGTTTTCAAGTTAGCCCATGAAAAAAGCTGGCATGAAGTTTCTACTGTAATGATAGGGCAGCATCCTGCCGATCTTGCAGAGATGATCAGTCAGGCCGACTCCGATATCCGCGAGCATCTATTCGCTCTGATTGAAGAGAATTTAAAACCCAATGTGCTTGCGGAACTTGAAGGCAGCGCAGAGGAAGAAGTCCTACAAGCCCTTACCAATTCAGAAATCTCTAAAATTGTTGAGGGCATGTCTCCTGACGATGCGGCAGATGTCATTGCCGATCTATCCGATGAACGATCCGAGCAAGTTCTCGATTTAATGGAAGAACAAGGATCAGAAGACGTACGTGCACTCCTCAAATACGACGAAGATACAGCCGGCGGTATCATGACCACTGATATCGTCTCTTTATCAGAACATATGACGGTCACAGAGTGCTTTGATCATATTGCCGAAGCCGAACACGACGAACCCTTTTATTACGCCTATACCGTTGATCCCGAAAAAAAATTAACAGGGTTTATCGGTATCTGGGAACTCCTCAAGATAAAAGATCGAAACATCACCCTGCATGAAATTACTCACCGCGATTTCATCTCTGCAAAAACAGATATGGATCAAGAAGATGTCGCAAAGCTCATGACGAAGTATGATCTAACCGCCCTTCCTATCACCAATGAACAAGAAAAGCTCGTAGGCCGGATTACAGCCGATGACGTAATGGACGTTATCGAAGAAGAAGCCTCAGAAGATATTTTGCGCCTGGCTGGTTCTGATGACGCAGAGCTCATCTCTAGTTCTCCTCTAAAAGCATGCAAAATTAGACTGCCGTGGTTATTCATCACCCTCGTGACAAGTTCTATCACCATTCTTATTATGAACCGTTTCACCGCCATGCCCCTCAAAGAAATTCTTCTCTTAGTAAACTTTGTTCCCATCGTAATGGCTATGGGAGGGAACACAGGGATCCAATCCTCTACCTTAGTGGTCCGAGGTTTAGCGTTAGGGACCATAGAAAAAAACCGGGTATTCAAAGTACTCAAACGAGAAATCACTACAGGTCTTATTATGGGCCTTTTTTGTGGAGTCGTTACAGGATGCGCCGCGCATTATTACTTTTCTGTAACCGTTCAAAGCCCCACTTCCTTTTCTCCCATTTATTTGGCGTTTACTGTTGGCATCGCCTTGTTTAGCGCCATGACCTTTGCGGCCTTATACGGAGCCTTTGTTCCCATCTTCTTAGATCGATTAAACATTGATCCGGCTGTAGCTTCAGGCCCCTTTGTAACCTCATCTACTGATGTGTCCGCTTTAGGAATCTACTATGGAATCATCTTCATTCTTCTTGCATTATAATGCACCGATTGTATTTATTGTTACATCAATCAGTTTTCTCTATATTTGTTTCCATTCTTACAAGATAAGCTTTATCTGGGTTAAATGGGACTTTTGTGCGAACATATTTGGCCTAAAATGGTCTAATACCTGAATCCGTCAGCTATCGCTTCGGAAGGCGTTTTGGGGCTCAAAAGTTGAAAACTTTTTCCTTGAGATGCTCGCTTTTGGGCGGATTGGGACCGGCAAGTATCACCCTGATGAATTTTTTGAGC
>WLWG01001935.1_pt1 | contig 17008 bp, 16 predicted proteins | sample 6712871 | NCBI WGS metagenome assembly WLWG01 (sample SAMN12718693, study PRJNA515312) | sponge metagenome | isolation source: marine sponge | host: Mycale hentscheli | place: New Zealand: South Island, Marlborough, Capsize Point | collected 2003-05-01
GTTTGATCCTGCTTGGGTTTGTGCTGGTACTTTTCCAGCAGTTGATTGTGGGAGTTGATCGGCGATGTTATCACCGTTCTTCTTTGCGGCTTTCTCGGCTGCTCTGCGTTCTTTACGGTTCATTACTATGTCCTTGTTATGTGTTTGGTGCCGCCACCAAGAGTCGAACTCGGGACCTATTGATTACAAATCAATTGCTCTACCAACTGAGCTATAGCGGCGATAATAATATTTACTGTTTGATATTTTGCGAGTATGAATTACTGGTTCACTACCCACTCATAGGTACTTGTGGGATCATGCTGGGCGCAAAACTTCTTATTGAGACGGTCAGCACCGCCCATCTGCTGATCTGTCAGGAAGTTTTCTTTGTATTCTGTAAGCAATTTCTGGAATGTGATGTCATTGGTCTCTGCTTCATAAACTTCGGGCCAGCGTTCTTCTGAAAAGTAGGCATACAATGTAAACACTTTGACTAAACGATCTACATCGTCTTTCTGTAGGTAAGGCAATGGCATATCCAACACCCAGCCATCCATGAAGCCGCCCATGCTCTCGTTGTGGGCGCCAGTGATATAGTCTTCAGGCAGGAAGCCTGCTTTTACTGCCATGTCACGTAGTCCTGTGCCTCTGTAAGGAGTAAATGGTGCTATCATGATGCCATCATAGCCCTGTGCTCGCTTGACCATTCTGGCACTGTCCATGACATGTGACCTGGTCTCATAGGGCATACCCAGTATGATGTTTAGGCTATAGGGTATGTTGCTGTCATTGATGATGTCAAAGTGTTCATAGTATGCTTCGTCCTTGACATTCCTATCTAAGATGTCTCTGCGATAGTCTTCGTTGCCTGACTCTATACCAAAGGTCATTCTGTAAAGTCCCACATCCTTGAGTGCTTTGAGGGTGCGTGGCTTACAGTTTTCTATTCTGGTATTGAACCAGAAAGGGGTGTTGTGCTTGCTCCAAGATTCACAAAACTCCATGATCTCACGCTCTGGACGGGCAAGGAAACTGTCATCCTGGAACATCACAAAGTCAGGGTCGTGTTTGGCCTTGAGTATCTGAAAGTCCCTGTCAATGATGTTTGCTGGCTTGCGTCTTAAAAAGTTACCGGTGTCGTTTACTTTTGAAAAGTCTCTGGTAGTGGGAGAGTTACAGTATGTACAGTTATAGGGACAGCCACGATAGGTCTCCATGCTCATGGCCTTTTGCCATATCACACCGCCCATGGGTCTCTGGTATCTGTTCTCACCAAACAAACTGTAGTCAGGTATTACGTCAGTTATGTCGCACAATTGCTGTAATGGATTGCGATGTATTGTGCTGAGTTCATCCTTCCAGTAAATGCTGTTTACAGTGTTGATATCCTGACCAGATTTCAGAGCACGGATTATATCCACAAAAGTTCTCTCGCCCTCGTGCATTGCTATGTATTTTACAAGTGGGTGCTCAAACAATACATCATGAGCCGCTGTGGGGAACACGCCTCCCAACACAGTGGGTATGTCATACTCTGCTCCTGCTTCCAACAGAGTTTGTGCCATGTCCCAGACATCTTCCACCAAACTCATCATGATGACATCGGGCTTGTACTCAGAGAGTTTAGATTGGTAGTCTGGTACTACTTTGTCCTTGGGTTGTATGTAGAACATGTTTTTAGTTTCAGACTCTTTGTTTTGTCTGACAGCACCAAGTTCTGCTAACCTAAGATGTCTGTTTTGATATTCGTCACTGTAACTTGTGGTCTCAAATAGTTCTACCTCACAATCTTCCTGTTTAGCCAGGGCAGTAAATATACCCATGGCAATGCTGGGTGACATCATGAGAGGTAGGTTTGGGTATACTAATAAGACACGCATCAGTTATTTATAATCAGCCAAATCAAAGTTAGTGCCCAACATGTGATTGATTCTGGCATTGGGATCGTTGCTCCATACCAACACTTCTGGATCCTCATACAGAAAGTCACAGTTCTTGCAGTATTCGATATCATCAAATCTGCCTTCCTCATGAGCCTTTCTGAGCTCGTTATACTTGCTACCAAAGAAAACTTCCTCAAAACTATGGTCATCCAGATGCCCCAACACACTCTTGGACTCATTGGGAGGTCCCATGGTCTGACAGCAGGGTGTTACAGCACCTCTGTGATCACCTATACCGCCAGCACGAACAGTGATCTCTGGAGCCTTGGGTCTGCCACAACTGCGTCTGTTGTTAGGATCTCTGACATACAATGGCTGATAGTTACCACTCCAGTTATGCATCTTCCAGATATAACCTATGCTACCCACTGGGTCAATAAAGTTTTGTCTGTATTGCTCTATCTCATACTCAATGTTATCATTGTCTAAGATGAGATGGTAACTGCTAACCTCACAATCGCTTGAGGTACTTGAGATATAGTCCGCTGTCTCTGTAGCATTGTCACGCAATTTATTGAACCAGGGCTTTGACATCCACTCGTTATATTTTTCTGCGTTGTAGCCTATGCAACTAAACCTCACAAAGTCTAATCCAGCATCTATTACATCACGCATGAAATGTCCTGTGAGGAAACTGCCGTTGGTATACATGAAACTCTTACAGCCGCGTTTACGAACTGCTTCGATATAAAGGGGAAGTTTTTTAGCGAGTGTGGGTTCGCCCGAGCCTTCTAAGTTTACTATGGGGTAACCATACTTAGGTACAATCTGATCTAATATGTCCTCAAACATATCCAATGGCATGAGTTTTGTAAACTCCCAACCCCTACCATTGTCCTTTTGAGGACACATGCCACAACTGTAGTTACATCCACCTGCGACTTCTAATACAACGCGCTCAAGTTCCATAATACTATTTACTCACAGGCAGACAGAAACGGGCCAATGATCGGCCCGCTCGTAATCAATCTTGTTAAAATTATCTATGGTGGTCGTCTTGCCCGGAACGCTTACTTACAAAGACATTGAGTCTTTCTGCTTCCTGTAATACTTCCTCGGTAGTGGGCATATCCTCAGGATTTTTCGCACGGGCTTGCAAAATTTCACGAGCCTCACGCACCAGGTCAAGGCGTATCTCATATGGTGTTTTATTAGACATGGTAATCCTTTATACTACATCAATTACTACTTCCTGGTCTCTCCCCCAGTGTATTCATATTTATTACGAAAAGTTATGTAAGATAACAGGCCTGTTATCTAAGCGCCAACTAACACAGTACTCGCGCTAATTACTGGGTCTCCACAGGTAGCAACATCGCCATTTCTTACAACGCCTCTGCCCATTGCCTTAACAGTAACGCTTGATTGGATTACTGTGGCCTTAGCGTGTGGAGGTTCTCCATGAGGAGTAACTTCATCACCTTTACAACTTACTGGTGCTCCCTCTGCGATAACAGTTGGTGCTCCTGGTCCAATGATGGGTGCTTTACCACCTACCAGTGTGCCATTACCGCCTAATTTTGCTATCATTGTCATAAAAGTATTTATCTTTATAGACTAAAGGTATCTTCACCTAAGTCTGCTGGACCTTCGGCTTGATTAGGAGTCTCATCAAGATCCTCTTGAAAACCTTCTGATGCCTCTGGTGTGCTTTGGACAATACTTAAAACGTGTCTGGTAGGCAGTCCTATTACTTCGTCCTGTCCTGTCAGAGTATAGGGTAACATCATTATTTGTCCATCTGGATCAAGTGTTACTACTCTGAGACCATGTAGTTCTAATATAGTTTTGTTTGAGGCTAAACCTTCCAGTTTGCCCATGAGTTCTTCGCCTACGATAGTGCGAACGGTGACGATTTCACCTACGAGATCTTCTGTGCTTTTCATATTTCACCTAACTGTGTTGTGTCTATGGTTTCTTTGTCTAAATGCTCTTTGAGTCCTTGGAAGCCTCCTTCCACGAACAGTTCACCATCTTGGTAAAACTGAGGCATAGTGCGATGTCCTTCTGCTAACAGAAAGTCCATGGCATCACTATCTTCCTCAATGTTTATCTCTGTGTATTCAATGCCCTTGTTATTGAGCAGTCCTTTGGCCATCATACAGAAGCCGCAGTTGTTCTTGGTATATACTGTTAGCATTATAAGCTCATTCCTTTGAATGTATCTTCTGTGACGTCTTGCTTGGTACCACCGATCACATATGATGTGATCTCTGTTTCTTGTGGTGCTACCTGTACCTCACCACCGTGTATCCACTTCTCTGTCCAGGGCAATGGGTTAGCCGCAGTGGTGTGATAGGGTGCTGTGAGTCCAACTGCTCGCATACGCTTGGCGGCGATCCAGTCTACATATTGCTTGAGTAGTTCGGCATTGAGACCAATCATTGAACCATCAGCAAACAAATAGTCTGCCCAGGACTTTTCCTGCTCTATGGCATCCATGAACATCGCCACACAATCTGCCTCACACTCTTTGGCAATCTTTGCGTAGTCTTTGTCGTCCTGTGGTAGGAGTTTAAGCATCTGCTGTGTTGACGCCATGTGGATGTTTTCGTCTCTGGCTATGAGCTTGATGATCTTGGCATTGCCTTCCATCTTTTTAACTTCAGCAAACGCCCATGAGCAAGCAAAACTTACATAGAAGCGCACACCCTCTAAGATGTTTACTGCCATGATAGCCAGGTACAATGCTTTCTTGTGCTCATATGATCCATGAGCCTCTGAGTCCTGATAAGCAATTAGATCGTCATAGTAGTAACTGATGTTGTCAGCACACTCCACAATTTCCTTGACACCCAGCATCTCATCAAACACCTTGCTGGGGTCTGAGTATACGTTACGAATGATATGAGTGTAACTACGACTGTGGATTGTTTCTGAAAATGCCCAGGTCTCGATCCATGTCTCCAGCTCAGGCAGACTCACTAAAGGCAGAAAAGCTAAGTTAGGTGAGCGTCCTTGTACACTGTCTAACAGGATCTGTCGCTTGAGATTGCTTGTAAAGATATGTTGCTCATGAGCTGTAAGGTCTTTGAAGTCCTTGCTGTCTCTGGCAATGTCTACCTCTTCGGGTCTCCAGAAGAAGCCCAGTTGTTTGTCAGTTAGTTTATCAAATGTGCGATACTTTAGTGTGTCATATCGCTGTACGTTTACTCCCCCGTCCAGAAACATTTTGCTCTCCGTGTGATGCTTTTTTCTCTTTGTGTTGAATACGCTCATGGTTTACCTTTGTGTTTGTGTGGTTACTTATCCACAATATGTAGTGAGTAATAGCATTACAGAACATACTGTGGTTTGTTATCAGGGGTATTTTCAAAATGTAATGAGTCCATCCAAGCATAATCAGGATGGTGATCTTGTTTCATACGTTTAAAGAACTCTAAGTTGTCTGAAATGTATTGCTTGGTGTTGAATTGTTTGCCAGTAAAAGGATGAGTAATTGAGTTAGTACCCTCATCTACAGTCACGACTCTTTCTACTTTCCAATTTTCTTCCACATCTTCGGGTGTCCAAAGGCCTATGGCTCTGTTCAAACATTGCAACATGCCATACTGTTCTTTATCATGATCTGTATCCCAAACCCAGTAAAATTTTTGTTTAGGATTAGCAACAATTCTATCAGGATCGAAAATTTCTGCCTTGTATCTCCAACTGACAAAGGCAAGGGACAAAAGCCAAGCAAAATCGCTTATTTCAAATAGTTTATCTATACCCAAAGGATCTGTGGGATCTAACATTCTCTGAGCAATGCTTTTCCAGTGCATGGGAATACTATCAGCCAAATCTGCATCAACACGATAGTTACATTGCAGATGTTGTGGGTAGCAGTGATTATCAAAACCTCCCGCGTGAAACAGTAATGTTGGATTTGTTACCATAAACCCCAGTTCATGGACAGAATCCTTACCTGCCATTCTGAGAAAACTACTGTATCTGGCCATGGGATCTCTGAGGCAACTATGAGTCTCAGGATCCCTTTTCTGAATTTCAATCATATCACAGAAATGTGTAATAGTCTCCCATCCACGATCTACCATGTGGGCCTGATGCATCAACGCATGTATACTTCTTGACCCTGCTTTAGTTTGTGTTGTGATTAGTATATTTCTGTCTTTGTTGTACCAGGCTCTGTAAGGCATTTGTGGACCACGAAATCCAAAAACAACGTTCATGTAATATAGATGTTCTATATCATCACTACGCATTAGTTCATCCAGAGTTCTATCTTCATAGGCGGTCTTTCTGGTCCCTTCGTACATTTCTTTTTCGTATAGGTACATGGCAGAACCTTCGTTGGAAATGTAGTGCATAAAAGTCTCATGATCGATTTCTGGAATATCGTTAGTGAATCTTATCACGAAGGGTACACTACTGGTATCGATGCGTCTCATTTATTTTGCCATGTCAGTTTTTCAAAAAACTTATACTCGGGCTGTAATATGCTTGCGATCCTGTCCTGTTCAGAAACTTCAGCGTCTGATTTGTCATATCTGTGCAACAAGATGTCATCATCTCCAGGAATCTCTAAGTAATCTCTGAGTTCTTGTGCTACATTGTTGTCATTGCCAGCCCAAAAGAACTTAATGTTTTCGTACATGTCGGTCACACACATAGCACTGTACAACCAATATTTGGGGTTTATACCTTGGCTCCAAAAATTATACGGATCCCATAAATGTTTATGATCATCAGGGCTCATCTTGTCATACACATCAGTGATAAGCGTCTTCATTTCATTTCTTATTTTGACCCATTGCCCACGCTTAATGTAGAAGGGTACTAATGCTAACTGACTCACATAACCTGGATCAATGGATATAGTGGGGTCGAAATCTGCCAGTGCTGGTTTGTGTGCTGTCATCATACCATAGTGTCTAAGGTTTTCACGCCTGGTGTGATATACTCTTTCCACAGGATCTCGAAGCACATACAGTATCTCTGGATTAGCCGCAAATGCTTCTTGCAATTGTTTTATACTTGTCAATTCATCAAAACGTGCATCAGAATGTTCAAGCCAATTAAAAATATCTTGATTGAAACTAAACATTGGTACTATCAAAAGTTGATTAGTATCTGCAGAGTACATGGTTGGAAACAATGGCTTTCTACTTGATATACATCCTTGGTAATCCAAGTCATTGTACACTGGATGCGTCTCAAGGAAATCATAGTAACAATTTATACCATCATTGTTGATGATACAATCATCTACATTCTCCAGATATGTACCTGGTTCCTTTACTAACATTGAATCAATAAGTTCACTGCCTATAGAATTTAGCATAAGCCTATCTCTGTTGTGTTTATGTAATCTATGTTTGCCATAAATTTTGTGTCTGTAGCGAAGATTCCTTTTAACTTGTTCTGTAGTTCAACTGACATTTTGGTATAACGTTCATGCAAATTGGGAATGCCCTGATTTCCATTGTGATATACATTAAAATTATTTATGAAGTCATCCTGAGTTTCAGTAGGTAAATCGATGTCAAGATTCTTGCATATAAAGTCTACAAAGTCAAAAACAGTGCTACTGCTAAGGCCGGGGTCAGGCACAAACACATACTTTACATTGTTAGCAATTTTATCTGCCTGGAAAAAACTATCAACCCAAGTACTTCTGGCTGTGGCCATGAGAAAAATTTGCTCATTAGTCATGTTTGTTACTAACTTAAATTTTTTGAGATACTTATTCATCATAACATCGTCAACTTCATGAGGTATGATACCAAGTTGACTGATATGACCATTATGAAAGGACTTTTGTGGTATCCACTCGTTGGGGTCAGTTTGCCTGTCAGTAAATAGTAGGTGACTTGCCATGCATCTCATAACCGGGCATCTGAGGAATACTACCCATTGTTCAGGATCGGGCATTGTGTCTGCTGTTAGTATTCTTACAAACCTGGCATCACCTAATATAATCTTTTCAAAGAAGAAATCTCCTGACAACAAAGGCAAAACATACACCTCATTGGTCAATGTATCATGCACATAGTAGGCTGGTAGCATTGGCATACTATTAGTAAGGCTGGGCCAAGTATAAAGATCTATGTCTGAATTGTCTGGAATTTTGTATTCAGGCAGATGTTTTGATAGATTTGCTGGTAGTGTATAAAGGTTCATGACACTAAGGAAGGGTTGTCAGTGTTTTCAAATTTGAGTGTGCTAATCCAATCATAATCAATTTGAAAGTATTTTTTTATCTCGAGCGATCGTTCTTTGTAATGTTCAAAGTAATCTAAGGTAGAACTAATTCCATGATTTCTCATGAAGTTTAGTTTATGTTCTTTCTGGATATCCAGATTTAAATTTTCTATCAACTTCACAAGAAAGTTATGTCTGTCATCATTGATGTAACCTGGTCTATCTGTTACTGAGTACTCTTTGACATTTGCTTGAGTGCTATTATAGACCCAGTAATATTTTGTTTTATGGGTCACAAGGTTGTTAACATCGAGTACCTTACTGTTGTAGTATACGCTATTGAGAATCATCCTTAGTATATTTCCTTGGTCAATCCCTGTTATAAAGTATTTTTTGATGTTAAAAGGATCGTTAGGCATGGAAAGACTTTCAACAATTCTCGTCTGGTTGTTTCTGAGTGCTATGAAAAAGTTTTCATCAAACCTATATCGTTGACCAATAATTTGTGGTAGAATATGCTGATCGCCAGCAAGTTGTGGTGCCGCTGATTTACCCAACAACTCATCTTCATCTAAAAATCTACCAAAGTTCCAGATTAGATGATTATGATCCCATTTAAGGTAACTAAGGTATTTTATGAGAGGATCCCTAACTACTACATGCATCTCTGGATCATCTTGCCAAATTGGATCTTTGTCAACGTTATGAGAATCTTCCAAGGGTTCCCATTGTTTGGTTTGTTCACTTAGAAACAAATTATCTACTGACTGACTACCACTCTTAAAGGGCACTACGACAGCAATATTCCTTTTTCTATTGACATGAACTTTAACAGTATGCATGAAGATTTGCGGATTAAACTTATACAAAAAATTGATTGGCCCAACATCATTGTGGTATTCTGGTCCAGTCAAAAAGTTATGTTTATTCTTATTGAAATCTTCTATGAGGCGACTTAAATCTTGCACGATTCACAATCCTCGTCATCTACTACTGTGGTAGTGGGCTCGGGTGCGTCAAACTTGTCAACGTCGATCTCGCCCTGTCCATCATAGGTGTTGTTGTAGTAGAGTTGCTTGCCACCATACTTGTAGAACATTACAATATGCTGTAGCAACACACTCATGGGGATCTTTTCATCCTCATAGTGCTCGGGATTGTATGAAGTATTGACGCTGATGCCTTGGTCAATAAACTTCTGTAACACTGCGCAAATTTTTAGATAACCTTCGGGGCTCTTCTGATCCCAGAGTAGGTCATACTTGTTCTTTAGTCTGTGATACTGTGGTACTACTTGCTTGAGTACGCCGTGTTTGCTCTGCTTGATGCTCACATAGCTTCTGGGAGGCTCAATGCCGTTGGTGCTGTTACTAATCTGTGCTGATGTTTCAGCAGGCATGAGCGCCATCAATGTGCTGTTGCGGATGCCATGCTCCCTGAGGTCAGCTCTGAGTGTGTCCCAGTCCTGCTTGTAGTTGGGTGCCGCCAGTTCGTCCACGTCTGTCTTATAGGTGTCAATAGGCAACACACCCATGCCGTACTTTGTCTCTTTGTTGCCTGGGCAAGCGCCTGACTCTTTGGCAAGTTGGACACTTGCTTTGATCAGGTAGTAACTCCATGCTTCTGTCCACTCATGTACGAGGTCTAAATTAGGGTCCTGGTATGTGCTATCGTTTTTAGCCAGCCAGAAAGCAAAGTTAATGATACCAATGCCTAATGGCCTGCGCTTCTGTGTGGCGAGCTCTGCGGCTAACACTGGATACTTCTGATAGTCTAACAAGGCATCCAAGCCGCGCACTGCTAAATCACATGCTCGCTCAAAGTCTGCCGGCTTACGCATGTTGCCCCAGTTAATGGCACTCAGCGTACACAGAGCAATCTCGCCTTCAGCATCGTTGGTATCATTGAGTGGCTTGGTAGGCAAGTCAATCTCACAGCACAGGTTACTCTGGTGTACTGGAGCAATCTTCTCGTCAAAACTACCATGTGTGTTAGCATGGTCCACGTTCATGAGATATAGTCTGCCAGTGTCCTTGCGCTCTTGTACAAATGCGCTGAACAGGTCCACTGCTTTGAGTGTTTTCTTTCTGATATGAGTGTTGCGCTCTGCTCGCTCGTATAGTTCAGCAAACTTGTCCTGGTCATTGAAGAAGGTTTCATACAAGCCTGGTACGTCAGCAGGGCTAAACAGTGTGATGTCACCACCACTGAGTAGACGCTGATACATGAGCTTGTTGAACTGTACTCCATAGTCCATGTGCCTTACCCTGTTATCTTCGGTTCCTTTGTTGTTCTTAAGAACCAGGAGGTCTTCGACTTCCAGATGCCAGATGGGATAGTATAGTGTTGCCGCTCCACCCCGAACTCCACCCTGGGAGCAACTTTTAACGGCACTTTGAAAATGCTTGAAGAAAGGTATGACACCTGTATGAGTAGCATCCCCGTTACGAATAGCACTGCCGATAGCGCGTATACTACCAGCCCCAATGCCAATACCAGCTTTTTGAGACACATACTTAACAATACTTGAACTTGTGGCATTGATTGAATCCAGTGAGTCATCAGTTTCAATCAGCACACATGAACTAAACTGTCTCTGTGGTGTTCTTACTCCAGCCATCACAGGCGTGGGTAGACTCAGGTCGAACTTGCTGATTGCATCATAGTATTCTTTTACATAGTGTAAGCGAGTTTCTTTGGGATAGTCTCCAAACAGTGTAGCCGCGATAAGAATGTATGCTACCTGTGGAGTCTCAAATACTTCGCCAGTGGCACGATTCTGTACCAGGTACTTGCCTCTGAACTGCTCCATTGCGGCGTATGTGAGGTCGTTATCACGGCTGTGATCAATCACACCATCTAACTCATCAAACTCTGCTTTGGTATACTTGTTCATGATCTCTTGATCATAGAAGCCACGTTCGATATTCTTTTGTACAATCTCGCACAGACAAGGCGGCTCAAATGTGCCGTATACTTGCTTGCGTAGATGATAGTTTACCAGTCTGCCTGCCACATACTGGTAGTTGGGAGTATCTTCTGTGATTAAATCAGCCGCACTCTTGATTAGTGTCTCTTGAATGTCAGTGCTTTCTATGCCATCATAGAACTGAATATGACTTTTGATTTCTACCTGACTTGGGCTGACGCCTGAAATGTCGTCACAGGCGTGGAATACGACCTTGTGTAACTTGTCGAGATCCAGTGCTTCACGCTTACCGTCTCTCTTTGTGATCTGAATGCTCTTGGGGGACACTTGCTTTCCTTATTATGTGTGTTTCTAATTATACAGTGTACTACTTATCTTGTCAACCGAATAATTTATCTGGCTGTATTATATGTTGATCTAAAATGATACTATTTTCTTGCGCGAACTGCTCACTTACCACTTCTCCAGGCAGGAAGTTGTAGCAGTTGCCCCCATCCATGAGCACAAGTCCGTCCTTGCCTGTAATATGATTACTTATGGCGACGAGCTTGAGATCTGGAGTATTTGTGAGCCCCAGATGGTGTAAGGTGCCGGCCATTATGAGTGTAAGACCGCTCTGACAAAACATGCCTTCTTCGATTATGTCAAACAGGTTGGGCCAAGTATCAGGCGAATAGTAATCTACATATCTGGGTTTGGTGTGGACGTTAGCAAACGCCTCCACTACTGTATTAGCGTCTGGGTGTTGGTGTCTGAAATCTCTAAAGACTTGCAGACGATCTCTGCCTGTGTGATGTTTCTCGAACAATGTTAGCCTAAACTATTCCAACGTCTTAAGATATATCTCATTGTGAGCGGTAAAGGCATACGATTAAATGCCTGTAGTTTGACATTTACTCCATCATCCACAACTCTAAGATGCAACGCAGGTACAGCATCGCCATCTGAACTCACAATAAAATTCTGATTAATAGCATCAACCATTTCTGAACTGTAATCTTGATACACTACTTCACCAGCACCATAATTAAAGTCTTGTCTGCCCACTATGTGTAATGTACCTACTCTCTGATAACCGTTACCTGGTGCACTCTTAAATCCTGCTTCCCTAATAGTATATTCCAATACATAACTATCGTAATCGCTGGTATTAAAAGTTGCTCCCACAACGTCTTGATAAAGTGAGGGATCAAAATTAGTAGTAGTCTTGGATGAGGGACCTTCAGATATAGCCGTTTCAGCACCGTTCATATCCACATAAGTAACAGTCTTATCACCAATTGTAATACCTGTCTTGAGTTCTATCTCCAGGTTACTCTTGATGTTAACCAAACCTCGTATATCTGATGTGCTACGCTGGAAGTAAAGATTGTTGACTACTGTATTGAATGCCAATGCTTCCTCACGACTATTAAAGTTTAGCTCTTGGAATGTATCATCAAATGGAAGCTCATAGTGACCTATTAATACATTAGTCGTAGGGTCATCGCTGTATAACTTTCCTACTGCTACTGTGTTTACTACTGGGCAGTCGGGCTGTAAGAGCAAATCAGCAAACCAGTTTTCCAAATTAGCCTTGTATGTATTTGATTCATCATATGTACCAGGAGTTAAGCCTAATTTTTGTGCTGTGCCACACTCGTCTGAAACTATCTCAAACTCAGTGTAAACACTGGTGCTAGCAGGATTAAGAGTAAGCATAACCATATTTGGATTTCCAAACTCATCAGTCTCGCCGGGCACTAGTTGCAATAGAGGCCACCCTGCAGAGCTGTTGACTGTACCCACAACTTGTTCCAGAGTAGTTGCTCCTGACAAATCAAAACTTAGTGTGTTGTCCTGTACATAACCTTGCGTGGGTATAATGCCTGCAGGTGATCCAACTACCTCGAGATTTGGATAATGATCAATATTAACGTTGCTATAAACTCCTGAATCTGCCATTATAAAGAAGGTATTCTTTGTGCTAGCACTGACATTAGTTTCTTTAGGGAGATATATATTAGCTAATATTTCTTCCAGGGAGTCGTTGATGTCTTTGACACCGTTGGATATCTCTCCAGGTACGCTTGAATTAAATACAGTGATATTTGTGTAGTCAGTTCCTGTATTGTAGTTACTAAACTTACTGTAAACCTGTACTACGTTACCATCTGCTGGAATTACACTAGCGCCGTCATACACGCCATAACCCCAGTTTATATAATGAGTAGTGTCATTCTGCACATCTTGTATAATGGCATCGACCTCTGCGGGGGTCTTAAAAGATGTTATTTCCTGATAAGTACCTCCGTTGTCAGCCCAAATCTCACCGTTAAAGTTCTTAGCTCCTGTAGCATAGGTTTTGACTCTAAAGAACATATCATCTATGGCTGTACTTCCTGTAACTAGCTTCAGAAAATGGCCATTGTCTGAACTGCCAAAAGCCACAAGGCCTTCTGTCAGTGGCCCTGATATTGTAATATCACTTGCACTTGATCCCACAAGTACTTCGCTTACAGGGAAATGAGTATACCCAAAATCTGAAATGTCTACGGTCACTGAATTGTTCGCATCATCGATGCTAGATATCAACCAAGCATTTGATGTTAGCCAGGAAGTTGTGCCGCTTAAATTAATTGTATTGTTTGGAGGAGTAGTAGAATAATCGTCGCTGTTACTCACAGGTATCGTTACTAATGATCCTGATTGAGTAATATTGCCTCCTGGTAGTCTGTCATTGACTGGGTTACCAGGAGTTACTAATGTAAGGTAACATAGCCCACTAATATTCTGTGGATTATCGATGCTTGTACCCATAGCTCTGGGTGCAATGTGCTTAAACTCCAAACCTATAAATGCACTACCAGATGTATCTGATAGTTGAATAAGTTCAGGATCTATCTGATCCCATGCTGGAATATCGTATGCTGTATAAAAACTTGGGAAGGCAGTACCAGTGTAAAATCCATCTTGGCTACCGCCACCACCGCCATTACGATTACTAAGCAATTTTATAATTGCATCTTTGTCATAATAACTTATAGTAATCTCTTCCTCAGGTTGGGGCGTAGTCCTGAAAGTTAAATTGTGGCTAGTAGAGCCTTGTGTATTATCCTGGTTAAATATATAGTCTTCTGCAACCAAAGTACCATATGTAGCAGTGTTATTGGCTTCTTGCTTCTTGCTGTTTATCTTGACAATCAAATCTGAAGCACGGAAGGTACCATTGGTCATAATGCTCTTGACATTATTTGAATTAGTAACGACAGTATCAAAAACAGGGTTTGTATCTACGCCAGTAAGTCTAATACTTGTGGGTAACCAATTAAAACTATTTGAAGCACCAGTGGGTTCGCCCTTGGCATATTTCTTAAACGGCAGAGTCAGATATATCATCTGATTGTTCATGATAGTGTCTGCGGTTTCCACAGCACCAGTGGTGTTCTCGTATACGCTGGTTTTGTTGTATGCTGGCGCTTGTTCTGGGTCTGCGCCTATGAAAAGTTGCTGACTGTCTACTGTAAAACCAAACTCACCAGGTCGCAAGGGCTGAGGCAGGTCTTGCTTGAGACCACGCCTCTGTTGCATACGACTGATGATAGTTTTGTTTTCGTCGTTATATGGTTCTGCCACGGATAAACTCCTGCTGTTATCCGTGTATTTATCCTTTCGTTATAAACGACTATAATAATCTTCTACACGCTGAGCCCACAAACCTTTGTAGTGTGTGAGTTCATCGCCAGAAATAGTGAATTCCTTGAACTTGTTGTCACGATCTACCATGAGAATCGCTACCTGATCAATGCCAGAGTCAAACATCTCGTTGTGAGCCAAGACATAGGCACTGCCCTGTAGGAAGTAGTCCTCGATCCACTCACGCTTCTTGATCTTTTTAGCAGTTTTAAAGTCGATAATGCTGGGGACACCGTTGTATAAGCCCACACAATCTGCTGTGCCTGCGTAGATGCCACGAGCAATCAAGCCCACCTCAATGCCCCAAACTTCGTCAACGTTGCTCATGCCTTTGTCGATCATCTCAGTGGTCATTGATTTAGCCATGACGCTAACCATGTTATTGCCAAATGTGTCCCATACCTCTCCGTTACAGTAGTTCTCTAAAGCATTGTGGACTTTGGTACCCAAGCCTGCTGACTCACGACTGATGCGATTTGCTTCAGCATCGCCCACTCGCTTGCGCCATTCAAACAGTGCGGTCTTGTCGCCTGTCTCTGACAAGATAGTGGTTACACTGGGCACAGGTGTTTCGCCATCTGTGTAGTGACGAACGCCAGAGATCATCTCGCGCTCAAGTTTGGGGTATGTGTATTTCTCTATTACTAAGCTCATATATCTATTCTACTTTCTGTCCTTGCGTTTGTCAACCGGAACGTACCGTTGTAGGTACGGATTTTGTAAAGCTGTAACCCTAGATCCAGTGACCTCAAAGCTCTCTCGTATTTCCTGAACTTCGGGTAGCATGTCGTCATCAAAAACTATCTGCATATATCTATTCAAATTATACTCTATCTTGGCAGAAAATTTTTGTTTCATATCTTGTATAGATTCTTGTGAGTCATCCACATCCCACAAATTTTTAAGAAGTTTGTGGTAATGATCTTTCAAGAAGTAGTAGTCATCTCCACCGTAGGGATTGCTATGAGGGAGCCATACTAATTCATCTGTTTCATTTGAGAGATCAAAAATTTCATCAAACATCTCAAAGCCTAGATCTTTTAATAAGGTGTTTTGTTGTGTTGAACCCATCATAAAAAATGGTTTTCCCCATAGTATGGGCTGACAAGATTTTTGGGTTATAAAGTTCATGTTATAGTGGCTTTCTGGAGATATGTCAATGAATCCAGTTTTATAATGAGGGTCTATACCAAATGTTTGAAATGTGTTATCATTTGGGGTATCTGGTGTATACTTATAAGGACTAAAAATATTTGGAGCATATGGTAAAACTTTCTCCACAATGTCAGAGTATTCCAGTATGTGTTGTTGATCTAAAAAATTACGCCAGCTAGATAAGTTATTACAAAATCTCACAGTACCCTTGGTTATGGCATCATTATCAATCAAGACTTCCAACAATGCTAAACGATGTGTTTTGGGGTAATGCATATGACTAACAAACAGACGGTCAGGCAATTTCACTGGCAATTTCAAAAATGAATTATTCAGATCACTATCTAGATAGGGGGCTTGTTCCAAAATCGTGCTATGCAAAAATCTGGTAGGCCAACAAATAACCTCTTCAAAAGAGTTAAAAAGTAACCCCGAGCCGTGCGTAGTAGGTAGTTGTCGTACATAATTTACCGAAAGATTCGGTCTATTAGAGTCTGAACGCGATGTGTCTGGATGAAAATGTTGTAAATCATACCTTCCTAAAACGACTTTGATACTTACATTTTTTTGAGTAATTTCGTCCTTAAGTCTTTCTACATCTTCCCAATATGCCAACTTTTCCTTTTCGGGTCTGGGATCATGAATTGAGTATTCTTGATTATACCAAAAGGGATTAGCTTCGAAAGAACAATCTATCACATACTCCTGATCAGGATTCCTAAGAATGTTTTGCAAAAAACTCCTGTATTCAATATCAGTGTTATCTCTGGGATGTATATAATTAATCATGCTAAATCTATTCTATACTATGTTAGGGTGTTTGTCAAACGTCTCTGCTGTTTTTAAACAGCGCCTTGGCTACTGGGAACCTGAGCTTGCCGTCAGGTGTCTTGGTAAAGTATTGTACAGTGGCTTCTCCGCCTCTGTATGCCTCTCTGTCAGCAAGTACCTGTCTGAGGTAGTCCTGATTGCCTGCCAAGCCGGATTGCTGTACAGTGCCGTCAGGCAGTTTAATGAACAGTGTCTTGGCATAGCCACTCCAGTTGCCCTGGCCTTCTTCCACGCTGATGATCTCAAACTCTGCGTCCTCAAAGTCCTTGCGCTTGAGCAGGTTATTGCTACGCTTCTGCTGATAAACGCCATTGAGCCTGATGATGCCGCCCTCATAGCCCTGCTCAAC
>WLWG01001936.1_pt1 | contig 17008 bp, 15 predicted proteins | sample 6712871 | NCBI WGS metagenome assembly WLWG01 (sample SAMN12718693, study PRJNA515312) | sponge metagenome | isolation source: marine sponge | host: Mycale hentscheli | place: New Zealand: South Island, Marlborough, Capsize Point | collected 2003-05-01
TATATATTAATAGTAAATTATCGAATATTGATTAACATTATGAACATTAGGTCGACAGACACCCGCAGCGCAAGCGAGGACGGATGGCGAGATGGTCTCTGAAATAATTTAATTATTAAAAAATATAAAACTATATAATATATATACATTATGGAATCACAACAACTTATAGAAATAAAAGAATCACAAGACAAACGAATTATTATCTTAGGTGAAAGAAATTTAACACAACAAGAGCTAAATGATTTGTCTAAGAATACTTCAATATATTTATTGACTGACGGAGATGTTGACAACTTCATCAACAGTCTCCCACAAGTTAATATTTATTATTTGAATTTTTCCAGATATACTCTAAAATGGTATGATCTAAATAAAAACTTTTTTAAAAATGATATTACAATTTATTGGCGAACAATCGGATATATTAACAAAGATAATATAGAAAAATTAAATGTATCACATGTAAGAGAATATTTATTATCTCGCGATTGTGACAATATGCTAGAAGTATATAATAATCTAGATTACAAAACCTCTCCAGAAATTATGGGATGTTGTAGCTATTGTTGTAATTGTTTATTTTCAAAAATTACACTCGCAGAATGTTGTGATTATTTTGGAAAATGTGTCAAGGCTGCTATGATGTTAGCATAAAAAAAAAATTTATTTATTTATTTATTTATTTATTATTATTATACATTATTCATTTAGGTTCTACAGTTCCAACACGTATGATATGGGTGTTTGACATAGAGTCCACAAGTATCACATTCATTGTTTTCTTTATGGGCTGGTTTGCGATAGGCTTGAAGTTGCTTATATTGATTTGTAAAATCCAGAATCCAATCTGGGTACTCTCTAGTTTTGTAACTGTTTGCTTCGAAGATCCTAGCTCCATTTTCATCTTTGCTGATGTTTGTAATGACGTTGTATGTGCAAATTCTACCTGTATCTTTATACTTATTTTTTGTAACTCTTAAATGATCTCCAACTCTAATATCCTCTGGTTTGATTTTAAAATATCCTAATAATTTATTATTAATAAATTCTTCATCTCTGTCAATCATATATTTTTTTTCCATTGATTTTTTTTGTTCCACTTTGGTGTCCGACATCTTGTATATATATATATGAAAATATTTTTTTTATAAATTAAATTAATTAATTAAATCAGATAATAAACTTTTAGAAGTAAGCTCCAGTCGCTGTTCTGGATATTGAGAAGGTTCCCTCTGTTATCTCTAAGAGAAATACCAATAGAAGAAATATCCCGAGGTGTAATGTACTTATGAATGAAAGAAGCATTGCTTGTAGATTTCCAAAATATGGGACATCCGAAACTCTCATCCAGAGGCACTTGAAGATATGGAAAATATTCTACATTTTCTTTTGTGTCAAGATCAGTAGCACCAGTGCTCAGACTTCTAGAATGAATATAGACAGCATCAACTCCAGAAATATCAACAGGATAAGGTGAAGTAATAACGCCCGCCCCGTCAGTTGTGTATTCTACATTGTCAAAACTAAATCCAAGAATAATTCCAATATTATTTTCATCTGAGGCTGTAAATGTAATTTGTTGTTTAAAATCTAAATCAATAACTGCTGTAATCGGATCTATATCAGGATTAGCATCAGTTGTGGGAAGATAAACCATAGCAAGACCAGTTACCGCATTATACGAAGCAACAAAAGCGGCCATAAATTCATCAATAGTATATTGTCCATCTGAGACAGTTACAACTTTATCAGAGATACCATCATTGAAAAGAAATTGCGCGTCGGTTACATTATAAAATAAATTTGTACAATGGAAAGAAATAGGAACGCTGGCTATTACTTGTCTCATTCCTCTTGTGTTACTTGGGAGGTTGATCTCAAATTGAGAATTAGATTCATTACTTCTACTAAAATCTCTATCATGTGCTGAAATTCTGATTAACTTGGAGTTAAATTCGTTTTGTAATAAATCCATTTTTGTTTTGTTTATATATATATAATTATTATTTATTTAAAAAAAAATAATATAATTGTTTATTTGAGAAATTGAAGAAGAAGCAGACGATATATATTATTATTTTTATTTTTATTATTATTTTATTATGCTTAAGAAGTGACATTAACGTTTGCGAGGTTGGCACGTAGGATAACTTGATACTCGAGATAAGATTGGATATCTCTATTGACATCATCCGCCGTAAGATTGATAAGAAGAGATCTAGAATTGTTGACAGAAGTACCAGAAGCACGAATAAGAGCAGAAGTCTCAAAAGCACTGGAAGCAACACCAAAAAGAGTATCAAATCTAGCCTTTGACAAATCTCCGAATGCGTGTCCGGAATATTGTCCGAGGGTTTGGAGGAGGTTTGCGTATACTTGTTCTTTATTTTGGATCTCACGGTTGGGGAAATAAGTAGAACCAATTTGAAATTGTACACGGGAATATTTTACTTCGCCAGTAGAAAAAGAGTCGACAGTCTGAGACCCTACATTTGCCGTAGGTCTAGGCACGACATAACAACGAAGAGCACGAGCAACAGAGCGAGAAAATTGAACATTAACATTGGTCGTTGTGGTGGTGCTAGATTCGTTAGCATAAGTAGAGAATGAATATTCAAGGCCATTCTTTCCGGCTTGTTGAGTGAGTTGTGCGAGGGCACCATCTGAGAGGATGGACACATCTAGAACCAATTTAGGATTTGAGATAGTATACGACGTACCAGTAACCACATCGGATGTTTTAATAGCAGTCACGAAAGACTCGAGCTGACAATCTAGCCTCATTCCAGAAGAGAGTTGCGACGGCATTAATTGTTTACTAGTAAAGACGCCAGCAAAATGAGAAAGAGGGATAACTACATTATAATCAGTATTTTTAAGAAGAGCGGGAGCGGCGGCGGGGTCTTCTTGATAACCAGCTAGGGCACCAACAGATTTAAACCATTCGGAGGGGTTTTTACCTCTATGAAGTGCGGGGAGAAGGACATTAGCATTTTGGAAGCGGTCAACTTCAGCACCGGAACGGGTGCTAACGATATTAGTTCTAAAAATATTAGAAGCAGAACCGACACCCCAGCCCCATGTCTTGGCATCCTCGGTAAATGCTACTCTAATTGTAAAAGCTACATAAGATGTGGCACAGTTGATAAAACCGGATCCGGCTTGAAAGTTAACAGACATAGAAGGGGAAGAATTATTGTAAGAAGTGCTATCAAAGTTAAAAGTTTGTAGGTTTCTTTGAACAGATAGGGACGAGTCCATAGGCACTTTATAAATTAGGCCATTTAATCCCATTAGAGTTGGGATGCTGTCCATTGGTTGTTTTTCCTCTTTCTTAGAAAGAGATCTTAGTCGTGGGTCCATGTTGAGTAAATTACTTTTGTTTATATATAGTAATATATATATTAATTTAAAATAAATAAATAATTAAATATTTATAAATTATAATAGTATAAATATATAAAACAATTATGAGTGCTATTCAGACATTACAATCACAACGACAAGAGGAAGCAAAGCGACAACTCGAAAGAGCAGAGCGAGATATTGCTTTTGAAAAGGAAGTAGCCGCAACAATGCTAAACGAATTTAATATCACACAAGACCAGAAAGATTTTAGTCGTCAAATTATTGATGATGTTGATATTTCAGATCTAGACAGGGATAAAGATTATGTGCGACTTGTTCAACTATCACAAGCTAACTGGCTTAGATATGAGAACAGATACAATACCGCTATGAAATCATAATTAAAATTTATAATTAATATATATGTATTAATATACCATCTTTTTGAAAAACTCAAAAAGATAACAATGTTTAAAATTAAGAAAATAGAAAATAAACAACCAGAAATTAAACAATGTAAGGGAGCACAATGTGGTATTCTTCCTAAGCATCCATTCCGTATGATGTTGTGTGGTGCCAGTGGCTCAGGCAAGACTAATTTTTTATTAAATCTATTAACACGAAAAGAAATGTACAAAGACTATTTTACAGATATGTATATTATCAGTCCAACGGCAGGAAATCTAGATCAGACATATAATATATTGGGATTAGATGAGAGTAGTTATTTTGAACCAAGTATAGAAATATTATCAACCATTATGGAAATACAACAGGAGAAAATGGACAAAGTAGGAGGTAATAAAAATAAATGTAAAACATTAGTAATTATAGATGATTGTGTATCATATGATAAATTTATTAACTCGCATGAGTTTCTGACATATTGTATTATGGGCAGACATTATGGATTGAGTATCATTATGACAACTCAGGCATATCACAGAGTCCCTAAATCGTGTAGATTACAATGTAGCTGTATATGTTATTTTAGAGGTAGTCAGAAAGAGTGTAAAGTATTAACAGATGATTTCTGTGCTCCCGGTTTAAGCAATAGAGAATTTTTAAAAAAAATAAACTATGCTACCGAGAACAGATATGAGTTTATGTTTATAGATTTGAATAGAAGTATAGAGGATGGTCGTTATCGTAAGAATCTCACTGAGAAACTTATTTAATTTTGTATTTAGTTTTTAGTTGTTTAGTAAATCTGGTTTTTTGTCGTAGTGTTCTATGTATTTTTTTTTCTAAAACTTTATCACCCTGAACAACACAGAGAGTAGAACCATTTTCAATTATTTCAATCGGATGTAATTCCTCTATCATTGCTGGTTCTTTTCTTTTAGGCACATAATGTGCTTGTCTTTTTAATTCTGGGCGTTTAAGATTCTGTCCAAGATCTGTTACAAGATTATTTAATTGTAAAATCATTTTTTTTAATCCTGATATCTCAACATCTCTCTGTTTTATTTCTTCTTGTTGTTGTCTATATTTTTCTATAATACCACTAAATATATCTTCTTCTTTTTCTTTCTTTGCTTCTAATGGTTCATCTACTTCAATAATTTCTGGATGTATAATTTGTTCTGCGCTCTCATTTGTGAAAGAATCCATACGAATCAATGATGGAGTCTCTGCGTCGTCTTCGTGTGTCTCTTTTAGTATTTCTTGTAGACTCTTAGATCTAATCATAGGCATTTTGCGAATCTGTAAATTAACAAACTCTCCAATATCTTTAAGAATACCTTTATATTTTGTTTTATCATAAATAAAACATACAACCGGTTTCTCTAATTCTGCTTTGTGTTGTGTTAAATATTTAAACACTAAATTTTTTGTCAGGCTTCTTAGAACTGATGGACATATCTGAAATAGGATTACCTCACTGTGTCCAAAGTCTTCGATATTCTTTTTAGAATGGATCTTGTCATTATACTCAATAACTGAATAAAACTTCTTAATGCTCCTCTTCTGTCTGTTGCTTAACTTGTTAAGTGAGATTAAAATCAACATGATGTTTATATTATATATATTATATTTTTTTAAATTTTAATTATTCATATGAAACATCTCGAATTGTAGCCTCTCACCAAGACTCATACCTCTACCTTCAAAATCTTTTCGTCTATCATCCTTATAATTCAAACCATCAAAATCATCATTCAATACAGTAGCAGTACCTCTGGGTGTTCTATCCATCATTCTCACGTGTCTGAACTGGTCGCGGTCTATTGGATTTCTGGGCATCTGGTGTACCTGTGCTCGCATAGGTGGCATAGAATAATTTCTCCTTAAGTTGTTAATAGGTTGTGGAAAACTAGAATTATAAAGCCCGACTCCATTTCTAGTATTCTGAATAAATGATGCTTCTCCTTCTCTATTATAAGGTCTGGAATATCCTACTCTATAGTTATCTTGTGGAATGTATGATAAATTGCCTCTACTAGGTTCACTCCATAATGGTTTATCTAATGGTAAATTATATCTAAGTTTCATTTCTCTCTCTGCTAAATTATTAGCAATATTTAAACCTTGTTCTGACATATCAGTCTGTTCACTCTGTCCTCTACGAATCCTGTCCTGATCATATCTTAACTTGTTTTCTTGTTCTGTAAATTCTGGTGAAGAATAATAAGCAAGCTGGTCTAACTGGTCATATATTTTCTGAAACTCTGGTCTCAACCATCTGGGCAGGCCTCTCTCTCTTTTGTTCATTTCTTGGATCCTTTGTTCCTTAATTTGTTTATTTCTTAAAAAGTCTTGATAGTCTCTCTCATTAACATCCATTCTTTGTCTGTTAATAAATGCTCTTTGTTCTCTTTCTATTTTTTCTCTTTCTATATCTTCTTCTGTCTTTATTTCTGCAGGGTCTGACACATCAAAGAATTCTTCACTAACTTCCTCACCTTCTTCAGGTTCCATCTTTCCTTCTAATCCTTGTTCTCGTGCAAGTGGTGGAATTTTTGGTCTAACATTTTGTAATGCTGGCTTTTCTTGTTGTAAAACTTTAATAGCCCCTTGTGGTTTAAATGTTTTTCTGATATGATTAAGAAAATTATCTCTCTCATCTTTATCAAGAATATCAAACTGTCCATCTCTGTCATAATAATTAATAATATTTCTCATGGATTCTCCTATTTCTGGATTAGCTTTTAAATATTTTTTATTAGCTTCAAAATCTACAGGAGTCATAGCAGCTCCTCCACCTTCTAGAGTTTGTTTTGTTTTTAGAGCAAATCTAGCAGCTTGAAGTTCTCCAATTTCTCTAGGTCCTAGTTCTGAGCCTCTGTCAGTTAATATTACATCAATAGCAGTAATCATAGATCTATCAGCATTATTAATATGATTAATGTCAGTTGCTAATTGATATTCTAAATCGTGAATCATTGCTATCTGGTCTAAAGCATTAACTGGTCTAACCTTTTCTTCTGGTTCATTAAATATATTTTGTACAATTGGAGTTCCTGCTCCTGTATATACATGGCCTGGTAATGTAAATTGAGAAATTAAATATCCACCTAATCCTTTTTCTTGTTGTTCTGGAACTTTCACATCTGCCTCAACTTGTTCTACTGCTTGATTATTCAACAAACCAGCATCATTCAATTCAACAGCATTAGCCTGTGCTGGCATTTCTGCTTTATTATCAGCTATTGGTTCTTCAGGTCTATTGTTTGGCATCTCAGCATTGACAGCTAAACTAGAATTAACAGGAGCAACTTCTCCAGCAGAAATCGGGTCCATTGCTACATTATCGGGATTTACAGCATCCCCTGTGATTGGATCTTTAAATTGTGGTCCGAGTGTAACAGAAACTGCAGCCGTTTCCTTCTCTTCAATAGTAACAGGTTGAGATTTAAATGCTCCTGTCTTCTTTGGTGATAGATTTTTACGTTGTGCGTCTAGTCCTACCATTTTATCAGTTTTTAATGATTTTACTTTTATCTGTTTTGTTAATTTGATAACATTTCCATCAATATCAACAACACCTCCCTTGCTTCTATTAACGTTTACAATCTCTCGCATTTCTTCTTCTAGTGGTCGTAATTGTAGTGCATCGAAATCAGATAGATTTTTACCGTCTCCGGGTTCTTGAGCAATAACTGTTTTTCTTTGAGTCACTCTCTCATCCCATAGTCTTTGTAGCTCTTGATAACGCACAGAAGCATCATCTAACGGTTTAAGCACGTCTTGGAATTGTGGTTGTTTGGATTCTGACATTTTTGCTTAAGTAATAATTTTTTACTTTTATATATACTTAGGTATTTATTCTTTAAAAAAAATTTAATATTTATTTATTATCTTTTTGAATTTTTCAAATTGTTCAATTTAATCTACACAATGCAACCAGGCTCTTATTTTGTCCCCGTCAAGATTTACAACAGCATTTGAACTACTAATAGCAAACGTATTACTCGTTCCGGTCTTCTCATAAGCAATACCCGCAGCCGTTGATGCTAGATAGTCATCTCTAGTATATGTATCGGCTTCAACTGCAACATCCCAATATCCAGACATAGCTAGAGGTATAGGTGATGGTGTTGATGTTAGAAATATTCCACCAATTGGCAAATGTGCAATTATTCCCATTACATTGATGGCCGCAACTGAATCACTAAAACGTACTTCAAAATCTTTTGTAGCACTAGGAATTAATACATATCCTTGTTGTGTCAATTGAGTATCAACTCCTCCAAAATTTTCATTACTAATTAATACGGTCATTGTCTCTCCTGGAACATTCCAAACATCACCATCGCATACAAATAATTTTCCGGCTTCAGAGTTCCAAAACATAGTTCCTGCATTGGTTGGTAAAATGTACATGTAGGCATAGTCTCCAGAATGTAACATTAGAGGTTGATTTAACATTACAGAACTATCGGCCATATCCATATATTGAATAGCATTAGATTTAATTTCTAGATCTCCTTGAAAATTAATTACATTATTATTATTATCATTAAGTTGGATTGATGGGATATCTATCTCTCTTACTGTTCTGGTAAAAATAAAATTAGCGTTAAATCCTCCATTATTTGTCTGGCTATCATTAGCAGATATGTAATATAAATTATTCACACCCTCCAACAAATCAATATTTAAAACGGGACTAGGTTGGTATGATGAATCTGTACTGAGTTGATATTCTGCCGTCATTAATCCATTTACTATAGTGTATCTCATTTTATCAAGACTCGCACCCGAGCCAATAATTTCGGAAGTCGTATTGACATTATTTAATCGTTTTGCGGTTGTATATAGAGAACCTATATTAGGTCTAAAATTAGTAGAATAACCCGTTCCCCAGTCTCCATCTGTAAAGGCTTCGGCATTTGTAGTAGGTATATATTGTATTTCTGATAATTGGAATCTAAAGCTAGATCCACTAGCACTATTTAAAATACATTCAACCACCCAATCATATTTGGCAACGTCAATAGGATTTTGAGAATATGATATACTAAATGCGGTGTTAGTTGCTTTAACCACTGTCACCTCTGTGTCGCTTACTTCTGTAATTGTAAAATCATTATTAGAACCATCATCAAAATCAATAATATATTCTTCTTCTGATAAAACACCAACGCCGGCAGAGTCGGCAACATTAAAAGATGTATTATCATAAGGTAGAAGGCGGTCAAATTCTTTTTTTACTTCATAGCCCTGAATTTCAACATTGCTTGCGTCTGTTGCTAAATCTGTATCAAATTTAATTGTGCCTCTTGTTGGTTGTGAATAGTATATCTCATAACTAGTGTTATTGGGGTTTAGACTGTCAAGAACTTCCGCAAAAACAGTAAACGCTAAAACATCATTAACAGTAAAATTTAACATTAATCCGTCTTTGTCTTTATATTCTTCAGATGTTAAAGATAGTTCTAAATCGTGTGTCGCTATGCTTTTCCATTCCGGGCGTGCTGCTCTATATATTACAGTAAATACAGAATCTAGACTAGCTGGAAGAATTAAACCAGATGAATTGAATGAGATATATTTTGTACCATATAGAGAAGATGGGTCGCCTGTTGCTGTTTCGTAGTTAAATGGAGGTGTGGAATATAAACCAACACCGATAGAACCCGAAGAAATTACCTCTAGATTTTCTACAATAAAATTAACACTCGCGGATCTGTTGTATGATGTTGTTGGCCTGAATGGTAGAAGATTTGGAATGGTGGATGATGTAAATGATGTATTTACTGTGATAAGTTGTTGGTCTGAATCCTCATCAAAAGTATAATCAATATTAGCTCCCATGGCTGTAACTACTTCTGCTAGTGGCTCGAATTCTGCTCCCTCGTCTCCTTCTATTGGCTTTACTAATCGTATTACATCTGTCGTACTACCACTGCCTAAAATTAATTCATCACTTTTATGTTCCAAAAATTTATTGTCTTGATAATCAACCATATAAAATTCTTCAGTAGTCTTAATGCTAGATTCTATATTTGTCTCTGTATCTCCGATAACAGTTTCGAGAGAAAAACTACTAACCGCAACATCACTTAATATATAAATTCTAAGTGCTCTATATCCTGTATTAGATATCACGATTGGTGTTGTTTGGTCTAATGTACCATTTTTATATATATTTAATGTCCTATTGAGATCATCGGTTTGGTCTATTTCTATTTTTAGAATATCATTTCTTTGTAATCCTGTAATTGTAAGTTGTGTTCTGTTGATTTCGTTCGGTGATTGGTTGGTGACTCTGTCGGCCGTACAACATCCTAATTTAAGAGTAGTACTATTTAAAATACTATCTAATATTTTTATTTCTGCGGATAATATGGTGAGGTTGGTATAAGCAATCAAGGCTGTAGTATATATAGCAGTTTCTGCAATTGTGATATCTGCTTGTGTTCTGTCGTTTGTAAATGTAATACCGGTATTAAAATTGTTGGTAAATCTTTCCACCTTAGTCATATCAATTCTTCTAGAATGTAATACAGAATTATTAGCAATTACAATATCGCCTCCATCCTCTATAACTATTCTTTCTGAGTCTTCTGTAATAAAATTGACATCCTGGTCGTCTATGGTTCCTAGTTTTCGTTCTGCTGAGGTGAAAGAGTTTCCATCGAGTTTCCAAGCCAATGGATCTGTTTCTGGTGTATCGCCACCACCTGAATCGCCGCCGCCTGATGTAGCGCATGTATTACCAAAAATCGAAGTCATTAATTTTTGTTGTTTATATATATGTATATATAATATTTTAAAATATATTAATTAGACATTTCAATCTGATAAGCAATAGCAAGATCCATAGCTTGGTCTAATGTTCTTTTTTTACCGACCGTCCATTGTTTCGTATAATCCTTACCTCTGATTTTAATTCTAAATCTTACAATTGTCTTACCTTTTCTAATTTTTGTATCGATACCTCCTTTCCTATTCTTAATCTCTCTTTGTACCCTTTTATATTTTCCTTCTTTAATCTTTTTAAACTTCTTAAGATTATTCTGTTTTTCTAATTCTTTCTTAAGTTCATCAAGATCATTATATTCAAATGATTTAATTATATGAATTTCTTCATCTTTGTGTTCATCAAGAAACTCAGAGGCTTTGATATCGCTCATACTACCATCAGAATAAATAACAGAGTATAAGTATGTAAAATGCTTTTTATTTGTAAAATCATATGTGTAATCTTTATCTTTATTGGTATTGAATTTATAATGATTAATGTTTTTCAATTCTACAGGCTCGGGAACATATAGATTATCCAGAGTTGTCAATCTTGTAATAGCTGTATATAGTAGTTCTCGCTTCATTAAGTTCGTATCGTGAATAGATACTTTACCTTTAAGGGTAGTACCTTGTAATTTATGAGTCGTAATCGCATGAGCCAGTGTAAAGTTTACTTGAAAATCATATAATGATATATATACCCTATTTTTTAAAAGTTCATCATATTGTTCATCGGTAAGATCTTCATCTTGATCTTCATCATCTTCACAAATCGGATATTCATAATCATATTTTAATAATGATACATATTTTAAATCATCATTAAATTCTTCAATTTTAAAACAACTACCATTAATGAATCCTAGTTCTTCATCATCGCCGTCATATCCTTTTTTAAATTTATTAGTAAAACATATAACAGGTGCGTCTACACCATAATAGAAATTATTATGTCCTTTAAAACCATCTTCTTCATATCTTTTAGAAAATTTAGCATTTATCTTATCGCATGTGCTTCTAAGATAGCATATATTCATATCACATTCTCCGACTCGATCACATTTGAATTCTCCATCATTGTAAACCTTCATTGCGGTATCTGTCAATCCCTGATTGCTTCTATGTTGTGTAGTAAGTTCAATATCTAAATCTATCATCTCTTTAAAGAATTGTTTATCGTGATATTTAATATTTCTTGTATCGACACTTGGAATCTGTTTATCATCTCCAACGAATATAATTCTAAAATTGTGTTCAATGAATAACTGATAAATTAACGTCATATATCTAACTCCAGTCATTGTATATTCATCAACAATTAGAGTTTTAATCTTTCCATCATAAATCATTTTATTAAAATTTTTAGTACTAAATACTTCCATTAAGTTCTTCAAATCATTTTTATTTACTCCGTGATCTTCTAAATTACATAGAGCTTTATTAGCTGTACTAGATACAATATATGTTCCATCTTCTAATAATGGTAAAATCTTATTTACAAGAGTATATGTCTTACCACAGCCAGCGCTTCCATGTACGAAAATACCCATATTACCTTTAGGCAATGTAATAGATTCGGGATTAGTACATTTATCAAACACTCTAGATTTTAATCTGTAATCAATTCTTTTTCTATGTCCATCATCTGGTTTATAGCCTTGAGTACCATCACAAGCTCTGATCTTTCCTAATCCATATTTAGTATCTTCTTGTGTATTAATGAATGATCTGAATCTATCATAATCATCGGAAGATTTACACTCTACAGAAACACAATCAGTTTTAAAATGAGTAACAGGTCCAAATTGTATCATCTGTTTATATAGTTTATGGAGATTGACATATCCGCCACATACTAGACTATTCCAAATGTTCATATTTGATTTAATAATCTTTTGTTGGGTTTGAGAATAACATTCATAAAGTTGACCCTCGATTAATGTATTAGATTGATTCTTTTCATCTTGGTTTAAGAATTCATTTCTCATATTAATGTCATTAGTTAAGAAGCATTTATCAATTGAATTACCGCTGGGATTGAGAGTTCCACAAAATCTATTTATTAGACTTTTAGCAGTTTTATCATCAAACCTATCATAAATAAGATCAATGATTTTGACAAAATGGTCATTGGGCAGACTGTAGAAAGGTTTAATCTGATGTGTAATCTGTTCTTCTTTTATAAGGTCATTATTGAGAGCATATTCAACAAATTCAGAATCATAGATACCGTCACCTAGATTGATAATATCTAATTTACAATCTTTAATGATATAATAAGCACCTTCAAATAATCCAGTATATTTAGTGAATTGGTCCAATGGTCTGAAAAGACCCCAGCAATGCTTTCTGTTATATAAACAACTTGTATAGCATCTCCTAACATCTGCTCCGATGTATTTCTTTCCTTCTTCACCTACACCAGATCCGACAGTTTTATCATAGCCTCCATGCATTAGAGATTTAAATGTATTGAATACATCATCATTGTAAACAGATGAAGTTAATCTTCTATTGAATACTTCCATTAATTGTCTTGTAATAGATTGCAGAGTCTGTCCTTGATATGTAAATGAGTCTAATAATTTTTTAATGTTTTTAATTTCTTTGAATTCTCTACAGATAGATAAAACATTAATAACCATTTCATAATCATCAAATACAATTAGCCATTTATTCTTATAAGAACATTTATTGATTGAACCATTACTAGAACAAGATATATTTTCAACCATCAACCCGCATTCAAACGCTCCCTTGATTTCAGCAGTCAATTGATCTTGAGACATAACAATTACTTTTTGTTCGTAATCGTCAATATTTTTTCTATCATTAAACCTAATAATATCGGCATCTTTACATTTTAAAAGATTAGCAGGATGAATCATTTTTGTATAAATAATTTCATTTTGTGTATCTTTATCATGTATAGGGTAGATATGTTGATTATTAATTTTATAAAATCCTACTTTGAAATGACTACTATCGCCATCAATCATATTAATCAATCTATTAGTACCATCTACGAAATAAGCCTTCAGATTATTCTTTTTATGATAATCATAAACCATCTTAATAGTTATCGGATCGCCTCTCTTACAATCCATATCTTGATAGATCTTAGTTCGTGTAATATTTTTATTTCGCTGAGATTCGCATTGGAATGACATAATAGCAGTAGCTACGCATTCATTCTCATAATCGCCAGTATCTCCTTGAATACCAAGACTCCAATAATCAGGAGCTTGTGTATCTCTAAGAATGATACCGTTGAAACCTTCTGGAGTTTCTCTAATTTCTGACCTCTTAGCTTCTCTAATAGCTCTATTTAAAAATTTTCTTTTATTTTTAAGAAGTTGTCTTTTGCTCATATTCTTATAATCTACATCAGATGGAATGATAACATTATTACCAGCATATCCTTCTTCGTTAATATCTCGTTTAGAATACGTCTTTAATGTCTCAAATAATTTCTTTCTATCTTCTTTAGTTTCTGGTTTTTTCTTTACAATAATACTAAGTCCTGATGAATCTACTTTTTTACTATCTACGTCTATTTTTATGATATTATATCTTATTAAATACCTGATAGGTAATTCTACTGGTCGTCTTGCTCTAATACCTGCTAGGAATGGTCTGTTAAATAAATTATTAATCTGTGCTAGGTCGGTGGTTAAGGATGCGATTGTTGATTGTCTGTAAGAAATCTTTCGGTCTAAAACATAACTAAGAATGCTAATAGGGGCTATTGCTTTTACTTGAGCCCATAACTGATTTCTTCGGTTTGGCATATTGGGGTTTGGGTTATATATTATATTGCTATATATTATAATATATTTTTTTGCTGCTGTGTATATATTCGTAAATATATTTTTTATACTACTATAAAATTATATGTTTAGATGGAATTAAAAATAGTAACTAACAACACAGAGGCGGCATTCGTTGAATAAAAAAAAAAGATTTTTATTTCGTCTTTTTATTTTTATTTTTTATAATTTGTTAATTATTAATTTAATGAATCAATATATCTTTTATGTTTTTTAGTTTTAAGATGTCTAGCATCACTACCTGTATAATGACCACCACAAGGACAATGTACTGTTACATTTTTACAAGATTTACATACACTATTTTTTGTATTAGTAATAAGACCGCACAACTTACAATTTTTAAATTTAGTTCTTTCTGTCCAATTCTTTATACATGTAGATCCTAATATTTTTATTTCCTTTGTTTTTTTATTAATTATATATTCATTTCTACGTATATCGTGACCACATCCGCATCGATATACATATGGTAGAAAGTCCATATCATCACCAAAATATTCTTCAAATATCTCTTCAGATTTATTAGTTTCAATACTAGGACAACCGCTTGTAGTTCCACCGCAATATTCCCAATCTTTAAAATCAGATCCTACAAATTTACGCAATCGTTTCATATGATGGGGTATAAAATGATTACAACAACCATTACATAATATTTTAACTGATTTTCTATCATCATTATATACATAATAATTACAATCAATTGTTTTACCACAATAACAGTTTTTAACATCATCGGGGATTTTACGTTTTAAACAATTTAGCATACTATCACGCATAATACTATAATAGTTATCATCTCCTCCAAACTTCCAAGTGTTTAAAGGTGATCCCAAATATTCCAATAACTTCTTTTGTTCCATTATGCGTTCGTTTCTGTTTTTATACTCATATAGATTTATTTGTTTAGATTAATTAAAAAAAGAAGCAGAACAAAAAAAAGATTTTTATTTCTTTTTATTTTTATTGGTTATGGAGGTTTTATTCTATCTTGTCTATTTCGTCTACTAATATAACTCCAGCTTTTAATGCTATTGATTCTAAATATTTTAAATGTTTCTTAGTTCTAAAATGTCGTTTTCTTTGATGTATTGTATAAGATCCTCCGCATTCACATTGACATTTTACTTTCTTTTTTTGTAATAAAATTTCTTTATTAGAATGATAATATTTTAAAGATATTTTTTGACAATGTTCTTTATTTTCTCTATGTCTACGTTTTGACCTTTCAAGTATTACAGACTTATTGTCAATATAATATTGTTTATAATCAGTTGGCGGCATTGTTTCAATTTATAATATAAGTTAATTTTTAAGTTTAGATTAATTAAAAAATGTAACATTTTAAAATTTCTCATATTTGAATATGTCGTCTATGAATAATGTTTTAAGAGGTTGAAAACCATAATTAGGCATTTCAATATAATCATAAGATCTCTTAATCCCTGATAATTGAATTGGAACAGGTTGAGGCTCTTTTTCCATTTCATTGGTTTTCTGCTCTTGTAGTTTATAAGCATTATGACATTGGCGGCAATATTTTGCCACCGAAGACTCAAGAAATATATAAAATTGTATTTTAACAATTTTTTTACAATTATCGCAAGTCTTCATTATGAATATATATATAACTAATAAAAAAAATATATAAATAAAATATGATTACCAAAGAAGCCAGTACGAATAGTACGAAGGCTGTCTCTTATCGAGATATGCTGGCTTTCCTGATATCAGTTTGACACCCTTGTGTCTGTTTCTGTAGTTATCTCGTCGCCTCTTGTCTCCATGTATTGTAAAATCCTTGAATCTGCGGTCTCCGAAGTGTATCTTCTTACCCTCATATACTACGAAGTATTTCTTGTTAAGTCTATTGGATAATCCGAATTGACTAGCACCTCTAAATCTAGCATTTGTCTCTAATCTTTTATATTCTGGTGAGTCTTTCTTCCATCTATTATTTACTAAATTGCTCATAATATCAATTTGTAATTTTTATTATTCTGTATATATAGGTTAATATATAATTTTAACAAAAATAATTCAGAACAATATTTGCAATTGGTTGAATAATATCTTGAACAACTGCACCTCTTCATATGTATATATTATTCTATATATTTTTTTAAATTATTAATATGACGTTTGGTTTTGTAATGCTGTTTACGTTTATAGCTGCTTATATTATATTGACAGACTGGACAAAGAATGAGTATTCCTTGTTGTCTTTGTCTGTGATAATATCTTTTCTGATCTATTGTCATATCATTATATCTTATTTTAATTTCTTTTGGTTCTTGTGGTTTAATAAATAATTTTTTCATAATATTTTTTAGGAAATTCATTTTGATATATGAAGGAAAATATATTTTTTAATAATTAAATTATTTCAGAGACCATCTCGCCATCCGTCCTCGCTTGCGCTGCGGGTGTCTGTCGACCTAATGTTCATAATGTTAATCAATATTCGATAATTTACTATTAATATATATATTTATTTGTATCAATAATTCGTTTATATGCCCCGTTTTTCGTTTTTCTAGTATCCCCCTACAGGGATAAAACGAGTTAATACACGATATAGACAGTCCCAAAAAAAACCACCACATTTCGTGTGGAGGTCATACAGCAGC
>WLWG01001938.1_pt1 | contig 16982 bp, 38 predicted proteins | sample 6712871 | NCBI WGS metagenome assembly WLWG01 (sample SAMN12718693, study PRJNA515312) | sponge metagenome | isolation source: marine sponge | host: Mycale hentscheli | place: New Zealand: South Island, Marlborough, Capsize Point | collected 2003-05-01
AGTCCTTCCTTAGCACACAGGTTACAAGAACGTTAGTACTTATGGAAAGCTCAGTACCGTAACCTTTGACACTGCTTGCATCTTATTATATTTTAGTCGAATATATGCTTGTAGCAGATGACAAGGGAGGAATCTTAAAATATTTTTCCCTTGTTAGCTATATAATGTCAATAAATTTATTGTTGCATTGCCAACATTTCAAAATTTATTGCGTAATTAGTATATGAATTATCAGTTACCTAATGGAAAAGTTATCTATATCTCTATAGAAGAGTACTTATCCTTGACTGATGAAGATATCCAGCATCTTATAGCACTAGATTATGGTGATGTAATCACTAATCCCTTTAGTGGATCAGCAGTAGACACTAAAAAGAAACCAGAAAAGCCCAGAGAATTTTTAGATTTGGGAGAAGATGGTGAAGAATTTCCAGATATAGATATATCAGATTTATCTTAATGTAAATAGACTTAATAAAGTCCACTTACCTGTATTTGAGCAAGTACAGGTATAGTATCGTGCTCACAAAATCAATTATTTAATTTTTAAAAATTTAATTATGAATTCAAAAGTAGTAGTATTAGCAGATGAAAAAACAAAAGCAGTAATCAATGTTAATGAGAATAAGCCAGAGTATGGTTACCTTAGAGTTGCACAATCAAAAGTTGTAACAGGAGCAAATGGTTGGCTTGATGTTAAAAGAATCACTGCATTAGTACCAGGTGAAATGGTTAAATTAACAGAAGCAGGTTTCTATGAGGGACAAGAGCTTCCTGGTAAGATTCGTACACAAGAATCTTTAGAGCCATTTTCAGATGTAAATATTGAAAAACAAATGAAGAGAGCAGGTGGTGAAAATGCACCAGTATGTACTCTTATGGGTAAGCCAATTTATCAGCAAAGAACTTGGACTGTAGATGCAAGTCTAGAAGATGAGTTAATTGCGCATGATAATAAGGATGAAATCCGTGCATATAATGCAAATAAGACAAGTGCTGTAGAGCAGTCTAATGAAGATTTTTCTATCGGAGGATAGTAAATTTTAAAGGTTAAGGAAAAGGGTCAGCAATGGCCCTTTTTCTATTTATGAATTTAATAAAAACAAGTTGTATATGAGTTCGACTAAAAAACACAAATTTGAGTACTCTGGTAAATTAGAAGAGTATCAGTTGTATAAGAAAAATACTTATACAAAGTATGAGACAGATAAATATTCTCAATATCAAAACTTTCTATATAAGAGAGCTTTGTATGGTCTCAGGTCTTTACCTACTGAAGAAGTAGAAAAGATGAGTAAACAGAAGAAAATCAGGATTAACAGAGTGCACAGAAGAGCACAACGTGTTATAAATGAAGCTAAACAAAGAAAAGTAATAAGAATTACTAATAAAATGTTCAGCAAATGGTTTCCTGATACAACCTTTACTAATTTTATGTTAAGTAACACAGATACTGATTATAAATTCAAGAATACTTTAAATTTTAAAGATTTAAATATTAATAAAGATGAAATAATTGGTATATTTATAGAAGAAGGAATTTTAAGTTCAAACTTTTTAAGTTTAGCAAGAGATCCTAATCAGTTACCAAGACTAAAAAATGCATAATAAAGAACTTTCACAATTAGATCAAGAATTTTTAGATTTAACTAAACATTTTGATTTAGAAGACTGGAAAACAGTTAGAACAGAAAGTTACTGGTGGGTCAAAAATCCTTTAGGTATTATAAGACCTAGGACTAAATATGAAAAATTAGACCTTCTTCAATATTATGTAAATAAAGGTGTTCCAAAATGAAACCTAAATTAAAAGAATGTGATGGTTGTCAAAAGATGACCGTTATATGGAAGAATCATGAGGGTAATAGATACTGTAAATATTGCTGGAGTTGCCACAAAAGCAGTACTAACAAGCCAAAGAAACCAAACAAGTCTATTATCCCTCGTGTTTCTGCTAAAAGAAAGAAGAAAGATGCTGAGTATCTTAAATTAAGAGAAAGATATCTTACTGATAATCCCCTATGTAAGGTTAAGGTTGATGGATGTAGCCATAATGCTACTGATATTCACCATACCTATGCAGGTAGTAACCGTGATGCTTTTTATTTAGTACAAAGCACATGGATTCCTGTATGTAGGAATTGTCACAATTGGATTCACGGTAATCCAAAAGAAGCAAGAGTTATGAATTATTTAAAATGAATTAAAAGTTATGAAGTTATCAATAAAACACACAGAGAGTTACAAGAAGTTTTCAATATTACCAATGAATAGAGAAATTAGATCTAAGCATGTAGAAGAATTAGTAGAAAGTGTAAGAAATATGGGCATAATAAGACCCGTAGTTGCATGTCAAACTAATGTTATAGAAGGTGAAGACAAATTATATATAGTTGATGGTCAGCATTTAGCTACAGCATTAGAAAGAGAAGGTATGCCAATACCGTATACTACTATTGAAGTAGAAGATGAAAAAGAACTAATCCATAAAATGGGTAAGTTAAATAATTCATCTAAATCTTGGACGTTAATAGATTATGTTAATGCATATAAATTTTGTAATAACAATTACAGAACACTTTTAAAGTATAAAAATTTATATAACTTGGAAATAATAATGGTTTCCTCAATATGCATGAATCGTTACTCTATTTGTACTAGTAGTAAATCATTAAGATCGGGGAATTTTACAATTTCTAATCCTAATGCAGAACAAATGTGTAAAGATTTTAGTGATATATTTCTTTTATTAGCAAATGTTGATAGATCAATTAAGTTTTCATTTTTAAATGCTTTTATTCAAACATATGATAAGCTAGATCAAGAAAAAGTAATTGATAACTTATTAAAAAATTTAAAGAGAATTAAACTTATTGCAGATCTTGATGAAGCAAAGAAGTTTATAAGATCAAGAGTATTTAATATTAAAAGCTAAAATGATACATCAAAAACAAGAATCTAATGAAGATTACCCTAAAGCAAGAGATGCAGCTAAAAACTTAATTGAAAAACATTTAATGTTTGATTCACCTTCTAAAGGTATATTAGGAAAAAGGTTGCAACATAGAGAAGCTTTACAAGCAGCAGTTGTAACAGCTAAAGAATTAGCAAGAGAGACTGGAGCTTCTCATTGGTATAAGGTGATTACATATTTAGAAGACAACCAAAAAATAAGATATGGTAGATAGAGATAAAGTACAAGCTGAAGCTCTCAAAAAAACTATAGGTGTTAATAGATGTGGTTTAGGACTAGCTACAGGTGTCGGTAAGACACTTGTAGCACTAAATCATTTAGAGAGTCATTATTCTCCTATGTTAGAAATACTTGTAGTTGCACCAAAACTATCAATTTTTGATAGTTGGAGAACAGAAGCGCAAAAATTTGATAAAGAAAAGCTTTTAGTAAGAGCTACGTTTACAACTTACTTAAGCTTAAATAAGCAAAATCCAAAAGATTTTGATATAGTATATCTAGATGAATGTCATAGTTTATTAGATTCTCATAGAACATTCTTAAATGAGTATAAAGGTAAGATTCTGGGTCTTACAGGTACACCACCTAAGTATGCTAATTCTGAAAAAGGCAAGTTAGTAAATGAATTTTGCCCGATTATATATGAATTTGTTACTGACAGTGCTGTAGATAATAATATTCTAAATGATTATCAGATAATTGTACATGAGCTTGAGTTAAGCACAAAAAATAATTATCTAGTAGAAATGAAAAATAAAAGTTTTAGAACCTCAGAGCAAAAGAATTATGCATACTGGTGTAATAGGATTGATTCTACAACAGGTAACATGCATATTGTTAGAGTTATGCGGATGAAAGCTATGATGGAGTATCCAAGTAAAGAATTATATGCTAAATTACTACTTGCTAGTATAAAAGAAAAATGTATTTTATTTGCTAATACACAAGATCAAGCGGATAGATTATGTGAGCATAGTTATCATAGTAATAATATTGACTCAGAAGCAAATCTTGAAATGTTTAAAGAAGGTTTAATTAATAAACTATCTTCTGTAATGCAATTAAATGAAGGTGTAAATATTCCAGAGTTACGACAAGGAATTATTATGCATGCATATGGTAATGAAAGAAAAGCACAACAGAGGATAGGAAGGTTACTGAGGCTTAATCCAGATGAAAAAGCTATAGTACATGTATTATGTTACAAACATACTGTAGATGAAAAGTGGGTAAAATCAGCATTAGAAACTCTAGATCAGAGTAAAATTAAATGGGCAAACTACCAGGTTAACCTAGGTTAGAAGCCAAATTGTCGTTAAAAATTAGTATATTATTGTATGAGTGAATCTAAAACACATAAGATAACTTTGTATAATGATGATGTGCTCAGTTTTGAGTATATCACAGCATGCTTGATTGAAATATGTGGTCATACACCTATTCAAGCAGAACAATGTGCTCTTATAGCACATAATAATGGTAAAGTAACTATTACTTCTGGAGATTTTGATGAAATGTACAAAGTATTAGAAACACTGACCATGGTAAGTGTTAAAGTAGATATAGAAGCATATGAAAGCAATTTGTATTGATAGCAGTAATAAACCAGATGGCATCCTAGAAGAAGAATGGATTGAAGAGGGTATAGTTTATACTATCACAGAAGTTGTAGAAATGGCATTGCAAAATGGTAATTTAGGTATAGGACTTGAAGAAGTTAAATTGACTAAAGCGTCAGCACCTTATAAGTACTATGCAATTGAAAGATTTTTGCTTGTGCCTGAAGACTCTTTAATTACTTTGAAAAAAACAGAAGCAGCTCTTAGAGAAGAAGTTTTACGCAACATTGAAGAAAGAGATGTAGACGTAGATGCAAATGATGCAGACTTATCTTCTTTAGCTTAATTAACAAACAATTTATGGGAGAAAGAATCTTTGAGGGATTAATGATTCTGTTGGTAATATACTTTATAGTGTCACAATGTATGATGTTATATTTTTGGTATTTACTTGCACAGAATCACGATTTCTTATATACATTATTTATTGGGCCAGTTATAGCAGAGTATAAAGGTTTGCTATGGCCATTTTTTATTTAAAATATGGAAGATTATACACCAAGAGATGTTATAAAAGCTCTTAAAGCTATTCTTCCTAAACGTAAAACACGTAAAAGACCTTTTATAGACAAAAGAAATTACTTAATATGTGTTTTATACTATAAGTTTAATTATACGGAAGAAATGATTTCTAATATATTTAGACTTAGTAAACATAGTATTGATAGATCTACAGTTAGCCATGCCAAGAGACAACCTACCCGTATGGCTAATGTAGGAGATACTGAATTTTTAGAAAATATTTCAATACTATATAAAAAGTTTCCTTTTAAAATTCCAGAAACTAATAGTGTTAAATTTTTTAACAAAGATGTAACAGTTACGCTAACCAATGAAGAACTATGTAAAATTAAGGATTTTGCAAATGATCAAGGTCTTAGAAAAGGTCAAGCTGTAAGAAAGTTAATAGGAATAGCGTTAAATACAATTGATACTAACTTAACTGAGATGTTATGGGAAGAATGAAAGAGTTATTTATAGAAATATGTAACGCCAATAATGGCCAACTACCTGAAAATATAACTTCAGGTGATGTTACAAGAATGAAAGAAATAGAAATTTATAATTGGGAAGAATATGAAAATTATCTCAAAAAGGAGAAAAGTACTTATACAGAAGCAGAACTTAAACTCATTGCAGATGCGAAAGAAGCTCAGGAACAAAAAGAAAAAGAACCATTCTAATAAAGTTTATATAAACAATGAGTGGGGCAATTAAGCATCAAATTACAAAGACTTTAGCTACAAAAGATAATAACAATAGTGCTAACTGCATAGCTCCAAACCTAGTATATGGTTGTTTTGGTGGTTGTGTAGATACCTATTGTTATATGTCTAGGTATAATGGTCATAGAGTATTTGTAAATGAAAATGTAGATGATATATTTAATTCTGTTGTAGAATGGGAGAAAGGTTTTACCAAGGTCCCTGATCAACAGGATCCAATATATACCATGGTAGATGTTGCATGTAACACTGATTTAGTGTTAATGCAGAAGTTTTTACCTGAACCATTAATAGATTATCTCAAGAGATATGATAATCACCCTACCTTGAATTCAACTATGGCAACTAAGTATCCTAGTTTGTTGAAACTTGACGTTAAAAAGTTCAACAAAAAACCAAGGGTAAGAGTTAGCCTTATGCCGCAAAGGTTTGCAGACGTGTTGGAGCCTAAGATGCAGAAGGTTGCAAGAAGGATCCCTGAGATAAATAGACTTAAGGATCTTGGTTGGGAAGTACACGTTAACTATAGTCCTCTTGTTTTCTACAAGAAATGGAAAGAAGACTACAGTGAGTTGTTTAAGATGGTAAAGGATGTAGCAGGAGTAAATAAATGTGAGGTAATTGCATTAACTAATCATGCTAATCAAATGGCAAGGTCCTCTGACCAGGCCAAGGAATTAATGAGCCTTAGCTATGAAGTAAAAAATAGTTCAGGTGTTATGAGATATCCTTTGAAACATAAAACAAGGTTACTTGAGGAGTTTAAAGAACTATACTCACAGTACTTTGATTTAGATACAATAAGGTATATCTTCTAAAATGTTAATTTTAAGTTAGTGTACTCCCAGTACACCAGTAGTGTTTAATTTAAACACCAGCACCCATAGCTCAGATGGATAGAGCAACTGCCTTCTAAGCAGTAGGTCTTAGGTTCGACTCCTAATGGGTGTACTATGAATGAAGCATATGATTTATTGAAAAAGTTGGAGATAGCAATTCGCGATGGTGAAGACATCAAGAAGCAGTTAATACTTATTGCAAGTATTAGAATATTAATTAAAGAAGCTGAAAAAAATGGCAGGTAATATAGCAGATTGGATAGCACATTGGGATAACTTTGATAAAGATTTGTATATCAGATATCTCATAGTAAAACAAAATAATGAAAGTCAAGAAGGAAAAGGGAAGAACCTGGACAGATAGAATGTCTCCTATAAGATCTAGATTAGGTAGTAAAAAAGAAGCATATATCAAGACTGAAGAAGAAATGTTATCTGATAAGGAGTATACTTATGAAGGCTTAAGTATATCAGAAAAATCAATTTATAATAAACTAAAAACCAAAAAAGATGGCAATAGATAATGAAACGTTTGAACATTTTAGAGAAATAAAAAGAAAAAAAGAAGAAGCCACAAAAGGCTGGGAAAACCTAATATCAGTATATAATGAGTATAAGAGTGAAAATAATAAGTCTGGCCTAGAAAGCGCACTATTTGTTGACTGGCTTATGCATTATTATGAAGCACCTAAACATTTACCTAATGACTAAAGAAGAAGTAATAGAAATGCTAGTGTATTTTGCAGAACAGTATCCAGATATGTTTTATAAACATATGGAAGATGATGATCTTGGAGAAGGAGCATTTACAGAATTTGTAGAAGAATATATAAACGGAGAAAAAGATGATTAGAATATTATTAATAGCACTCTTATTAGTAGGGTGTAACGATATAGAAAGAAATCAGGAGAGAAACAGACTCATTGGTGTTGCATGGGATAAAGCAGAAATGATTGATGTTACATACTATAAGTGTAAAACTAGTAGCAGGTTTTTGCAAAGCTTTGAGATGGATGGATATAAGTTTGTAGTATTTAATAATGGATATGGTAGTGCTATGGTAGCAGTACCTTTAAATAATAATGCAGAGTATATCCGTATGTTAGAAGAAGAGAATCAATTGCTAGGAGAAACATTAGCAGAATACTCTCTAAATTATGAATAAGCCTTGTTATAGATGCCATGTAGTAAAGGACACCTCTGAGATGGAAGAGATTGGAGTGTGGATATGTAAAGATTGCCTAGGGGAATCTGAAAGTAAAAGTAAAAAGAAAAAAAGTAAGTTATGAGTAGATCAGATGAACAAATAAAAGAGTTGTTAAAAGCATGTAGAGATGAGAAATCACTAGATGATATAGTTAGTAGAAATAAAACTTTAGTTGAGTACACTGGAGAAGAATTGGATGACATGGAAGATATTCCAAATTGGAACTATTTGATGTCAGCTGCTCAAAAACAGTATGAAGAATATGTAGAAGAGTTTGAAAACGGTACATATGAATGGGATATATTTGATTATGGCCCTGATAGATTTATGGTATGGAGTAGACTATCAGACCTTATTGAAGGACTTAAAGAACAAGAAAAAATAGACGCAAGTTATGAGTAAAGACTTAAATAAACATAGACAAGTAAAAAGTGTAGATAGTAATAACATTGGTCCTATGACCAGCATGGTTTTACCTGTAAAGTTAAGATCAAGAGCTGATGTGATATTTAAGATAATAGATATGGAAAAGAAGTATCCAAATGATGCTGACTTAGGTAAGTATGTTAGACAAGAAATATTATCATGGAAAGAAGAATAAGAAACTTAAGTAAGAAAATATGCTTGGAGCATTTTAAAATAACAGATGCTCCAGAATGTAATAACTTACATATGCTTTGGTATATGTATGTTAAAGGAACAAAAGCAGGTACTTATAAACCTTTTGTGTTTCTTGCTGAGTTGAGATTACTAGAATATCTTGGCTATATGGATCCAAGTAGTGTTGAAAATGCGGTTAGATTACTAGAATCTCCCGATAAAGAGAACTGGTTTGTAGCTTCTCAAGTGATTAAATTCTTTAGAAAAGAAAGAATTAAGGATCTTGGTGAATTTGATCCTACCCACGGTAAGTATATGATGGTAAGAAAAGAATATGAATCTAAAATTCTAAATAATGAAGTTTGGAGTAATAAGAAAAAACTAGAAAAGAATGACTGAACAAGAACTAATGGACCTAGACTTTGAAAAAGTTATGGTATATGATGAAGAAAGTGATAATGGTTATGATTATTATTACTTTCGTAAACAGCTTCTAAATGACATATGGTTAATAGGTGATGTAGATTTAAAAGGACATCTTAATATTACACTAGATGAAAATACGTCAGGACCTAAAGTAAAAGATATAAACCTTGTAAAAGAATTAATAAATGTTTTCAGCAAAATTAAAAATGCAGGACGGGAAGCTAGTGTATCCAAAGAAAATGGATAAAGTGGCTTTTAAGTTATTTACTGAAAAACTTTCTGAAGGACAAGAGGTAGACATATTTTTGTCTATCTCTGATTCTAATGGAAGTGGTGCACAGATATCAAAAGTGCATAAATGTATACGAGAATTGGCCAAGGAAAGTGGCTACAGCTTTGATGATATGAAAAAGCTGGTAAAAGATAAAGCAGGATTACTTATAGTTAATGATTATAAGTCTTTTGCAGAATGTGATAAAGATGAATTAAGTTTGGCTATTCAAGCCTGTATAGAGATAGGTGAGTTTTATAATGTTAACCTTCACTAGAATCATTTGCTTGTTTAGTTAAAGCTTCTTTAAGAGCTTCTTCTGACATTTCTTTTTCAATAAAAGCGTTTGTTTCAACGCCTTGCTTTTCAATTTCACCAATAAGAAGTGTTAATGTATAGAATGTTCTTTCTTCATCAGTCATTTCTTCATATTTTTTAGAAACAATTGATTTTACAAACTCTTGAGGATCTAATTTAGAATCATGTAAGTCTTTGAAAGAATTAAATAAAGCAGCTTTGCTCATTAAATAAAAAGTTTTATTTACTTTAATGTTTAAGACAGCATCATCTTTTAATTCTCTTGTTTTTACAGTACTCATTTTATTAATTTTACCAAATATAAACAAAATATGACAAAAACCATAGATCTAGAAGACATTAAACAAAAAATATTTAAAAAACTAGAACCATCAGGTTGGGGAAGACCTCTTAAATCTTTTATATTTAGTTCTGATTTTGAAAATATAATTAAACAATTAGTAACACTATCTAAAGATGGTAAAAGATTTACTCCTAAATTAAGTCAATTATTTAGAGCATTTGAGGAATGTCCTTATGATGAACTTAAAGTAGTTATAGTAGGACAGGATCCTTATCCTAAATTAGGAGTAGCTGATGGCATTGCATTTAGTTGCAGTAATACCATGGAGCAGCAACCAAGTTTAAAATTTATTTTAGATGAAGTAAACAGAACTGTATATGATGGAGTAGGTCAGTCACATGATCCAGATCTCACAAGATGGGCTAACCAAGGTGTATTAATGTTAAATACTGCACTTACAACTACTGTAGGTAAAGTAGGACAACATTACCCTATATGGAAGCCATTCCTGGCCTATTTATTTGATCATCTTACATTTGGTCATACAGGTTTAGTATATATCTATATGGGTAAGCAAGCTCATGAATGGAAAGATACTGTTCATGACATGAATTATAAGTTTTTGATTAGTCATCCTGCAAGTGCTGTATATAATAAGGGACAGAAGTGGGATTGTAAAAATGTTTTTACAGATGTTCAAAAGATTTTAAAAGACAATAACAATTTTTCCTTAACTTGGTAATATGGATGAAATATTTAATAAATTAATAAAGGAGAAGTTAACACCTAACTCCTTATATGTATTACACTGCATGAAAAATAAAATATCTGTATCTAAATCTTTAGCTAATTCTGACTTAGAAGTACATAGGTTATTAGCAGAAGGTTGGTTAACTGATAACTTGCAATTAAGTAGTAAAAGCCTTATCTTTATGGAAGAATTAGGCTCTTATTTTAGAAAGAGTAAAAAGAAAACTTCTAATGATTTAATGGGAGATGATTTTAGTACAAATATTAAAGTGTACAATGAATTATTTCCTGCTAGAAAGCTTGGAAGTGGTAAGTATGCAAGAACTAATGTAAAAAATCTGGAGTCAGGTTTTAGATGGTTCTTTGAAAATTATGATTATACATGGAAAACTATACTGAAAGCTACTAAAAAGTATGTACTTGAATATAGTATGAAAAATTATGAATATATGAGAACATCCCAATACTTTATTAGAAAACAAGGCTCAGATAAATCATTTGAGTCTGATCTGGCTACTTACTGCGACATGTTAAATTATGAGGGCCCTAGTGAAGAACAAGACATATTCAGAGAAAAAATAGTATAATTTGGAACAATTCAATGGTGCAAAGCCTCTAAAGGCTATTAGTAAAGTACGTGCTTATGAGAAGGCCCTTTTAGAAATGAGAGGGAGAATGGACGGTAGAATTAAAAGTCTTAAAACTGCTTGGCCAAAGTTTAATGATGCTACATTAAATGGTTTAGAGTGGAATACTCTTACTGTAGTTGGCGCTAGACCTGGTGTCGGTAAAACTTTGTTTATGGAGCAGTTAGTTACAGAAGTAATTGCTCTTAATCAAGATCAAGACTTTCAAGTTCTACAGTTTCAATTTGAGATGCCTGAGAAAACTCTTGGTATGAGAGCATTTTCAGCTATAACTCAAAAAGATTATGGCATTCTTCATAGTAAGTATGAACCTTTACAAGAAGAAATTTATAATAAATGTAAACAATACACTAGTACACTTAATAAAAATAACAAGGTCTTTTCTATTTATAGACCGTGTACTGTTAATGAATTTTGCGCAAGTATAGATTATCATTTTAAAACTAATGCTAAAGAGGTAAATGGGAAAAAGGTGTATCCTAAACTTTTAGTAACAGTAGATCACTCAGCTTTATTTAAAAGAGATAAGCATGAAAAAGATAGATTTGAAATGTTATACAATCTAGGTGAAGCGCTAACTTTTATGAAAAGAAGTTATCCACTATCATTTGTTATTCTAAGTCAGCTTAATAGAAATATTGATGACCCTAAACGTGCTGTAGAAGGTACATATGGTAATTATGTTTTAGACTCTGATTTATTTGGTGCTGATGCATTATTGCAACATGCTGATATAGTATTAGGTATTAATAAACCTGCTGCTAGAAAGATCAGATATTATGGTCCAGAAAGAATGCAGATTACAGATGTAGAAACTCTGGTATTTCATTTCCTTAAATGTAGAAATGGTGATACTAGAATAAGTTTCTTTAGGTTAGATAGAGATACAATAAGAATAGTAGAGATGAATACACCAACACAAAATAACAAAATACAAATATGAGTACAAGACAAGAGAATCAAAAGATTCTTATGGCAACACACTTGCCTACGTTTAAGCGGTTAAAGATTACTGACCCTTACTTTATTGCTAAGTCTGCATGGGCTCCTCCAGGAGAAGCGCTTAAGATGCAGTTCTTTCCTAATGAATTAAAGCAAGGAAGAGATATCTATACAGAACTTAGTGATTTTAATGGAGTATCAGAAGATCCAACACACACATTGTATAAACTAAAGCATAATCCTTTTTATGCAGAGGAGTATCCTTTAGAACAGAAGACTAGTAAGTCAGGTAATGATTATGAAGTATATGTAGTTCCAATTGAGGAGTTAGTTGCTATTGATAAGAAAACAGGTAAAGAAATACCTTATAATAATTATCAAGATTATCTAGAGAATCCTCCTAAAGAAGAAGAAGTAGAGACTAAACCTGCTGACTTCCCAAACTTTGCTGAAGAATATCTTGGCGTAGGATTGAAGAAGAAAGAAGAAGATGATCCTAAGTATGTTCCTTGGAAAGAAGATGAAAAAGTTGAATTAACGAGTCAAGAACCATTACTTATGATTTTAGAGAGAATAGCAGAAGCATTGGAAGGAATAAAACATGAAATATTAAGAAAATGAGTATAGTACTACCAACAAAAAAAGTAAAGAAAGAGAGAGTTAATCCTAAAAGATTAATAATCTACAGTAAACCAAAGACAGGTAAGACAACTGCATATGCAGGCTTAGAAAACAATTTAATATTGGATCTAGAAAATGGTAGCGAGTATGTTGAAGCTCTTAAGATGAAGATTAATAATCTTCAAGAGTTGTTAGCAGCTGGTAAGGCCATAAAAGATGCAGATAAACCTTATGATTATGTTACTATAGATACAGTAACTGCATTGGAAGAAATGGTAATGCCTTTAGCGCTAAAGCTTTATAAAGCTACAAGTATGGGTAAAAACTTTTCTGGTGATAATGTAACTACTCTTGCAAATGGTGCAGGATATTTATATATTCGCCAGGCTTTCTTTCAAGTTTTAGATTTTATTGATACATTAGCACCCCATATTATTTTATCAGGTCATATTAAAGACAAAGTTGTAGATGATAAAGGTGAGCTAGTCATGGCTGCAAATATTGATTTGACAGGTAAGATAAAATCTTTAATATGTGCTAATGCAGATGCTATTGGTTACATGTTTAGAAAAGGTAATCAAACTATTATCAACTTTAAAAATGATGATAATGTAACATGTGGAGCAAGACCTATCCACTTAAGAGATGAACAAATAGTCATTTCTGATATGAATGAAAAAGGTGAGATAAAAACTCACTGGAATAAAATATACAAGTAATTATTAACAATTAAAAAAAAATCAATGGCTTTAAGTACAACAGATTTGTCCACAGGAAGTGGAGGTAATGGAATGCCCAAAACATTTGGACCAGGAAATCATGAATTGAAAATTAACAGTGTAAGATTAGAAGACTTCAGATTTATAGAAGGTGCATTTCATTTTATGTTAGAAATGGAAACTAAACCTATAGAAGGTTTTGAAGGTTTTATGAAAGATAGAAATGATGAAAGCAAGGGTCACTATGAGGGTCAGATTGGAAGAGTAAAGGCAAGTCAATATGCATTTGCTGATGGAGAAACTAAATCAGGTATTAAAATTCAAAGAGATAGATCAGTCTTAATGTTCTTAAAGAACTTATCTACTGCTCTTGGGATTACAGATTGGTTTGCAGAACAAGATGACAAGCATGAGACAATTGAAGACTTTGTAAAAGCTTTCAATGAAACTGCACCTTATCAAGATAAGTATTTACATACTTGTATTGCAGGTAAAGAGTATGAAAATAAATCAGGTTATATTGCATATGATTGTTGGTTTGCAAAAGCGCAAAACAAGAAGTATGCTTATGGTACAAATGAAAGTGGTATTCTAAACTATGATGAATCAAAACATTTAAGAAAGATTGAGAACAAGCCCGTTACATCTTTTGGTAATGATGATGATTTAACTATACCAACAAAGACAAGTGCTGACTTTAACCTAGACTAGTAGCTAAACTACTAACTTGCAGAAGGGGGTCAGAAATGGCTCCCTTTTATTATCTAAATTAGTATTATGATTTCAACAAAAAATTTAATTTCTGATTTAACTGATATACCTACAGGATGGCCTTTTGAATATTACTTAGGATTATCTGAAACACTTGATGGTCAAGATGTAAAGATAAGATCTATAGTAAATACAAGAGAGCGCACTCCTTCCATGTGTATTTACCTTAATGCAGTTACAGGAAGATATTGTTTTAAAGATTTCTCTTCTGGTAATGGTGGTGATTCTGTTGAGCTAGTAAAAATTATTTTTAGCCTTACACGGGGACAAGCTGCTATGAAAATTATTCAAGACTATAATCAATATGTTCTAAACAATGATTGTAATCCTATAAAAGAATATAAGGTTCATAGTAGATATAAGGTAACTGATTATGAAATCAGACACTGGACAACAATTGATCAAAAGTATTGGACTAAATTTAATATTGGTTCTAGACTACTTGAGAAGTATAATGTGGCCCCGCTACAGTACTATGTGATGACTAAAGAAGATAATGATGGTAAGGAAAGTTCTATAACTATTAAAGGTCTTAGTCTATATGGTTACTTTAAAGATGATGGTACACTATATAAAGTTTACCAACCTAAAGTTTCTGACAAGAAGTTTATTAAGGTTAAGAACTACATCCAAGGATCTGATCAATTGAAATATGATAAGAAGTATCTTATAATTACATCTTCACTAAAAGACTTAATGACCTTTGAGAGACTTAAGTTAAATGATGCAGAGTCAATTGCACCTGATAGTGAGAATACTTTAATACCAGAGAGCATGCTCAAAAGTATAATACCAAAGTATAAAAAGATATTTGTTTTGTTTGATAATGATGAAGCAGGTATCAGATCTATGAAAAGATATAAAGAGAAGTATGATTTTGATTATGTAATCCTAGATATGGAGAAGGATTTATCTGATTCTATTAAAGTACACGGTCTTACTAAAACTAGAGAGGTTTTATTACCTCTATTAAAAAAGCTGATATGAAAAGTTTAAAGAGTAAAATAAAGGAGGACATGTATCCTTGGAAAATAGAAATAGATGCTCCATTAGCTAAGTCAGGAAAAAGAGTTATAGACTTTAATGCTGACATGATTCCAGAAGGTGCTGTAGGTTTTGTTTACATGATGAACTACTTAGATAGTAAAAGTGGAATAATGTATTCTTATATTGGTAAGAAAAACTTTTACAGTAAAAGAAAGAAAAAGTTTGGCAAGAAAGCGCTAGCTGCTATGACAGACAAAAGAGCTAAGAAATATGAGACAGTTGTTAAATTAGACTATGAAAACTATTTCAGTAGCAACAAAGAACTAAAGCAAGCATATAAAGATGGTAAAATGATATATAGAACCATACTTAAGATTTGTTTAAGTAAAGCGTCTCTTACCTATGAAGAAACCAAAGCTCAGTTTAAGCATGAGGTTTTAGAAAGAGATTATTATCTGAATGGAAATATATTAGGAAGATTTTATAAAGGAAAAATATGAGTAAAGAAGAATTAATAGAGTGGATAGAAAATTTACCACTGCAGACACTGACTGATGAATTAAAGGATGATATTATAGAAAAAATAGATGAATTATGAGTAAAGAAGTAGTGATTATAAATCAAACATATAGCGGAATGAGCAGTGATGTTAATCCCGTTATATTAGAATGGAATACGTTACCTGAAGCAGTAAAGAAGAATGTTTTAGAAGCGGCAAAGTATAATAATTGGACAGAGTTGTATGAATATAATTGGGATGGTGAACATGATCTTAGTGGACACCTTCAACCATTATTAGATGATAAGACAGGAGAGTATAAAGGACAAGTTTCTTTGGGAGAACCTGTAAAAGTAAAACATATTGTAGAGTTTAGATATAGTGAATAATATGAATAAAGAAGTTTTAAAGAACTTACTAACTATGATGCGGTCAAGTGATAAAGATAATCACTATATGGCAATGCAAGCAATTGTAAATCTGGGTGACCCCAGTACTGTAATAGAAGATTACAAAGAAGAGTTATTATTCTTATGGTTATATGGCAATCCTCATCTTGAAGATTGGGCCCTTGTAGATGTAAGAGTTACAAGACTATTTCGTGACTTAGTAAATAAACATGGACCCAAAGGAGTAGGTCTTGTATATAAGTCAGAGTTAAAACTTAAAGAAAGATGGTTAGGTCATATAATAGGACCAAATGCTAGCATTAAAAAACCGTGGGTAGCAGAGCTGATGATTGAAGAAATTATCAATGAAAAAAAGAGAATATTTAATGCTCTTGATTTTAAATACAAAGAAATCCAAGTAAATATAATACAATGAATAGACAAGATTCACTAAGTAAAACATCAAAAGACTTGATGTTAAAGGAACCCTATTATGGTTTCTTTTTATTAATGTTACACAAGAGTTGGAGTGATCAACTTCCAACTGCAGGTGTATGTAAAAATGGCATCAACTTTCAATTGATGATCAATGAGAAGTTCTGGACTGATCTGTCAGAAGATCACAAACTAGGACTACTGAAGCATGAGTTATTGCACATAGCTTTTCAGCATCTTACAACTTTCACTATGTTTAGTGATAAGAAGATGGCCAATATTGCAATGGATATGGAAATCAATCAGTATATAGATGGACACTGGTTACCTAAAGGTGGTATAGATATAAATGACTATGATGATCTTAATCTAGATAAGAAAGCTGGTTCTAGATATTATTATGATAAGCTTAAGCAAGCTCAACAAGATAAGAAAGATAAAGGAACCTCTGGAGATGA
>WLWG01001939.1_pt1 | contig 16978 bp, 17 predicted proteins | sample 6712871 | NCBI WGS metagenome assembly WLWG01 (sample SAMN12718693, study PRJNA515312) | sponge metagenome | isolation source: marine sponge | host: Mycale hentscheli | place: New Zealand: South Island, Marlborough, Capsize Point | collected 2003-05-01
TACGGCCCGAGGTGGCTATACAATGGATTCTGTCCTGGGGGAGTCGCCTGGAGCGCTCGCCAATGAATGATGGCCAACTCAGACCCAAACTTCGTATGGGGCACAAGGCACCAATATCTTTAGGGGGCTTAACTGCCGTAGCTTTCATGACATTTACACCTTACCGGACTCCAGTTTCAGCCCTGAATGATCCAGCAAAAAGACCATGCTGGTGGCGAAACTTCGAGGTATTTAATCAGCTTGCTCTATTGACCCAAGGCATCACCAAGCGCCTTGCCCATTTGGCTTTGAGGTAAATACCCCGGCTGCTTCTTCCTTAAAACTTTTTCAAGCCGATTCACAATCATCTTACTATAGCTCGCTCGTCGAGCTTCACGTAAAGCCCCACCGGATTTAGTTTTGCGCAGCTCGGTTTCGATCCGGTACAGGTGACCTATTTGCCCCAGCAACCAATACGCTGCCTGAAGCGATTCCTCTTTGGCTTCATAGATTTTCCGACGCGCAGGGGCCCAACAACCCACTAAAATAATCTCAGAGGCACTCTTTGGATAGCTTGAGGTAAGCTTCATCACACTGAACCGGACCGCTAAACCCTTCCAACATCGTTTTGAGACACTCGGCTGAACGAGACCTATGCCACTCATAGAATACATCCGAGCCCGGATGATGATACACCCATAAATAACTTTGTTGGCTTGTTCCTTTTGCTTCTTCGGATAAGTACTGAATCGGCGTTTCATCTATTTGCAAATATTCCGCCGCTTGTAAGGTCCTCCGCATATGGTTATAAATCGGTTTAAGCCAATCCGATACGATTCCAACCCAATCGCATATCGTTTTGCGCGAAAGGTGAATCCTGAATCGTTCTTGAAGAATTCGTTCCTGACGATACAAGGGGAAGTGATCTACATATTTTTTCAGAATAATATCGGTGAGCAAACTGACGCTTGCGTAGCTATTATCAATTAAACTAACTGGCGCAGGAGCTACGATAGGAGCCAGGCTTCGATCTGTTTTATGTTTGTACTTTCGACGAATGGTTCGATGAAGTTGGTAGCTCTGAGGAATCACTTGGAGCTTTTCTGTAATTTCTTGTCCAATGCAAGCATAGTCATCAGGAGTGGTCACCACCTCCGGAGGATCCACGTAGATTTCTACAACGACGGGTAAATCCTTGGGCAGAGAAGCATGTCTTTTGCGGGGCTTGGTCTTCGCTTTGGGGGGGATCGATCTTAACTTCTGGGGGGGCCTCTTGGGTTTCATCGCCGATCAAACCCAACAAGAGGTTGAGCTGGTTGGGATCAAGCTTTTCACTTTTGGAGCCGAACAAACGTTTGAGCAGTGCTTTTTTTTCTTGGTTAAGCAACTTGTTTTCAGCGCGTAAAACTTCAAGCTCGTCGGTTAATTCCGCTATGCGGCTGAGTGATTCTTCCAGGGGCTCTTGCATAGGGAGAACCCTACCAAACCTAGACAGACAAGGCGAAACTTAATCACGCAAAAACGTTAAAATGATCGCTGAGACCAGGGGCGCATAGAGGCCTGAAGAACTTTTTCGCAGATCAACCCGCTCGGTGGCCACATAGACTTTGAGCGATCCGGTCAAGTTGAGCATGAGCTGACCTCCCCAATCAAGGCGCTCAATTTTTCCAGGGGCTCGAGTTGATATACGGTGAGGGTGATGCCATTGGGCAACTTGACCTGCGCGATCATACTGGGGCCTAAAGGCAGATCGACACGTATAAATGTTTGCAATGAATCAGAAGACTTGATTTTTTGGAAGGCGCGCATGCTGGGTTTAAACCACGTTGGATTAGAGTTTCACGTTCCTGGCCAGATCGTCGCCGAGAAACACCGCTTCGCTTTTCCCGAGTTTTTATATTCATGCACCCGGTTTAGCACCCAGAACCCCACCTGTCTATGGGGTCGCCGCTCGGACGCTTACTGAAGATATCTACACTCAGGAAGCCAGATATCATTCCCGACGAAGAGAGAGGCACCTTAACGGTGCGATTGCATCATCTAACGAATCGAATATCGGCACGGGAACTGGTCCAACATCTCAATGACACCGACACGATTTACCCCAGCACAGATTTGCGGTTGCGCTACGAATTGGAGTCAGGATAAATCCGTGAGGTCAGGAAGTCTGACCTTGTTGTAGGGGGGTGCTTTTGAGATTAAAATTGGGGTAGGGATTACTTTCCAGACACTAATAAAAGAAGAAGGCCGATTACAGGTGTCAATACAATCGATCCGAAGAAATAGCCCCAGAAACCCATCTTGCGATTCATTCCCATGAGCGCAATAAGCAGACACAACAACAAATAAAGTGACACTAAAATTATTATATTCATCTTTTACCTCCTACGTTATTACAGATCATATATTGTCCCATCATTTTTGGATATCTTCAAGGCAAAATCACCTGCAGGTATTTTGACAGGTTTAATGATTCCGTCTTCTATTTTTTTAACGAAAATCTTTTTCCCTATAATGTCACCGTCAATATCAAAGGAGTAGTCCCCTAACAACCCTTTCCATCCCTCGTAGACTTTAAGGGTGGAAACCGCAACAATAGGCGTTGAACGTCCGCTTTTTTCATAAACTTGTGCCAGAATATGAACTGCTTCATAGGCTTGGGAAACCCAATAAGACGGTGGTCTCCCGTATCTTTTTTCGAATCTATGTATAAAAGCATAGGCCTTCTGATTCGCCTCGGTAATGAAAAGAGGCTCATAAACAGATGTCATGTAGGTTCCATTCGCATCATCGCCAGCCACCTTGAGAACCGTTGTATTATCTAACGTTTCACTACCGATAATCATTTTATTGCTCCCCATCTCTCGAATCTGTTTAATGAGATAAGAGGCACTCGTCACATAGTCTGCAATAACAATGGCATCGTAGTCAAGTTTAATAAACGCAGAAATAACCTCCCGCAGATCCTGTTCACCAGACCAGTAGGATTTTTCAAACACAATATTCAGCCTGTTTTGTTTTTGATCGAATTTCCATTCCAGAAAAATATCTTCGACATTTTGTCTAAACAGCTCGGCAAAACCGGTTGCGTATAAACTTCTTCCGTGGAGAAACACGATATTTTTCAACCCGAAAGAGAGGGCAAATTTTACAATCTCTCTAGAAAACTGTACATCCGTAGGAATCGTTCGGAATACATATGAGAACCCGTGTTCCGTAACATTGCGATGGGTAGCAACACAGGTAAAATACAGGATCCCATGACGTTCATAGGTGATCGAATCCCGTATCGCTCTTTGTGAACCTTTATAATCGAAAACAGCGACAATATTCTCATTTTTGGCCACCTTTTTCGCCGCATGAGGGTCACTATCATCAAACATATGGACTTTAATTTTCCTGCTACTTTTTTTCCCCTCGTGATGCATCAGGATCCCTCCGGCCTCATTGATTTCTTCCACGGCCATTAAAACTCCGTCCTGGAAATCAGTGCTCCCCTCCCAGGTAAGAGCCGCGATTTCAACCGGAGCTTCCTGAGCCGCAGAGGCCAAGGCCGTTCGTTTTTTTTGTGATGCGTCATATAGAAGAGAACTCTTTGATTTGAACCAGACATAGCCACCCCAAAGAATCAAGGCTGCGACTAAAAGCTTCATTACCTTTATCATAACCGAAATAAGCTTTTTCATGATATGTCGTTTTTTTCTCTAACGGTTTCCGGCCCCTAAGATAATAGGCATTCCTTCCGGTCCATTGCCGATCACGACCATTTTGCTATTGGTGGATGCTGCTAGCTGTCTGGTCGCTTCTATGCCTTTCCATTGCAGGATTAAATCGGTTAAAGAAGAGTTTACAATATCGTTATATCTTTTAATTCCATTCGCTGCTACTTTTTTTCTTTCGGCCTCTTGTTTTGCACGCATGATCCTGAAAACATAGGCTTTTGCTTTTTGTTCTTCCTTAAGTTTGACTTCAATGGCTGTAGTTATATATTCCGGCAATATGACTTTACGGATAATGACATCGTCAATAATAATATATCGTTGGATCACTTGTTCTAGAGCCTTATTGATAATTTTAGACAAAATAGCCCGTTTTGTCGTGTAGAGTTCGTCTGCGGTATAGTTACCAATGGTCGTTCGCAAAATGTTCTCTATTTCTGGAATCACAATGGCTTTGACATAACCAGGCCCCACTTTCTGGTGCAGGACACCCAGCAATTCATACTCTGGACTATAACGGATCGAGAGTTTAAGGTGGATGGTAAGTCCGTTTTTCGTAAGCACTTTAAGTTCAGGTTTTATTTGCTGAATGCGTACATTATAGATATACATCTTGTCCCATGGCGGAATAATATGAAAGCCTTCTCCGTAGACATGGTCTACAATGGTACCGCCAAAAAACCTTCGCCACAACACCGCTGCTTCACCGGGTTTAACAAAAATGAAAATGCTGGGAGCGAAAAATAGAAAAATTAAAAGAATAATCAATGAAGTGACAATAAAATGGGGGATAGACCTTCTGAAAATGGATATGCGTTTAGTTTTTTTCATTATGATCTATGGGTTTGTTTATAAAATTTTCTCGTAATTTTCACAGCAGAGGCAACGCTACTTCTATGTGTGGACTCTTCTGTTTATTTCTTTTCCCGCAATTAAAACGCTAAAAACTACGCCGTCTCTAGTCTTGTGTCAAGCTTGGTTCGATCCTGTTGATTTGATGAATTTTACGTCCAGATATGACTTCTTGTCGCATTTAAAAGCGGTGAGAAATCGTTTCTAAAACCCTATGCAGGCATTAGGTTATAAACTCTTTTTGTTTTTTCTCAATCTTACAAGACGGTATTTAAGCTCCCGTTCTTTGTACGCATCTATATGGATTGTATATGGTGATCCTTTGTTGATTCTATCTGCCTTTAGAACGCCGCGTTCGATCCAGTCATATACGACATTACGATCGACACCAAACTTATCCGCTACTTCCTTGACTGTCCACTTCTCCTTTTGCTTCAGTTCCATGGTTCGAGGCCTATTTCTCTTTAGAGAGTTGACTACTTCTTTCCCCTCTTTGAACATTTCGGTAAATTCTTCTTTCTCTTTTTTAGAGTTAAAGGTCAACAAGGTTCCACCCGATTCAAAATGTTTGATGAATACTTTGCCTACCCCATAGGTGAACGCCCCCGAAAAGATCGGCATGGTCACCGCTCCTACCGTCTGCCCCACGAGCGGAATCATTTTGATCAAGCCTGCCGCTGGCATAGATAACGAGGATGGGGCCAACCCACCCACCAATGAAGCAATGATATTCTTGCCTACGTTTTTTGAGAATTTTACCTCGTAGATATTGCAGAGTTGGCGAAGCATATTTAGTTGAAATCCAGTTACGGCGACCAGGTCAAGGACCGGAATCGGTACGAGCCCCGCCCCCGTCGTCCAGAGCATCGTATTCTTCACCACTTTATCTGCCGTAAGCATATTTAGGTTTAGATCTTGACGATCTATTTTTTCTTGGGTTGTTTCTTTTATTTCTTCTTTTTTTTTTCATGTGTTATTCTCCAGTCTAATTTATGCTAGCACGAAGTTTAAGCCGATAGTTTACTTCTTCCTATATAATCTAAAGTCAACGCAATTCCCAGAAATAATATTTTCACCCAATTAGTGTTTGTCTTCACTCATCCCCGTCTGATACCCCATTCAAACGACAGGTTTTTTTCTTTTCCTCCCCCGGACAACCTCTGCGCCTTCTTTGAATTTTTCAATAAACTCTTCTTTAGCCTTAAAACTTAACAAGGTTCCACCCGATTCAAAATGTTTGATGAATACTTTGCCTACCCCATAGGTGGACGCCCCCGAAAAGATCGGCATGGTCACCGCTCCTACCGTCTGTCCCACGAGCGGAATCATTTTTATAAAACTCGCCGCTGGTCCGGATAACGTCGATCGAGTAAGCCCACCGAGTAGAGCACCGATAATATTTTTCCCTATATTTTTGAAAAATTTCACTTCGTAAATCTTGCAGATTCTTCGCAGCATATTTAGCTGCAACCCGGTTACGGTCATCAGATCAAAGACCGGAATCGGCATCAACCCCGCGCCGGTGGTCCATAAGACCGTACTCTTTACGATGTTATCAGCCGCAAGTTGCTTCGAATTCACCTTTCGATTTTTGCTTTTTTTCTGAGTAATGGTTCCGACGTCTCCTTCCTTTTTTTACGATTATTTGCCCGTTTTTTTACTGCCGAAGGGATATTGCGTTGGGAAATCGAGCAGTTTGGTGAACTTTTCTTTTAGCGGATAAGCGTTAATAGCATTCTGCTCCGGCTTCAAAGTCTCCGTTATCACTGGACGCGGAGGTTTATGTTCGAAGGGGTATTGCGTTGGGAAATCGAGCAGTTTGATAAATTTTTCTTTTAGCGGATAAGCGTTAATAGTATTCTGCTCCGGCTTCAAAGCCTCCGTTATCACTGGATGCCAAGGTTTATGTTGTATAATCATCGGCATTCCGGCTTCATCAAGATTACGTTTGACGTTGTTCCAGAGCTTAATCTTTTTGGTGTTGCTCGAGGTATAATTATCTGCGCCACCCTGGACCGAGTATTTAGCCGACCACTCTCCCGTGCCTATAAATTCAACCCGCGGGTTTTCCAACCCGGATTCTTCTGCCGATTCGCTTAGCAGTCCTTTGACCCTTTCGACTGGATAAGAGGGATCGATATCTAAAGTAAGCTCAGTTTTATATCTTTCATTCGGCAAGCTGAAGTTTTCTACTACCGATTCGGCAATTTCATGGTTGGGAATACTGACCACCGTATCAAAAGGGGTCAATATGCGAGTGGTTCGCCAAGTCATCCCAATGACTTTTGATGGTTTTCGCTCGCCGATTCTGACTCGATCGCCGACTCTAATCCAGTCGCCGATTTCAAAAGGCTTTTCAATAAAAACTGTCAGCCCTCCCAGTAAGTTCGCTATCGTCTCTCTGGCCGCCATGGCGATGGCAAGTCCGCCAATACCCAAGCCAGCCATAATTGTTACGATATTGAACCCGAACAAGTTGAGTACCATAATGATAGCCGTTGCCGAAATGGCGATCTGTAAAGAGGTCCTTAAGAATGTGGTTCCATACTTCTTCTGAGAGTTGTGTTGTATATTTCGAGATTTTTCAATATAATTAATGATTTGGTTCATAAACCAGATTAAAATAATGGCCACCAACACAATGCTCGCTATTTTTATGAGCATCTGGATAGCTGCTTGACGCGAGTTCTTGAGACGCTCTTTCCGTAAAGTATGAATTTCGCCGCGATCGACAGAATTTCTAGCCATTCCTGACACAACGATTTTCCCGGTTGATTGCGTTGACGTCCCGGTTTTCGCTGAAGCCCGACCGGTCAACGTGAGGATCCGGCGTTCTACGGTCGACTTCTCGGCCGCCAACCGCTCCAGTTCTTCTTGAGAAAGATTGACTTCCATCCGGATTGTCGAAGTCAGTCTTTTCTTAAACAGGCTCAGCCATTTCCCGGCTATCAACATGTTGGCGTGATGGTCTATGATCCGCTCGCCAGCAGCGTAAATTCTCTCGGCCCGGTCTGCTTCATCAAGGTCAAACAGGGGAGGGGACTCGGTCTCCAGCCCTTGGATCCCGGTCTGAATATGGGCCAACTCGTCTTTTTCCTTTTGCTTGAATTTGTTGACGCGTTTTTGGAGCAGCGGCACAATGTGGGCGACAGCTGTTTGTTCAACTTCTATATTTTTCTTGAAAAGCTCCATGGTATTGATCTGATCCTGGTAATTATCTTTCTGCGCCTCTAGCATGATTAGTTCCAGGTAGTAGGCCTTTAATAGTTCCCCCGTGGTTTTGGTGTTTTCGTCGGAACGGGTAAAATCGGTTACGATATCGTACCAACGATCTTCGGAATCGGCCCGTCGCGTTGCCTTGCGTTTCAACGTTTTCTGTTTCACTTCAGGAAGCGTCTTTAGGTCGGTGGGAAAATCCTGTTTCAGTTTTCCGATCGCCAAACGTTGGTCCACGCGTTGTCCGGTTGTACGTTGCACATTGATCAATAGCGGTAAAAGTTTATCAGGGGTTGCTGTCAGTTGTTTAAGCTGTTCGATCTCCTCCGCTATCCGGGTTTGGTCGCTCAGCAGTTCTTCGTTCATAGTCTCAAGCGCTACTATACGATTCTTTTTCAACGCCTCAGCAATCCCGGGTGGAATTTGAGCGCTGTTTATTTCTCCCCGACCCACCCGTTTTTTTATCTCGAAGGCGTTGGCATAATGTTGCAGAAGCCGTTTCCGATTTTCAGCGAGTGCGTCTATGGTTTGTTCGAACCGTTGTTTTAGGATCTTTGACTCCGTTAAAATGTCCGTCTGTTTTTTTTGCTGATCTTCGATCATAAGGATACGGGACAACAACAGGTTTTGATATTGATTAACGTCGGAGGTCTCTTGATCATTCTCTTCCGCTATGTCGGCGTCAGTTTCTCGGACCGATGCTCCTGGCTGTATCCTCACAGAGGAGGTAAAAGAGGTGGGCGCGTTTAATCCTGCCAGCTTGTACAGATAAGTGAGTAATTTATTCCTTTTAGCCATGATCGCTGGTTGAGCCGACCGGAATAAAGGGTCGGTAATCGAACCCAATTTTTTTTTGGCTGTTTCTTCCACTTCCCGCATTTCTTCAAGCTTCATCAACTGTTCATTCAAGCGCTCTTCAGCTTCCGGTAAAGCCAGAGCATTTTTTTCAAACCGTTGCAGCATTTTTTCCGTCGAAAGCCTTTTAACGGCCGCTTCCCACTCCAGGATATTCCGTCCAAATTCTTCATCGTTCTTTAATTGGGCCTGTTTTTCAACGGCGGCATTCCGTGCTTTTGCATTCTGAAACACGCGCTCCTTTATTTCTTCGATTAGGTCTTTTCCCCTTTTGGATGACTGCAACATTTCGGTAGCGACGGTAGAGACCCTTCGGAAAGCTTCCATCAGTTCCTCGGATTGAGTATGCTCGGAGATCGAGTTAGTTGCGATTTTTTCTTCACCCACAAATTGCTCGATAGCCCCGGCTACTGCCCACATCTTAAACAGATGTTCCGCGAAGAAGTCGGCATTGGCCTTACAGGTTTCGCTGTGCTCAACAGATGATTCTAAAGTTGCCTGAAACGTTTTGAGGGCTTCCATGCGCTGGGTATAATATCTGATCAATGCTTCGACATCCGGCGCCTTCAGTGACTCTTCTGTAAGCTCGTCCCGAACCGGTGGACGTGTTCCCAACTCCTCTTCCCTGTGCTGGAGGGTAACCTGCAAGTTGCTGATAACTCCAAATGAACGCGATAAAGTTTCTTGAAGCCATATTCGTTCTTCCTGCCATTCGGAGTTCAAGGCCAGAATATCCTCAGGTGATTGTTGTAGATAGAGTTGTTTGAGCTCCTCGAGCTTAATCTGCTCGGCATGGCGATTACGTGCAGAAGCATGGCTCTCTTCAGCTTCGACCAACACCGTTTGCGCTTCAGTCAGCTCCGCGGCGTTACGCTCCAGCTCCCGTCCGGCCTCTTCTTCCTTACGCTGGAGTTCTTGTCGATCAAGTCCTAACGTTACCTGGGCGGCAGAGAGCTTTTCCGTTTCCATGAAAGGAGGGACTTCACTTTTTAATAACGTCCCATCCTCAATACGCAAGTGGGTTTCCAGAAGAAACCCTTTCAACGCTTGCAATACGTTCTGTAAGCCTTCAGCAGATGTTTGCGCGGCATCCAGCTGCTCCACTCGTTTGGTCGAAAGCGCCTGCTCGTCCTGCAGAAGCTTCAGTTTACGCCGACACAAGCCAACATGAGTCTGAGTCGATTCCAGAAAGCGTTTGACGCGTTCCAAGGGAGTTTCTTGGCGCGGGTTCGGGGAGGCTTCCAGCGGGATAGAGAGGGCGATGCATTTTGCTTTTGGACTTCTTTGAGCAGGAGTTCGCTTTTGGTAACCGCTCGCAGGTCGGTTTTGAGCTTCAGCCGTGCTTCATTCAGAAGGGCCTGGCCGTTGTCTAGTAGCTCTTGATTGGACCATTCGTTTAGTTCCCCCATTTCCTGACCCTGCAGCGTCGGTTGGAGTTCCCCTTTCATAACGGCCTCAAGGTTGCTGGCGCTACGGGGCGAAAAAGCCGCCTGTGTTTCGTCCAGCTTTTTCAGTTGGGCGATCTGTTCCCCAACCCGTTCCCATTCGCTCCATAACCATAAGTCGGTCATCATCGATTCGAGCTCATCCATGCGATTTTTTTTCAGCGCCTTAGCGATTCCCTTTGGAATGTCGACGCTTTTGACTTGACGTCGTCCGACCCGCTTCTTTAACTCGTTTGCGTTTGCATAATGCTGTACAGCCAGCGTTCGGGTTTTCTGGAGGACGGCTTCATACTCCTGAAACTGCTGGTGCAAGAACTCTAGCGCCTCCAAAAGGTTCCTTCGCTCTCTTTGCTTCTTTTCGGTGGTGCGTAAACGTGACAACAGAAGATTTTGATACTTTTCGGTATCGACAATATCCTCGACCGTTTCGTCCTTAGTGCTATCCTCTAATAAAAATGGATCTTTGAGTAATTTTAGCCTCCGTTCCGCTTTTTTTACTTCTGTCTGAGCGGTTTCAAGCTTCGTTGTCTGTTCGTCCAACTGTTTTTCTTGTTCCTGTAAATCCTGAGTATTTTTAGCATATCGTTGAAGAAGCTTTTCCGTCGAAAATTTCTTGATGGAAGCTTCTCTTTCTAGGATTTTTTTAACAAAATCTTTTTCTCGCTTTAGTCGGGCACGTTTTGCCATGGCGGTCTCACGAGCTTTTGTAGAGTTCGCCAGGTCTTCGCCTATCCTTTGGAGCCGTTCTTTGGCTTGTTTGGCGGTCGTCGCAGCTTCTGTAACCAAAGCAGAGATTCTTTGTGTATCCGCAATCAACTCACCGGGAACGATTTTTTTTGGGACCGATTTGGTTTTGATGACTTTCCTGCTGATAAGTCGTTCGATGACACGTGCCAGGGCACGCATCCTAAAAAGATGGGTATCTAACGCGTCAGCATCGGTGTTCAAGACTGTGTGGTGTTTCAGATAAGATTCTAAAGCCGACTGGAGTGCGTTCAGGGTTTTGACTTGTTGAATATGGTAGTCGACCCACGCATCCATGGTCTGGATATCCAACACTTTTTTTTTGACTACTGCCGGTGGCGGCGCGTTCAGTTTACCTTCCAGTTTTCGGATCTGCGTGTATAAATCATTCGCTTCAGACGAAGAATGCGTCAGCGTTTCATCGAGCCAGATACGCTCTTCCTGGGCTTCGGCTGCCAAATCTGGGATCCCCTCCGAAGGGGTACCGGCAAAGCCCTGTGCTAGTTCTTCCAAGTCGACCTGCTCGGTATAGTGATCGCGTACAGACGTATAGCGGTCTTCAGTTTTGTTTAACGCTGTTTGCGCTTCGGCCAACTCGGTTGCGTTGCGCTCCAACTCTCGGCGACCTCTTTCTATCTTTTTTCCCAATTGATATCTTTGCAGCCGCAGGGTTATCTCTTCTATAGAGAGCCTGTGCTCTTTAATGGATGATGGGACGTCTCTGTCTGAAAGGGTTCCGTCTTCGGTTCGTAAACGGATTTCCAAAAGAAGGGGCTTTGCTTTTTCGACTGCGCTAGACAAATCCCCAGCGGCTGATTGGACCGCTTGCATATCCTGAATCCACTGATTTAACAACAGTCCCTCTTCCTGAAAGAGTTCTACCTTACGCCGATCTACCACCAAATGGTCTCCAGATTCCCCCAACAAAGCTTCGGCAATCTCTAAAGAAAAACGTTCGTGCGGGGGCAGCGGAGTCCATGGTTGAGGAAGCGAAAACGATGAAACACGCGTTCCAGCCTCGTTTACAAAAATCTCACCGGCCTTAACCGCTCGTAGTTGCTTTGCCAGTTTCTTGATAGTGTTATCGAAAATATGACGGCCGGTTTCTAAAAGCTTTTGGTTGGACCATTCATGCAGTCCAAGTGTTTCCGGACCCGTCTTTTCGGACTGCAGTTCTCCAGCGTATATCATCCCGAAAAGAGGGCCGGAAAGAACTACCACCAATCCTACTTTCATTATTCGAAATGGTCTGAAAAAGACCTCTTTCATAAAACGTTCTCCTTATCGTTACATAGGTCATATCTTTGAGCCAAGTATGTTCCGTCAACAGGATTTTGTCCTGTTTTTCTAAATTTATGGGGGAATTATAGAGTTTACAAAATCGGTGGGCAAATTCTTAATAGATCTTTTTTGAGATTTTAAATTCAGTCTAAAAAAATACAGTGAGTTGAACCTTTGCAGGCGACAATAAGCTAGAATATATATGGTCACGGCCGATGAACAAACAAGAAGAATGTGTAGAAGCTATATGCAAAAGGGCAGCGCGAAGGGTTTTAGCGCTGGGGTGGATACCGTTCTCGGCTACCTGGGGCCGTCCTGCCAATGCCATTTACATGATGAAACAGATCGGACTTGTCTATGACGTTACGTTAACAGCGAAAGACATTGACAAATGGCGAGGTTTTCTTATCACTCTTTGTGTTGTGGAGCCATTTATAATCGTGGGATCGTTGACGCATGGGCTCGGTCAGGCCGTACACGCTTGGATCAAGGATGGCAGACCGGAAGATACGTTACCTTACATAGAAAAAATTAAACAAACAGTCAGTGAAAGGTGGGCCCGATTAAAAAAATGGTTGTAATCAGAAATGGATCGGAAGGGTTGCCTTTTATTTTAGGGGCCGGAAACCGTTAGAGAAAATAACGGCACGTCATGAAAAAGCTTATTTCGGTTATGATAAAGGTAGTGAAGCTTTTAGTCGCAGCCTTGATTCTTTGGGGTGGCTATGTCTGGTTCCAAGCGAATCGTTCTTTATACCAGGCATCAAAAGAAAATCGAACGGCGGTGGCCTCTTCGGCTCAGGAGGTCCCGATTGAGATCGCGGCTGTTTACCGATCAGGAGACACTGACTTCCAGGAAGGGATCTTAATGGCCGTGGAAGAAATCAATGAGGCAGGAGGGATTCTGATGAATCAAGAGGATGAGAAATTTAAGAGAAAGGTTCAAGTCCATATGTTTGATGACGCCGACCCTTACGCGGCGCACAGGGTAGCCGAAAATGAGAATATTGTTGCTGTTATCGATAATTCCACTTCACTAAGGGCTGCAGGAGATTCAATCACCTACCAATATCATGGGATCCTCTACCTTTCCTGTGTTGCTACCCATCCCAACTTTACGGAGCACGGGTTCTCGTATGTATTCCGAACGATTCCTACGGATATAGAGTTTTCCAGAGAGATTGTAAAATTTGCCCTCTCTTTCGGGTTGAAAAACGTTGTTTTTTTGCACGCAAGAAGTTTATACGCAATCAGTTTTGCCGAGCTGTTTAGACAAAGTGTCGAAGATATTTTTCTGGAATCGAACGTGGATCAAAAACAGACCTACCTGAATATTGTGTCTGAAAAATCCTACTGGTCTGGTGAACAGGATCTGAGGCAGGCTATTTTTTCGTTTATTAAACTTGACTATGATGCCATTTTTATTGTGGATGGCGCGAGGAGTGCCGCTTATCTCATCAAGCAAATTCGAGAGATGGGGATCAAAAAAATGATTATCGGCAGCGAAGCGTTAGATAATCCACAGCTTATGGAGGTCGCTGGTGATGATGCGAATGGAACCTACATGACATCTATTTTTGATTCTATTATCGTTACTCAGGCGGATCAGGAGGCCTATGCTTTTATACCTAGATTTGAAAAAAAATACGGGAGACTACCGTCTTATTGGGCTTCCCAAGCCTATGAAGCAGTTCACATTCTGGTGCAAGTCTATGAAAAAAGCAGGCAGGCAACGCCTGTTGTTGTCAGTTCAACGCTCAGAGTCACTGATGAATTGAAGGGGTTGTTAGGGGAGAGCTACTCCTTTACGCATAAAGGTGACATTATAGGGAAAAAGATTTTCGTTAAAAAAATAGAAGGCGGAGTCATTAAACCTGTCAAGATACCTGCAGGTGATTTTACGCTGAAGGTAATCAAAGACGATGGGTCAATATACGATTTGTGATAACGGTTTTAACATAAAGTCTGTTGCTGAATCCCCTTCAGTCATTGAGAATTTGACGCAAAGAATGTCACTATACACTTCATCCGACGCATTAATCTTATGCAATAGGTTCTATTAAATAACTAGATATCTCTATGAAACGAGCTATTTACAAGGATTTAGTCTCTTGGAAGAATAAACGTATACGTGCTCCATTGATTCTACGTGGGGCTCGCCAAGTTGGGAAGAGTTATGTTCTTCGGGAATTTGGGAAAAATGAATTTGTCAATTATCACCATTTTGATTTTGAGAAGGACGAAAAAGAAAATGTATATCCAACCTGCGCCAGATCATCATGGAGTAGAGGATATCCCTTCTTAAAATCTTCAGCAACCCTCAACGTATGGTGATTTACTGATCGAAGGTTAGGACTGAGCATCCGTTCAAAAGAAAACCCCACCTTGGGTGGGGTTCTCAAAAGACTAATAGTTGTTTGTTAGTTAAGTTCTAAAAATTATACTGAATCCCTGAGCGGTATATCCAGTCCGTTTCTTCGACGCCGAAGGCCGGTTCACTTTCATGTAAAAAATCTAAGCCGCTCGTAAGACTCATAGAAGCCGTCATTTTGACCTGCATGGTAAGATGGTTGAGTATTCGGAGGTCGGCCATATCATCTACTTTAGGTTGGAAATATAAGGTATTTGCTACAGATAGATTTTCATTTATATTGTGTTTATAGGTGAAATAGGTACTTATCCGAACGCCATCATCATCTTCGTCTCCATCCAGTTTTTCGTCGAAATAAAATGCCCCTACCCCCAAATAGGATTCTATTTTATTTTCTTCTTTCGCTAATGTAAAGCGGCCATCCGTTCCGACGAGCACGCGTTTATTCAATCTTTTTACATTATCACGTTCATATTGAACAAAACCTTCCCAAGCTACTTTCGGGGTCCACTGTCTGATATTTCTTAAGTGGGTTGTGAGGCTATCCGCCGTTTTGTTGCCGAACGTCTCGTTGTCTTGTACGTCGGTTACGATGAAGTAGGTTATACCGTCCTTATAAAGGTCTAATTTAGCGCTGACACCCCAGCCCTCCTGCTCGACATTACCTTGCATCCCTGAGATGTTGGGCCTTAAGTATCCAGATACACCGTCTGCCGGTTCAGCTATACGCTGGTCTTCCATATTGATAATAGCCTGAACGGGTGTTATTAGAGAACCCATCCCTATGACTAGTAAAACGATAGTTTTTGCGAATATACTCTTCATTATACTTCTCCTATTTATTAACTCTATTAACCTTCGATCCTCTGTTCTTTATTTACACTTTCCCCTTATTTAGAGAGGCAACCTACTTGAATAAAATTTATTGTCAACACCTTACTTACCTTTTTTTTGAAAAAAATGAGGGCCTCCCGAAAAAAGGTTGAGTTCTGTGCAATGATCGTATTTAGACTACTCAGTTAATATGATGAGATTATTGGAAAAGATATACGCGCACTTTAAAGGATGTTGACCATGTCTAGAGAATTGGCAACATACAAAAAAAAGAAGCGACCGAAAGATGCCATAAAGATACTTGGGCCCGCCATTCTTCTTCTTATATTCTTTGTTTTTGTAGCGTTTCAGTTTGCAAAACCTGCTCCGTCCAAACATGTCGTGATGGGAGCAGGCGAAATAAACGGGGCTTACGATGCATTTGCCCAGCAATATCGTGAAATTTTAGCCCACGATTAAGATTGTATTAGAGATAAAAAATACATCGGGTTCTATTGAGAACATCAGACTTCTTCAAGATGAGAGGGGTGTAGATATTGCTTTTGTACAGGGCGGTGTCGGCAACGAGATAGACATAGATGGTTCTGAGTCATTACCAAGTCTATTTTATGAGCCCTTATGGATCTTTTATAGAGGGGAAGAAACTATATCACGGCTTGAAGGGCTAAACGGTAAAACCATCGCCGTAGGTCCCGAAGGCAGCGGGACGCGAGCTCTGGCCCACCTGTTGCTATCTGATAATGGATTGCTAACTTCTGGCGAACGACTCTCATCCATTTCCGGAAAAGCTGCTAAAGAGGCGTTACAAAACCGACACATTGACGCCGCTTTCTTTGTGACCTCGTCCGAATCGATTCTTGTGAAAGAATTGTGTATGACACCGGGTATAAAGTTAATGAGCCTGGATAGAGTCGATGCATATATACATAAATATCCCTTCTATGTCGAAAATCGTCTTGCCTGAAGGGGTGATTGATTTTCAAGAAAATATCCCACCGAAAGAGACTATGCTTCTGGCGCCTGTAGCGAATCTGATAGCGAAGAAAGATTTTCATCCTGCTTTAGTCGATTTATTTTTGGAGACCGCCTCGAACATTCATGGCGGGGGAGACTTATTGACAGAACCCGGACAATTTCCTTCCATGCATTATCTATCATTTCCGTTGAACAAGGATGCTCGGAGATATTTAAAGTCGGGCCCACCATTCTTGCAGCGCTATCTACCGTTTTGGGCTGCCAGCCTAATTGAACGGTTAAAGTTTATCATCATCCCTTTAATTACCCTCTTATTTCCTCTGTTTAAAATCTTCCCCCCCACGTATCGGTGGCGGATTCGCTCCAGAATCTTCCGGTGGTATAAAGAGCTCCAGCATGTCGAAGAGAAACTGCAAAGAGAGAGCCATGCAGAAAATATCGAGTTATGTGAGCGCAGGCTTAATAAAATAGAAAGGGAAGTAGCGCTATTATCTGTTCCTATTTCGTATGTCGATCAATTATATACTTTAACCTGAATCCGTCAGCTATCGCTTCGGAAGGCGTTTTGGGGCTCAAAAGCTGAAAATTTTTTCCTTGAGATGCTCGCTTTTGGGCGGATTGGGACCGGCAAGTATCACCCTGATGAATTTTTTGAGCGTACAGGTCAGATTCACTCTGATTTGACCATTTTGGGGCGTAGGCCTCCT
>WLWG01001940.1_pt1 | contig 16969 bp, 19 predicted proteins | sample 6712871 | NCBI WGS metagenome assembly WLWG01 (sample SAMN12718693, study PRJNA515312) | sponge metagenome | isolation source: marine sponge | host: Mycale hentscheli | place: New Zealand: South Island, Marlborough, Capsize Point | collected 2003-05-01
ACTCATCTATTTTTCCTTTCTCGTATAAATTAATTTTAATAGGATAGTATTGTCTTTCTTGTCTATCCCATTTGAGTAAATTGTATTTGCCGTTTGTAATATCAGATACAATAGAACATGCAACACCTATAATTGCAGGGTCACCTGTTAACAATAAATAATCTTCAGGTTTAAAATCTTTTAAAAGTTTTCTTAATTTAAAAATTAATGGACCTGGAGAAAAAATTATTTGTGAAAGTTCTGGTAACAACGATACTACTTCACCGTATTTTCTAGCACCTACAATATTTATTTTAGGTGTTCCAGCTTTTGTACCAGGCACGTCTTGTACTAAATAAACTATTCTTTCTGACATTGACAAACAATATAAACATGATTATATTAATGTCAACTAGAAAGAAGAAAAATATTATGAATTATAAATTTAAAACTAAGCCGTACGAGCATCAGCTTAAAGCATTAGAAATGTCGTGGGAGCGACCGTACTTTGCATACTTTATGGAGATGGGTACTGGTAAATCTAAAGTGTTAATAGATAATATATCTATGCTTTATGACAATGGTAAAATTAATGGTGTCTTAATTATTGCACCAAAAGGTGTAGTAAAAAACTGGCACGAAGGTGAAATACCTACACACTTAGTAGACCATATAGAACATAAAAATATTTTATGGCAATCATTAATTAGTGTAACACAACAAAGAAAGTTAGACTCATTGTTTGAAACAGGTGAAGATCTCCATATATTAACTATGAATGTAGAATCTTTATCAACTAAAAAAGGTGTAGCGTTTGCAGAAAAGTTTTTAAACTCTCACAGAGCATTAATGGCTATTGATGAGTCTACTACAATAAAAAATCCAGAAGCTAAACGTACAAAAAATATTGTAACTCTTGGTAAGCTTGCAACATATAGAAGAATACTTACAGGGTCACCAGTAACTAAATCACCACTAGATCTGTACAAACAATGTGAGTTTTTAGAAGATGAACTATTAGGTTTTAATTCTTACTATGCATTTAGAACTAGATACGCTGTTATGAGAACAGCAAATTTTAGCGGTAGATCTGTACAGATAGTTGTGGGTTATAGAAACTTAGATGAGTTAGCAGATAAGCTAAAAGAATTTTCTTATCGTGTATTAAAAGACGAGTGTTTAGATTTACCTAAAAAAACATTTATGAAACGAGAAGTGTTGCTAACACCAGAACAAACCAAAGCATACTTACAGATGCAAAAACTAGCTCATGCTCAAATGAATGGTAAGATGATGTCTACAGCTACTGTATTAACTCAATTAATGAGACTACAACAAATAACTTGTGGTCACTTTACAGCTGATGATGGTACCATACAAGAAATGCCAAACAATAGAGTAGGTGAATTACTTAATCTACTTGATGAAATAGAGGGTAAGGTTGTTATTTGGGCCCAGTTTCAAAGAGATGTACACAATATTATTAAGGTTATATCTAAAGAATATGGAGAAGATTCTTTTGTAGATTATTATGGATTAACACCACAAGATGAAAGACAAAGTAATATAAAAAAATTCCAGGACCCCGATTCTCCTGTCCGGTTCTTTATAGGAACGACTCAAACTGGTGGTTATGGTATTACACTTACGGCTGCTAGTACTATGATATATTATTCTAATGGCTATGACCTAGAAAAAAGACAGCAATCAGAGGCTAGAATAGACCGTATTGGTCAAGAAAAACCTATGACATACATTGACATTATATGTGAGAATACTGTAGATACGCGAATAGTAAAAGCGCTACGTAAGAAAGTAGATATAGCTACACAGATAATGGGAGAGGATTTAAAAGAATGGATTTAAGACCTGGGGTTGTTATAAGATTTGGACTATGGATTAGTCTTACTATGTGTATGCTTTGGATGTTAAACTAAAAGATCTTTTGCTTTACCTAGTATAGGTTTGTATTTAGTTTTGTTTTCTTCTCTATATGCATGTAGAAATTGTTTTCTAGGTGTACCTTCTGTTACACTACAATGTATCCACCCCGAGTTAGGTTCTCCAGGAACGTAGTACTCGACAATCAATTGATCCCAATCAAGCTCTCTATGTATCCAATCTGCAAGCTCTGCATTGTCAACTCCTACACATTCGAAATCTGCCGCTTCTGCTCGTGAGTGCTGGCTGTTGATTGAACTACCGATGGCTTGGCAAAGCTGCGGAGAACGAAATCCTGACGTAACTTTGACTCTACCGAAATGGTCCCTTACGGGTTGTAAGATTTTTTCACAAAGTGTTTTTAATTTTTCTATTTGCTCTGCATTAGGGTTATTATTGATACCTTTACGTATCGCAGTATCCGATTTAATTAACTCTTGAAGAGTAAAATTACGTGTAAGTTCCATTTTTATTTCATGTAGTTCATGACTAAAGCTAGGATCATTGATCCCATTCCAGCAATAATCATGTATTCAATTCTTTTAATACGTTCTCTCATTTCTTTTATTTGTTCGAACGTTTGCTTTTGCATAATCCTGCAAAGCTTTTCATGTTCATCTATTTTTTGTAATGCTGATCTCTTAGCCATAATTATCCTGTTGGAAACAATAATCGCAGTTTTTGTTCTGTTGTCAAGTTAGAAAAAGATCCCGCTGCATTAGGATTATTTACAATGTTTGCATCAATACTTGGTAAATTTAACGTCTGTGGTGTTGCAGGTGTGTCTTGTGTAATAGGTAATAATGGGTTTTCTATAAAAGGAAACTCAGGTTCTAATAATGATGTTCTAGCTAACTGTTGTTGTATATTTCCTAATGCAGTTAGTGCAGAAATTAATGGATTAGGTTCACCAATTTTTGCTGCGTTTTCTGCAAATGCTTGTTGTAATTCTGAAGATATATTTATTGGTCTAAATATATTTTGTTCTATAGATCCAACTTCTACACCAGATAATCTATCTGTAGAGTTTCTTAATCCTGATTGTGTAATTCCTAAAGTTCTTGCTGCATCTAAATCTAATTTAAAATTTTTTCTTACACCAAACAAAGCTCTGTTTGCATTTAGATATGCATCTACAATTTCACTTGGATCAATTGGTCCACCACGTAAAGCTTCTCTAGTAAACAACTGTCTAGATTCCCTTACACCTCTTTGATAGTTTGCAACTTTAAATTTTAAAGTTCTATCTGGGTTGACTGCTACAGACCTAAAACCAAACAAACCTGCAAACTCATCACCAAATTCATATGTTTGTCCAAACTTATCTATTTTACCTTTTTGTAATACGTCAACAGACTCGATAGATTGATCTAATCTTTTTAATTGATTAAGTGAAAATGGCATCTGTGCCTCTACTAGGTGAGCCATAATTTTATATGCTTTGTCACCAGACGTATCTTGTGGATTAAATACTTGGAAACCATCTCTAGTTCTACCACCTCTAGCTATAATATCTGTTACTGCCTCTGTCCAAATAGACTCTGATATAAATGGTTGTGCAAATTCTTTCATAGATCCAAACATACCTGCAATAAAATCATCCATCATACCGTCTTCATCGTTTCTACCATCAGCTACTTGGTTTAAAATAGTTTGAATAGGTCTAACTAAAGTATCGTATGCATTAGCATGACTAAAATCTACGTATTTAAAATTACCCTCTTCGTCTTTTATTGGTAGTAGTGTTGAGTTTTTTGACCAGTCAGCTACATATCTTCTAAGAGCTTCTCTCTCATCATCTGTTACATCGTAGATAGCAGCAAATGCTTCTGCTGTTGCAGCTGGTACAGCTATTGTAGTTGCACCCATACCAAATAATCTAGTGTATCCTATCGATTGAAAAGGTTTTACTTTTGTACCATCAGGTAAAATTATTTCTTCATTTATTTCTCTAAGACCACGTCTTATAATGTTAGTTCCTGTTCTAGCTATCTCTGCAGGAAACGATACGAAGTTACCGATAGGTAGTTTTCTTAAACCTTTTACAAAGTCTGATACATAATCATAGTTAGGTACATTATTTTTAATTATATCTGCTGCTTCTTTTTTTAAGAAGTTATCATCAAACACTTGTTCAATACCGTTTCTTGTAAATGATTGTCCTTTTGTTAAACCTACATTTGTAAGATTTTTTTCTAATCTAGATTTTTCCATAGCCCATGATGCTATCTTCCAAAAGTCATCTTCAGCTGTATATAAATCTTGTGATACTTGTTTTAATTTTGATAATGGTTTTAACAACATTCTAAATCCTTTGTCTGCTGTCATTGTTTCACCAAAGTTTACATCTTCTAATAGTCTTGTTAGATCCCCTAGTCTTACGTTAGAGTTTACAACTCCGAGTTCTAATAGTTCTTCATATAAATCGTTTTGTTGTCTTGTACCTTTAAGAGGTGTTTGTAGCGCCTGGTATGCTTGTTTGATAGCTTGACCATCAGGTATAATACCATTTGCTGTTGCAAAAAAACTAGCACTAACAAAGTTTCTCATGTGTGTAACTGGTGACAGAATTGTTTTAGCTACCTGTGATAAACCTTTTGGATATAAAACTAAACTTTGATATAGCTGACCCAACATTCCCGGTTCCTGTTGCGTAAGCCCTGTGTCTTTTAACGCTTTAGCAACACCAGGTCTTGCAAAGAACTGTGACTCCGAGAAAGGGTTGGTTGCACCCATGGCAACATTACCTTTATCTAATACTTCTTTTTTAACACCCTTACCTGCATCAACAGTTAATCTTTTAGCAGGATCAATAACTTCTACCATTTGATAGTCTGTACCAAATAATTCTCTAGCTTCATCTTCACTTCTGGCTAAGAAAGGTTTTGTTTGACTTTGTCCTGATCTAAATAGATCTGAAACTTCATCATTCTTTTTTAATAAGTCTCTGTAAAACATATTACGTCTTGTAAGCATGGATAGTTTTGCAGTAGCACCTATAATTGTTTGCATAGGATTTCTTTGTTTACCAAATAGTTCTTCAAACACTTCTCTGTCTGCTTTTGATTTTATCTCACCAATAGATACAAGAGGTTGTGCAACTCTTCTTTTTAATGTTTCATCTAATACAGTTTTATTAACAAAAAAATCCGGTACTTTAAATATAACATCAGATGGTTTATCTAATCTAAAACCTTTTGGAAGGTTGGGATCTTTTATTGCATTGGCTACTATATCTTCTGCTTGCAAATCTGTTATTGGTTTTCCTGCTTCATCGGCACTTTGTTTAAATACTGTTTTAGCTCTTTCAATTGCTTCTCTTGTAGGTGTATATGCAAAGAAAGGTAGTATACTTTTGTTTTGAAATACATCATATGTTGCACCAATATAGTTTTTAAATTTATTACCAAATAATTTTTTAAATTCTGCTATCTCATTTTTACCAAGTGTTCTTCCTAAATTAGAAAACAAGTCAGCCCACTTGTCTCTGATAGTTGTTAGACTACCAAATATAGTACCCATAGTTTCTTCATCTACTTTTAAGTCCTGTAGTTTTTTAAGTAATGCTTCTTTTTTTGTTTGATCCAGTGCACCAAACTTTGCATAACCAAGGTCATCTATCTGTGCATCTCCGGATAACAAAAGATCATTGACATCTTTTAATAATGCATCTCTTTTCTTTTGATTAACTCTGTTAGCTATGTTTCTAAATGGCGGAAATATTTTATCGATAGCTATATCTAATTCTCTAGATATATTTTTTGCTTTTATAGAATCCGCAGATCTTTCACCAATGTTAGTTCTTTCGATATCAAAAAACTCTTGAGTCTTACCACTTCTAGCTCTAAACCCTTGTGCAATTTTATCTATAAATCTATCTATCTTATCGTTTGAATCTGCAATGTTTTTATTTCTATCAGTAAGTCTTTTAATAACTTTACCTGTGCCAGCAATCACACCTGTAAACAATGCACCTTCTGTACCAAACTTAACCCTGTTTAATAAATCTGTTAACGGGTCATCAGTTTCTCTATCTACTTCGGTAGGTCCTCCAATTAAATCACCAAACGTACCTATCTGTTCTACGTCACCAACAAATGCTGCTTCACCAACACCACCACCAAGTGCGCCTCCAATAAATCTATTGGTCTTGCCTTTAGTATTTAATTCTAAAACATCGTCAGCTAATTTTTTTACTTCACCCGAAGGTTTAAAATACCTACCGGTTTTTGCAGCCTTCATAGCATCAACGGCTATTTTAGAACCAACTCTAAAACCCGCAGTAGCAGGTATACCAATGTTAACTAATGCTTCTGTTATCTGACCAGCTACAGTTGCTTCTGCTTTCTCATCTAATGTCGTAAGGTCGTCAAAAAATGCTTCGACTCTAGCCGCTCTGTTTTGATCAACACCTAAATCTAATAGTGTTGCACCTAATGAAAAAAAACCTTTTGGTATTGCAAGAAGACCAGAACCTACACCGGCTAGTATAGATTCAATTGTACCTACTTTATTATTATCTTCTGCTGTAGCTAAATTTAATTCTCGTAATGTAGCCATAAGTTATCCCTAACCTATTATGCTATCTAAATCTACCGGGAATGCGTTTCCATTTTCATCAATTGAAATAGCTTTTTTGTTTATAATGTATACACCTTCTTCAAGTTGTTTTCCTTTAAACACATCTTGTAAGTAATCTATCTCGTCTTTATTTTCGTTATTTTTTTCCCACTTCTGATATTTATCATCTTTTATTATTCCAGCTACATCTGTACCTTTAGACTGAACAGATCTAGCTACATAATCACTTGTTACTGGTTTATCTGCCATAAGAGCTAAGTCATCAGCTACGGATCTCATACCCGATAATTTTTTAGCTAGTGGGTCGTTTGGATTATTTCTAATATATTGTACCTGTTCTGCAAATGCTGAAGGTTTTGTTTGATTAATATCTTTTTGAATTTCTGCTTTAAGAACTGCAGCATCAATTTGCTTTTTAAGATTAGAAGATTTATCTAAGTTTTTAGATATCGCTGATATAAGTGAAGATTGTAAACTACCATCTTTAATAGAACCTTTTAAATCACCACCTTTTTCTTGTATAATTTTACTAGCGTCAATTAAAGAATCGTAAGTTGCTTCTTTATTCATCTTATCTATACCCATTAATTTATAGTATTTATTTTTATTTTCTTGGATTCTGTCCTCGTTTATTATTTGTTTTTCTGCATCTGATTTACCACCAGTTCCGCCTGTTTCAGGTGTAGCTACAACTTTATTTTTATCACCACGTTTTATTCCTGTACCATCAGTTGTTTTTATATCATCTTGTTTTGCACCTCTTTTAAAATCTGTTCCTAATAAATAATTTGCAATACCTAAACCTGTGTCAGCCGCAATTCCTACAGCACCCGATGCTATATCCGGTATATTTTTAATTTGTCCTGCAGCTCCAATACCAACAGTTCCTGCAGTAAATGGATTTTCTCTTATAGCTTGTCCCAGTCTTGTTGGATCTCTAAGAGATTGTAATATACTTAATGGTTTGTTAGCCGTAATATTTACTCCTGAATATGATCCACTTGCATTAGGGACAGTTCTTGCTTTGGTCCGTGCTATAGTGGGAGCAACATTTGTAAATCTACCGGTTGGAAACAAATTTCTAAAAAAACCACCTGATTGTGACGGTGAAAATTTAGATGCTGTTCTCATGCTTCTGTAAACAGCAGGAAGTGCTCTAATACCAGCCGCACCTGCAGCATATAAAGCAGGTATTAAAGGAAACGCATAACCCTGTCTTCCTGATGAATCAGTCGGTGCAAGTGGACTACCAACAGTATTGATAGCTTGTTTTTCTTTCATACCGTCCATGATACCCTCTTTGATAGGGCCACCGTATTTAAACATTGGTCTATTTAATGGTCTCATGTATTACCCGTATAATTTACCAAACAATCCTGCGATACCTGTTGCTGTGCTTAAACCTGTAGCAAACGGACTAGCTCCACCCATAGGTGCTGGTGGAGGAGATGCGAATCCAGCTAATTGACCTAGACCACCTCCGTATTGTTGAAGTCTTTGTTGTGCTTCGTAAGCTCCAGTTCTTGCAGCATCAGCTTGTGCCTGTAATTGTTGTTGATTTAATCCTTGTCTAAATGCTCCTAAGTTACCTAGTGAAGCAACGTCTCCTGCTGTACCAGCTCTTTGAAAATTAGATAATGCAAATTGATCTTGTAATGCTTGGCCTCTTTGAGCTTGTGCATTTTGAAAACCTTGTTGACTTAATTGAGCTACGATACCTGCTCTACCTAGTGCAGTATCTGACATGTATTGTCCTTCTAATGCACCTTGTCTACCACCACCAAATGCACCAGACGTGTAAGCTTGATCTCCGATTTGTTGCATACCACCGGCTCTAGATTGATCATACTGTCTTAATGTTTCATCAATAACACCAGATTGATATGGTGACATAAATGATGCAATAGATCCAGCCCCGGTCCCTGCTCCAGGTCCAGTTAACTGTTGTGCTTGTGTTAAATAAGGTTGATAACCACCGATGCCTTGTGTTGCTAAATTGATTGCATCTGTTTGTAATTGGTTTTCACCAGCAACAAATTGTGGACCAGTAAATGTAGCTGTGTTAATAGGTGTAGAAGTACTTGCCGTTAACTGTCTGGCAAAATCTTTTGCGGATGATTCTAAATAATCTGGTAATGACATTATTCTATTCTACTCTCCAATTGTTGTGCTTGATCAAACATTGATTGTGCAGGATTTTCCATGCCCTGGGACTCTTCTGATATAGTACCACCAGATTCCAGATTGTCCATCATATTCTGCATAACTTCTGCGCCTTGATCAATATCGCCTTGGCCTGCGGCTCTTACAGCGTCTGCTGTAAATACAAATTCGTTCTTGCTAAGTCTAGCCGGCACATCGTCCGCTCTTTCCTCAGCTCCTAGTGGTACAAAACCACCCTCTCTATAATCTTTTTCTAGACCTCCTAGGTCCATAATCCCACCGTCTGCTTTTCTATTTCTCAAAGCATCATAGATCATTTTTGATTCTTCATCCATCATACCAGTGTCACCTTTATAAAAATAGTCTTGAGAATCTATAAATTCATCAGCGCCTTTACTACCTATTCGTAGTCTTTGAGTAATTAAATCTAAAGCACCTTCATCTAAAGCGTTAATAGTATAACTACCATCTTCTGCTTTTGCAATATCATAACCTTCATCTATTAAACCTTCCATAACTTGTACGGCTTTGTTTGATTTAGGTGTTATAAAAACATCTTGACCAACAGCTTGTGCTTGTAATCCAGCGTCTGTCATAACATCGTCATCACGTATTTGAACACTTATATCTGCATCATCAAATAAAGATTTAACTTTACCTACACCAGATTTTATCATTTCACCTGCTTTTTGACCGGCTTTAATTGCTAATCCAGGTAGTCCAAATGCTGAACCACCTATTCTATATCCTGGTCTCATAGTAGCCAGTCCACCATCAGCAGCGTAGAATGATTTTTGTACTGCAGATTTAGGAGGCATAAAATATAATGCAGAGTTTGTTGGATCTGAGTAGTATGCTTTAGCTTGACTTCTAATATCTTCTATGTCTGGCTGAGGCATACCAAATGGTGTACCTGTATCCTCTTCTTCATCACCACCCATAAAGAATGGCGCTGCAATTGCTCCTGCTCCTAATATACCGCCAGCAGTTCTAAATAAACTAAATGGATTACCTTTTTCTCCACCAACTCTAAATACGTTTCCTAATTGACCTAGCATACCTTCACCGCCTTTAATTTTTGATAAAAGTCCACCCAATCCACCTGCCTGTTGTAACAAAGTTTGTTTACCAAATAACATTGGTGCAAAGTTTGCTCCCGCAGCCATCAGCGCCATCTTACCTATTGGTGATTTAACTACCTTCTTTACACCTTTTGCAACTTTCTTAACTAGTTTACCTAAAAAATATCCTTGTCTCTGGTCTTCGAGACCCATAATGCCACCCATATTACGCATTTGTCTTTCCATATTCATTCTTGAAATTGCCATAGTTTTAACCTTTTATCGCCTTTTTGTTCTATAATCAATCATATATCTCCAGCATATCTGCTAGTCCGCCATCCATGTATCCTGTTCTTCCTCTACCAGTTCTATTGCTCACGGGACCACCATCTGAACCAATACCAAACCCTTGTCCTGAATCAAAAGATTGATTACCTTGACTATCTTTTCCGTAATCAGTTGCTCCGTGTATACTAGGGGTATAATTAGCTTTTCCTTGTGCTTTAATTGCTGCTAAAGCTGCGGCTTTGGATTTTGCTGCAGCTGCTGCTTTTATTTCATCTCGTATTCTTTGTGCGTCTGCTTCTCTATCAGCGTCTCTTTGAATAGTTTGTTTTTTATAAAAATTTAATTTAGCTCTCATCATTTTAGTTCTTTGATTAGCTAGCTCCGCCTCTGGGCCTTCAAATAACCCTGTTTCAGGATTAAAAGTTGCATTAAATTTACTACCAGTTTTTCCTTCACCACTTAATGCAAAACCAAGTTTATCAACTTGTTTACCAACTGCTTCTGCATAGTTACCAAATGCAGATCTAGTATTTAATCCAAACGGGTCTTGACGACCTGTGTTTTCACCAAATACTGTTGGGCCTGTGTAGCCCATGTTTCTTGCTATAAATGCTTGGTCACCTCTAGGTAGATCTCCATACTTATCAACCATACCTGACAATATTCCAAGTATACCTGGTCCACCAACTTTACCTGTGTAACCATCAGCTATAATTTGATCTGCTGTCTGTGGTTTGTCAAAAAATGGTGTGCTATAAAGTTTTTCTTGTATTTTTCTACCTAATGAAGCAGGTTGAATATCAACTATACCAGGCGCTCCTTTAATAGTTTGTGGAACTCCTTCAATACTTCCTTTATAAAAATCTTTTGGTGCACCATATGGAGCAAGTCTTTCCATTATAATTTCATCACCTGTTTGACCAGGAAAAAATACGTTTCCATCTCGATAAGGATAATTTAATTCTGTTAATCTATTTTGTCTGTCGGATGTTGTATTAAAAAAATCTGAAGTTAAACCACCGGTGGTACCAGTATAGGTACTACCTCCACCACCTGTAGGAAGAGTAGTTATGCCTCCTGTATTAGGCGGGGTTGTTGTAGAGTCATCGGTAGGTATTTTAAAAGGGTTTAATAAATATTTACTTTGAGGTATATATTTAAAACCTGCATCATATACTTGTTGATCGTATGGGTTATAAAATCCTGGTGGCATTATAATTTAGCGTTGCCTCCTATTGGTAAAGCTTCTACAGTTACTTTAACATCTCTTTTAATATCGTCAGCTACAGTTTCTGTATTTGAATCTTGCACATCTTGCATTGCTTCTGCATCAGAATTATACTCTTGACCTGTTTTTGTATTTGTCAATGTTATTTCTGTCTGTGGTGTAATAATTTTTATTGGTTTACCATTTATAACTTCTATTCTGTATGATGCTTCTGTTTCAATAAATGACATATTTAATCCCTGTTTATTTCAAGTACTGATGCAATAACATGTAATTCATTTGCATCTGCTGCCTGTGCCTTTAATACCTCATTTTCTTCTAAAATTAAAGGGTGAGTTAACAGCTCTGTTGTTGCTTTTGAGGCTATAGATTTGTCTTTAAATAAATTAAATACCGCAGCTGCAGCATTTGTTATGGTAAAAGTTATTGTAGACCCCGATCCAGCATCTTCCGATACTAGAATACTTTTAATTATAGCTCTAGAATCAGATGGTGTAGTGTATATTACAGTGTTATCTGTAGTAGTAAGATCTATTAATTCGTTTTTATATATGTTAGCCACTTATAAACCAAGAGAATCTCTCTTGCTCCTGTTTTACTTCATTTAAAAATGTAGAGTTTAACTGATCTTTCATTATAGTTAAAGCTCTGTTTATTTGTTTTTGGTTAGACACATCGTATTCTATTTTTGGTTCTGGTATTCTAATATTTATTTTTGTCATTATCTACGTCCGTCTCCTTGAACATCTAATCTTAATGTACCAAATCTCCACTCTTCACCAGAACTATCATTTTCTATTTTAACATTTACAAATCTACCTCTAGCTCTTGTATCTTTTTTAAGTGTAGTTGAGTCTATTGTAAAAGGACTTAATGCTGTCGTAGTGTTTGATTCTTGTGGATATCTCTTAACACCTAGACTTACCTTAGCATTTCCAGTCAATGCTTTAAAATCAGGTACAAATCTTCTCATTGCTAGAAAAAATTCTCCTGAAACTTTTGGTCCAGCGGCCTGTCCTGGTTTACTACTTTGTCTTTGCTCTATATCAATATCATAAGATTGAACAAAAGAGGTAACTGTTGTAGTAGAACCATCTTGGTTAACTTGGTCTGTTCCAACCTCATGTTCAAAAAACTGAGTACGACCCAGTCCACTTTGACCTACGACTGTTGGAAAAGTTCCGTTGCTTGAAGAATCATATTTAGTAGCGTAAGGTTTAGGATATACAATTGCATCAATCCAAGATGTTCTGGACTCTGTTCCTGTGTACCATATTCCTCCTGGCATTCTAGAACTGCTAGACTCACCGTAATTAAACACAACATATTTATCATTAAAACTAGATCCTTGTGAAGGATAGTACCAAACAACTTCTGTAAATAAATTGTTAATACCAGCAGCAACTTGTTGACCCTTGGTAGTATCAAAATTGTTATATACAAAATCTTCTACTGTGCATGGTAAGGATTTAACTGTACCATCAAACATAAAGAAACCATTTGGTGATAACCAGAAAGCAGCACCATCTATCTCAACAACAGCATTCTTTCCTATCAATCCACAGTTTGTACCTACTTGCTCAAAACTAAATGTAAAAGGTGCACCTACAAATTTCATAGTGTACAATGCATTGTCTGTAAAAACTAATATCGTTTCTTTTGCTTTAATAGCACTAATAATTTTAGTACCATCTTGCAATCTAAAATCACCGGCACTGTTAGTTGCTGTAATTGTATAGCTGTTTATGTCTTCTTGATTAGAAAATCTTATAAACATATCATCTTGTGTTGTTGTAGTTCCAATTGTTGTCTCTGTTCCAAAATGACATAAGTGTCTTGTTGTTGGTGATATTAAAGTTAATCTTGATGCAGTTGGATTTGATGCTGTAGAAAAACCAGATGTGCTTGTTGATGCTCTAACTGTTAGAGGTGATGCAGCTCCTGCATTCCATGTAAATGTTTTACCCCCTGCAATAGTTGCAACCAATACTTGACCAAAATTATCTAAACTCCATAGGCCCGGTTCAAGAGTTACTTCTGATGCTAATACACCTTCTCCCCAATCAGAAAAGTTTGTTGCATCAGTAACCGCTGTTCCTGTGTTATGAGATGCATTATCTGTTCCGTTAACATTTCTTACAATACTTTGTAAGTTTGGTGATGATATAGATGCATAAGATATTAATTCATTCTCTACTAAAATTCTACCAGCAGCAGTAAAGTTTGTTGTAGCATCAAGTGTAACATTAGTACCAGAGCCACCTGTACCTGCTGAGTTTGCACTTAGTGATCCGTCTAATGTTGATGTAGCAGCACCTGACACAGATCCATTCCATTGAGATATACCAAAACCATAACCATAGTTTTGTGCAGAAGGACCCACTTTTTCATAAGGCTTAACTGCAATACTGCCCCCTGTTGAAACTGTACCACCAGCATTACTACTTTGTGTGATTGTAAAAGTTGTAGGTGATGGAACTGATGTTACCTGAAATAATTTATCTTCAAAATCTGATGCACTAAAACCTGTACCACTCGGTAATGTAACACTGTCTAATAAAACTATATCTCCCGGTTCAAGATTATGAGACGTAGAAGTGGTTATTGTACAAACAGGATCATTATTAGTTGTTGCAATAGTAGAAGAAGATAGTGTTGCTTTTAAAGGAGTGATGTCAAATAACTGTCCTTCAAAATATAAAAGTAAAAACTTATCTGTTCCAAGAGCTACGTATCTGTTTCCATTTAAATCTACAAAAGCATGTTGTTTTCTAGCAACACCAACAATACTATCTGATATTAAAGACGACCACCCACCAACTTTTTCAGGTAAGTTATATCTAAATCTTACATTATCAGAGTCTACCCATCTATTTTCTGCGCCAGCAGAGGTGTTTTGTTTATCTACACCAGGTAAAAAATTATACTCAATAAGAGCCATGATCCCTGCTCCCTATGCCGTGTTAGCCTTAAATGCCCAACCTCTTGTTGCATCTACATACACTAATGTAAAAGCTTGACCATTAGTTGTTAATGTTAGGTTTGATGTACCTGTGTTTATTGGTTGACTGTTTCTATTAACAATCAAGTTGTTAGAGTTAAAAGTTCCTCTTGCATCAATAAAAGTAACTTCTGATCCCACCGCTGGTGATGCAGGTAAAGTTACTGTAATAGGGTTAGCTGTTGTATTTGCAAATATTTGATCACCATCTACTGCAGTGTATGCAGTAATTGTTGAAGAGTTTAAAGTTACATAACCTTGTTGACGTAATCCTAAACTAACATTTGTACCATCTGAATATACCAATGACTTAGATCCAACAGGTAATACAACCCCGTTCCCCGATACCGTTTTAACTGTAATTGTATATAAAGTAGATGTACCTCTAGTAGTTGCATCTTCAAATACTATAATTCTTTCAGCACCATCTGGTATAGTTACATTTCTGTTTGCACCTAATGTACCAGTTAATTTAATGTATATGTTTTTACCATTTGATGTTGCACCATTGTCTAGTGCTAAAGTTAAATCACCAGATGCTAATTGTGCAGAAGATAAGTAACCTGTAGCTAGTTGTTCTAAGATCTGTAGGTTTGTATTAGTAATTGTACCCCAAAGACCTGCTTTTTCACCTGTAGCTATAAGCTCTAATTTTGAATTTGTTGAAAAACTTGATGCCATAATTCTCCTAATAAGGGTCTATATTAACCCATGTTTGTGATGCTCCTGGATCTATAGGTTGCCATGTAATGATACCAGGATCATTGACAGTAAGAGTCATAGGCACGCCTGTAGGAACTACATTCGCAGCGGCTGTTATTGTAACACTTCCAGTGCCAATGGTCAATTGGTTTCCAGTAACACTTGTATTAGCTGCGGCTGATACTGTAATTGTACCAATACCCAAAGTTAATGGTGTAGGAGTAGGTGTTACATTGGCTGCTGCAGCAATTGTTAGTGATCCAAAACCAAGTGTTAATGGACTTCCAGATGGTGTTACAAATGCTCCTGCTAGTGCAGATGAACTACCTATACTTAATGTTAAAGGGCTTCCTGTTACATTAATAGTTACATTTGGGTTAAAGAACGATGTCGATATTGGAGCACCGGATAAAGAAGTTAGTCCGAGCATGGTCTATGCTCCTTTTAATTCTTCAATTTTAGCTTCTATATCAGCTTTAGAGATTGGTGTTGTTTCATTGTGCCATTCAATAGTGCAAGTTTCTAAATCACTTCCTGTTATTGTATATTCAGCATTTGGATTTATTGTTTTTATAGCTTCAGTTACTTTTATCATGCAGAAATCTCCATTAATGTTAATGTACTATGTCCAGCAGAGCTAGTTCCATTAACTCTTACATTACAATTATTTCCTGTATTACTAACTTTAGCTGCTACCGTATATGCAACTTGACTTGTGGTTGATGGACTATCAAGATAACACATACTTCCATCAATAGAACCATACACATAATTATTAGTAGGATTTTTTTCTCCACCTATTTGAATTTGTTTATACTGCAATACAGTTGAATCTCTATTTAATCTTAAATAAAATTGTCTATTGTCACTTAAATTTACATAACCATCAGTATTAAGTGCAGATACAACCATGATTTTACTTGAAGAAGATGATGGAGTTATATTAAGAGTTACAGCAGTATTAACATAACTGGTACTACTTATGTTTTGTTCAGTTCCAAAATTTCCATTAACGACCTGCAAAACGTTTCCTGTTACCGCAGTTCTTCCTGATCCACCATTACCCACGGGCAATGTCCCTGTAATATTACTTGCAAGGTTTATTGATTGATTTGGTCCTATTCTAGTTATCGCCATAATTTATCCCATCAACGCTTTAATTTCTGCGTCGTCCAATCCTAAATCTTTTAGCTTCTGTTTACCAGAGGCTTTATTAGTTTCTTTGTTATCTTCTTCGTCTTTTAATTCTTGTAGTTTTACTTTTTTATCTTCATCTATTGTAATCATTGTCCAACTCCATCTGTTAGTTCTGCATCATCTATAGTCCAAGCATTTCTAAAAGTTCTATCAGAAGATATTTCTGATACATCTATAATTTTATATTTTAATCCAGTTGGGACATCTTTTTGTGCAATTTGTTCTATAGATAAAGAATTATCTACAGGAATAATTATTGCTATTGTTCCATCTATATTTTTGTATATTATTCTTTTATCCATAATTTTTACCTAAATACTACTACATTAACGTTAGAAGAATCTGTATCACTTCCGCTTTGATTTTTAGTTTGGATGTTTACATAAGATGCATTGTGTCCATCAGTATGAACAATAGCACCACTTCCAATACCAACACTACTAGCAACAGCTGCAAAATCTGCATCCGCCATAGCTGTAGAAAAATTAACTCTATAAGAACCTGTTGCTAAATCTGTAATGCTACTTACATTTCCATTAGCTCTTATTGCAACTGTTCCTGATCCATTAAAATTAACCCATGCTCTTGCAGAATAACTTGGTGCAGAACCACTAGCTGTTGATAAACTTGCAATACTAATAGCAGCACCATTATTCTGTAATGTCCCAACAATATTTGTAGTATCCCCAGATGCACCAATAGTAATAGTATCAGAACTCTCGTTGATAATGTTATTACCTGATGTATCTTGTATCGTGTCTACTTTTAAAATTGCTGTCATTATGCTCCTATAATCCTATATCCACCCATTTGAGTTGCTATTCTTGT
>WLWG01001941.1_pt1 | contig 16963 bp, 28 predicted proteins | sample 6712871 | NCBI WGS metagenome assembly WLWG01 (sample SAMN12718693, study PRJNA515312) | sponge metagenome | isolation source: marine sponge | host: Mycale hentscheli | place: New Zealand: South Island, Marlborough, Capsize Point | collected 2003-05-01
TTGATCCACTAAAGGTTATTACCTTATCTATTTGGTACATATCTTCAAGGTGGTTTACTATTGACATATATTGCTCATCAAACTTTGCCCTTGCATCTTCTATATCTGTATAGTACTTTTCATCTTCGGGATGTTCACGTTTCTTATAACAAGCAGCAAATATTAAACTATCTGCATCTACTAATAATATCATTGTTTTACTGTTAGTTTTAAATAGTTCTTGTTTTCTGCTGGTCTTACTTGATATGTTATAGTTATATCAGTTATTTCTTTATCTTGTTCTGTAAAGTGTTCTATTTGCTTTTTCAAGCCATCCCAAACTGCGTTGCTTACTTTCATCTGAATATGTGTATTAAAATGTAGAAAAAAGTAAAATACCAACTCCATTGACATATTATTGCTAATGCAGTTACTATTGTTTCTAATACTTCTGCAAGTTTTACATACCCTTTATTTCTTAAAGTATAAAAAGTAGGTTCTGCTGGTACAAAAAAACTTAATATAATTAATCCAACTGCTATCTGTATCATTAGTGATAATCTTTATAGGTTTCTACTACTATTGACATTTCTTCTTTTGTAAGTTCCCATAGATCTCTATTAGGGTATAACTTACTTGCTATATTTATTAATGCTAAATTGCCCATATTATTTTTTATTTATTTTTTCGTAACATTCATCAATAGTATCATACTTTGTTTGTATAATATCTCTTTCAATTTCTAATTGTAAAAGTTCAAGTTGATGTAATACGTGCTTATTATTTGATTTGTGCAGTTTTTCTTTTTTGCTAAATACATCAATTAAGTTGTTTAGTGTTTTTGTGTGTAACATTTGTTTTGCTTTTTAAATTAATAATAATCAAAACTACAAAATAATAACTTATAAACAAAACTATTGATAACTATTCATTCAGATTAATTCTAACTGCATCGTTTTCCTTTAGTAAATAAACATCTTTAAGCAGTCTTTTTTTTGTCCACATTGTAGTATCGGGACAATATTTTTTTTCGGTCTTTGGCATTTCTAATGTATTTAGATAATACATAAAATTACCTTTTGGATCATTTACAAAATATATTTTTATTATATCTTTATTTATCTTCATTAAAGCATCGTATTTATCTTTTTCTAACATCTTGGTTTTATAGTATGTTTTTCTAAATTTCATTTCTATAACACAATAAAAACCTTTTGGTGTTTTACCTTTAGCATCGTAACGTTCCATACCCTCGCCACTCCATTCTAATTCCCACCCATCTAAATTTAAAAGCACTACCATAGCTTTTTCAAGCTGATGTATTTTATTTAACACCATTATTCCAAATTACGTTTAAATCTTTGATCCATTGCTTTATTGTTTTTGGGTTACAAGTGCAAGGTTTATAGAAACGGTGCTTGTGATATTCTGCGTGTAACTTGCATACCAATTCAAATTCTGCGTTAGTGATGTGTGATTTTGTACCCATTCTAAATGTTTCCCATTTTGCATAGTCTTGTTTATTAAATTTTACCATCGGTCAATTTTTATTTTATTTAATTTTTTTCTACGGTCATTGCAGTTGCATTTAGTTCCTTTGTATTTATGCCAAGTATCAACAAGGTATTTTATACCAGTATATTTAGTTATGTAGTAAATAAGGTTGCCTAATTTCATATTGTTTTATATTTATATAATAATTCTTTTTTTATAAGATATGCTTTTTTTTCTTTAATATCCCCCTTGCCTATAAAACTATAATAATTTAAATTATTTTCTTTTATACATTTTTTTATATTTTTAATTGTAAACCAATTATAAAATTCTCCATCGTATATAACCCACCAAGAAGCTTTTGATGTAGATAAAGCAGATGGTTTATTGTTAAATTCTATTTCAATAACAATATTGCCAGTATATAAACTTTTTTTATCTGATTTAACTTCAACCCCAATTTCTAATTCAGGTATAAATATATCCCAATCTTTATAATATCCCTCTACTATATAAGATTTAGGATATTTTTTTTTTATTAATTGTAAAACTTTATTTTCATAAATTTTACCAATTTTTAAATCTTTTTTAAAAGTTTTATTCATAATAGTTTCTTTAGTTTATCTTTTACTTTGTTGTAGGTATTATACAATGAATAGTATTGTATGTATGATTTTCTACTAAATTCTGCTATGCTTTCACCACTATTGATTATTTCAAATACTTTTCTATCATACCAAAACATATTATCTAATTCTTTTTTTATTATTGCGTATGCTTTATCGTAATCAATATCTGAAATAGATTTATCAATATCTATATCTTCTATATTAATAATTGTAATGTTTTTGCCTTTGCGTTTTAAATCGTAATACAAAGACCTTAAAGTTTTAAATATGTAGTAGTAGTTTATTTCATCTTTATACATAATATCTAAACCTTTATTTAGTTGTTTATGTATTTTTAGATACATTTCTTGTACGATATCTTCTGATGTTTTTTTTGGGCAACCAAAGCTGGTAACTATTTCTATCCACGTTTTGTGTTTTTGTGCAATAAGAATCATAGTTTTTTCTACCATACTATTTTAATTACTTTATATTACGTAAGTTTTACAAAAATCATTGTTATTTCCTTTTTTCCATACAAAATGTGCATACTCAATGCTATCAGTAGCACCGTTCATAAACGAAATTCTTTTATGATGAACAAAACAATATTTAGGCATATTATTTTCAAAAATATGTTTACGTTTTTTACTTCCAAAAAAATTAAGCCTTAAAAGCATAATTACATATCCATTATCATTTATACATTCTATTGATTTTTTTATAAAATCTTCAGCTAAATAAAAAGGTGGGTTGCTAATTATAATATCATAAATACTTATATCTTTTTTTTCAATATCTAAATAATTCATTATAATATTTGCTTTACTATCTTTTCTAATATCAATACCCAAAATATTTTTTGGTTTATAAAGTTTATTAATAACACTTATATAACTTGCTTCATTATTATTATCCCCACCACAACAAGGATCTAACCAATTAATTGTTTTCATACTTTTATTATCTTTATTTAATACAATATTTTGTAAATAATTCATAAATATTATAATGTCTTTTTGTGGTGTAACATAATAATCACTTTTATGTCTATTATAACCTCTATTTGTACTGCTCATTTTTTATACCATTATGCTAAAGGATCATAAATATTATTTACTATTTGTGGTAAACCTACATCGTTAACTTCAAATGAAAATGTATCAAAAGAATAACCCCTTGACCTACCACACTTAACAGTAGTCCAATCTTTGTTTACTGTATTTGCTTCTAATGCTATAACTGTTTCTGCTTTCTTTTCAAGAAAACTTCCTAAATGTCCAGTACCAAATTTTTGGCTACCATAGTTTTGATGAATAACATTTATTATGTGGCATTTATATTTAGCACTCCATTCCATTAATCTTTGCACTAAAGCATTTGATTCTATAATAGAATTTGCATCACTACATAAATCAGCAATACCATCTATTATTATTAAACTTGGTTTTTTTATTTTGTTTTCTAAATAGTAATCTATAAAATCTATTCGCATTTTGTGGTCTATTGACCTTAAACCAAATGTATGATAGTTATTTATGTTTATAGTTTTATCCATTGTTAAAGGTCTTTTAAATAAACGCTGACAATACCATAGTGATTGCTCTGTATCAAGGTGTAAAAGATGACCATTACCTTTATGCCCTTTTAAGTTACCCCCATATATATTTGTGCCACTTAAATAAACAGATGCCAATAAGCTACAAAAAAAAGATTTACGACTTTTTGGTGGTGCAGTTATCACGCTTAAATTTCCGTAAGTTCCTAAAGCAATCGGTACTAATTTATCACCACTTTTAGATTTTAAAAGTTTTTCACCATAACTTAATGCTACTGGTGGATAATCTATTTTTTCATTAATATCAACTTTACAATCGTGTTGTATAAATTCCATTAACATATTGTGTTCAGTTTGTTGTTGTTTAGTCATATATTATTTTTGTATAAAGATAATAAAAAAAGGGTGCTAAATTAATAACACCCTTATAAATTTAAAATGGTAAATCACCACTTTGATCATCTACTGGAACTAACACCTTTTCTTCTTCACGTTCAGCTAATGTAACTTTGCCATCTGTCCAAAGTACTTTGCCATTACCTAAATAAGTTTTTGGCATTTTAGCTTCTCGTTCTTCTTTTGTTTGTGAATCCATAAACGCTACGTTATTACCGTATCGTGTTTCATCATTTACTGCAATAGTTAAGTTATAATAAACTGCACCATCTTTTCCTTTGATAAACTTTTCTTTTGGTAGTTTATCTACTCTGATTGAACCATTGATTAATGTACTCATATATATATAAATTTAGTTAATATTCTTTTGTTTAAAATCTTCACTTTCATCTTCACCAAAAATATTTAATTTGTATAAATCACAAATTTTTAAAACGCTTCTTGACAAGGCTCGTTTCTCTGCAAGTTCAATGCAATACCAAGAATTAGTGTTGCCATCTTTAAATGATGTTCCTTTTAATGCAGATCCAAATGTTTCAATTACCTTATCCCCTTTATATGCTTTAGCCTTTATAACTGCAAAGTTAGGTTCGCATTTAATTACTTCGTATGTAATTTTAATGTTTTCTAAAGCCATTATTTTTTCTACTGCCGACCTTTTTAAGATTAAAAAATGTTGATGTTTAAATACATCAGATTTTTCTAATTTGTACTTTTCGTACATTTCAATTAATTTGTTTCGTTCCATTATGTTATATTAAATTATTTACTTCAAGAATTGCCTTTAATTCTTCTATCTTGTTTTGTAAGGCTTCGATACGATATTGTTGTTCTGTTAATACTGCATCGGTTGTTTGGTTACTAAAGTTTGTCTTAACCATTTGTTTTGTTTTTAAGATTAATAATTGTAAAGGTATAAACATTAATGTTAATAAACAAAAAAAGGGCAGTATTTCTACTACCCAATTTTCTAACATAACAAAACAAACTAAAGCAAAGATACTATTTTACATACTATCTACCAAGTTTTTATATTTTAATATCATATCTTCTATTTCTGAATTTGTAAACTTTACAATCTGTTTTGCTTTAATATATAATTCATCAGATAACCCAGCATAAAACCTTTTATCTAAATACTTTGCAAATAAAAATTGTTCACCATATCTAAACACATTACACCCTGCACATTGCACTTGGCAGTTTTGTTCATCCCATCTTGTAGCATAATGTTTTCTGCTTTGAAAATGTCCGTTTTGTAATTTTTTCCAATGATCTTTTTTACCACAAGTAAAACAAGTTGCATAACCATCTACTGAATTTTTTAATCGTATGTATTGACTAAATACTGCATCCAGCTTTTTAACTAATTTACTTCTTGATGGTTTTTTTTTGCTTTTAGGAATTGTTTTATTAGGCATTTTTTATTTTTGGTTTTTTAAAAAAAATGTAATAACTTTGAATTTTTTATAATTTAGTATATCTAAATAAATATATCTAAAAATAAATACAAAAATATATTCTATAACAAATATAAATAAATAAAAATATATATCTAAAGAAATATATAATTAATAAAAATGTAATGATCTTGGCAATATATTCTATTTTTTTTGGGATATGTGTTTAAATTTTTCAACACCTCTTGATCCAAAATAAGCCACATACACAGTTATCAAAAGGCTTTTAAGTAACTCAATCCACTCTACATTTACACCAAAATCAATATTTAAACTATCAAGCACAATTAAAAAAACCATTGCTACTGTTAAAAATATTAAAGTTAATGGTCTTGTGTTCTTGCTTAAATAACTATCTGAAGCCATATCAGCAGCCCACCTTTTACTAATTTCTTGTGCTTCTATTATATCAAGTTCAATAAGTTTTAATGCTTCTTCTTTGTCTTTAGTAGGTAATTCATTATCATTAGAAATAAGTTGTTTAACCATACCAAGTACACCAGCATCGGGTAATAAATCACCAGCAACACCTAAAATATTGGGTGCTGCTTTTACAAGGAACTTACCTACTCTTGTATCTTTAAACTTTTTTTTTGGCACTACTTCTTTTTCTTTTTATTAAGTAACCACCACTTTTGTACTGTGTAGCCTATTGTTACCAGTACAAGAATTATTTTTAATGCTATATCTATATTTGTCATTGAAATTCCAAATGTTCCTATATTTATAAGTAATGTTTTATAATCTGTTATCATTCTTATTTTTTTTATTAGTTATCTTTAAAAGTCTTATAGCAAATTGCAATAGCTTGTGATTTATCGTGGTACTTCATTAATTGTGGTACACACCTAATCATAAAATCTTTTTGTTTTTCTCCTTTTTTTTTCTTTGGTATTGGCATCTTAAAATTTGTTTTCTAAATAAGGGTAATCGTGAAAATAATGTATACCCTCATCTTCAATATCAATAGCAAAAGGTAGCCATTTAATAGGATGTGATTCTTCACCATCCCATAAAACATCTACTTTATATTTTTCATTTATAAAGCCTAAACTAACTACTCTATTTTTTATAGCATCAATATCTGCATAAGCATCTTCGTATGCTTCTCTAGTATCAAATTCGTATTTACCAACTTTCATAATTAATCTATGTATGTATAATATTTACCCCGTTTTTTTGTTACTAATACTTGCTTTCTATTTGTTTTTTTAGATACATAAGAAACGTGCAACCATTTTGGTTCTGATCCAAATTCCCATATAAGTTGGTCAAAGTCTAAATTTTTTCTAATGTAATGAAACATATCTAAATTTGTTTTGCAGTCATCTTTTTCACAAGTCATAGTTGTAATGTCTATTGCCTGACCTTTTAAATGACTACTTGTTGCACTACCTTTAATAGCTGAATTTAATTGCTCACTTCTATAAAAACTATTTACTCTAATTGGACAACCCACCCATTCACGTAATGGTTCAAAAACTTTTTCTGCAACCTTTTCCATATTTTTAATATGTTCTGCTTTAGGTTTGTTTTTAATACCCAAAGCATTTGCAGTCTTTGAAAATGTAGCTTCTTTATAACTTATATGATCACTAATTTTTTTCATTTTCTATTGGTTTTATGCTACCATCAGATAATTCAATATTTACTTCACCATATTTATCTTCAAGTACCTTTTTATTATTTTCAATTTCTTGATTAAGTTGTGCAAACATATGACTTAATGTATGTATTTGCACTTGTAATAGACCTATATCATTTAAAATTGCTTTTTTTCTTTGATCTTGTTCTTGAACTAATTTTAATTCTTCTTTTGTGATTTTTGACATTTTATATTTTTTTAAATTACAATCAAAGATAGTTAATTTTTATACAATACTTGCTACTTGTAATTCAACGTAGGTTAATTCTCTATTATCTGGTACTGCAGTTATATCTAATGTAATTATATCGCCTTTAGAATAATCACTACCTGCATTTGTTATGCTTGGTACAGATGTACATTCAAAGTTTGCAGTTCCCGATATTGCGCTAAATGTTGCATTACAAGTAAAACCACTACCACCCGTTGGTGATACACTTCTTTGAGTACAACCACCCGTTCCTGCTTCGGGTAATCTTATCACACCTGCATTATTTATTACAACCGAGCCTACACCACCCGTATTTGGGTAAACTTGTGTTGAGCCTAAATATGCTTTTGTAACCGTTGTACTTCCTAATCTTAAACTACTAAAATTTGATCCTAATTTAATACTCATTATGTTATAATATAAAGTGTTGTAGCTACTTTAGTAGCACTTGCATAATCTGATGCTGACATACTAACTACATTTAAAACTTGTGCAGCACCCGTACCCTCGCCAGTTGTGGAACTATCAATAGTATTAACTTCAGCACCTGCTTCAATACCTGCAAGTTTTGTGCTATCTGCATTTTCAAATGATATTTTAGCGTTGTTAGTTGTGATGTTTGCTGCTTGTGTTGGGGTTATAGTTGTGGTATCACCTGCTAATGCAGTTGTTGATGTTGTACCTAATTGCAATAATGCAGTATCACCCTCTAATGCAGTACCTGCTGATGTGCCAAGTACCATTGAAACCTTTGCATTGTTCGCAGTAATATCACTTGCTTGTTGAGTAGTAATACCTACCTTATTATTATTTGTGCTTATATCCGATGCTTGTTGTGTGGTAATTCCAACTTTAGCCGTATTAGCAGCAACACTTGAATTTGCTGATACTCTTGCTTCTGTATAATAAAGATTAGTACTGCCCTCTCCAATATCGTCTGTATCTAAAACTACAACTCCAGTATCACCATTAACACTATCTACGGGTGCAGCACTTGGTATACTTGGTTTGTTTTGTATAAAAGCATCGCTATTTGTATCTGTTTCATTCCAATTTGATTGCACATTAACTTCAGCACCCGTTTCAATCCCTGCTAACTTTGTTGCATCTGCACTTGGGTAAGAATTTTTAGCATTATTAGCAGTTATATTAGATGCTTGTGTGGGTGTGATTGTAGTAGTATTTCCTGCCATTGCTTCATCTGAAGCAGTACCAATAACCATTGAAACTTTTGCATTATTATTGGTTATATCAGTAGCTTGTTGTGTAGTGATACCAACTTTAGCAGTATTAGCTACAACATCAGTATTAGCAGATACCAATGCTTGTGTAAAACCTACCTTTGCAGTATTTAATGTAACTGCTGAATTTGCTGCAACTCTTGCATCAGTAAAATAAAGATTAGAACTCCCCTCGCTTATATCATCTGTATCTAAACTTACTGCACCCGTTTGTCCATTTACACTTGTAACACTATCTGCATCTGTAACTACAACCCAAGCACCATTTTTTCTTGCATATTCATTATTATTGCTTGGAGCATCTACAAAAGAAACTTTAGCAGTATTTGCAGTAATTTCGTTTGCTTGTGCAGTTGTTATTGTTGTAGTATCGCCCTCTAATGCAGTACCAGCAGTAGTTCCTAAAACCATAGAAACTTTACTATTGTTGGTTGTAATATTTGCAGCTTGTGTAGGTGTAATTGTAGTTGTATCACCAGCAAGGGCAGTAGTAGATGTTGTGCCAAGTTGTAATAAACTTGTGTTACCTGCTAAAGCAGTTGTTGCCGATGTACCCAATACCATATATTTATTGGTCGTACCTTGTGCAATATCATCTGTATCTAACACCACTACGCCCGTTGCACCGTTTACGCTATCTACTGGTGCTGCTGCTGACGGTGGTACGTTTAAAACACCACTAACAATTTCTAAACTTCCTGCATTACCCGTAACACTTTGTACTATTCCTAAATTGCTTGTAAAATTACTTGGGTTTGTATTATTATAAGGAGTAAAACCTAAAGCAGTAATTACATCTGAATTTGTTACTGTATATGATGAAATAAAATTATCGGGGTTTGCATCACTATATGGAGTAAAACCCAAAGCACTTGTTACATCACTTGATGTTACCGTATAAGTTGTTATATAACCTGCTGGGTTAGTTGAATTATAAGGAGTAAAACCTAACCCATCAGTAACGTTTGAACTTGTTAAACTTAATGTACCACCTAATGTTAATACTGGTGCAGATGATGTACCACCCGTTGTTAATGTTAAACCACTTACTGATCCAGTTCCCGTTACACTTGATACACCACCACCACCACTACTTACGGTAGTAAAGGTAAAACTTCCACTACCATCGGTTGTTAATACTTGACCACTAACCCCATCACTTCCTACATCATCTAAATCAAGTAATCCTAAAGAAACAACTCCCGTTGCACCATTTACGCTGTCAACATCGTTTACTTCTGCACCTGCTTGTATTCCTGCAAGTTTAGTTGCATCAGCAGTAGGGTAAGAATTTTTTGCAGTATTATTTGTTATTGCAGTTGCTTGACTTGATGTTATACCAACCTTTGCAGTATTTGCAACTACATCAGAATTTGCAGAAACTAAAGCATCCGTATAACCCACTTTAGCATTATTACTTGTAATATCTGATGCTTGTTGTGTTGTTATCCCAACTTTGGCATTGTTGTTTGTTATATCGGTTGCTTGTTGCGTTGTAATTCCCGTTTTAAGCGTGTTTGCTGCTATTTCATCAGCTTGTGTAGTAGTTATACCTACTTTAGCGTTATTCGTTGTTATATCACTTGCTTGTTGCGTTGTGATGCCTACCTTTGCGTTATTATTTGTTATATCTGTAGATTGTTGTGATGTAATACCAACTTTAGTGGTATTCGCTGCTACACTACTATTTGCACTTACTCTTGCTTCTGTATAGTATAAATTAGTTGTACCCTCGTTTATATCATCAGTATCAAGAACAACCGTACCAGTTTGCCCATTAACTGAATTAACTGCACCACCACTACTAACAGTAGTAAAACTAAAACTTCCACTACCATTAGTTGTTAATACTTGCCCATTTGTACCATCTACACCTACATCATCTAATTCAAGCAATCCTAAAGAAACTGCACCCGTTAAAGAATTTACGCTATTTACTGTATTAACTTGCGCACCAGTTTCAATACCATTTAACTTTGTACTCGCAGCACTATCAAAAGATATTTTAGCATTATTGTTGGTTATGTCTGATGCTTGACTTGTTGTAATGCCAACTTTAGCGTTGTTATTTGTTATGTCTGTTGCTTGTTGTGTGGTTATTCCTACCTTTAATGTATTAGCAGCTATTTCATTTGCTTGTGTTGTTGTAATACCTACTTTTGCAGTATTAGCAGCAACATTACTATTAGCATTAACCCTCGAATCTGTAAAATACAAGTTAGTTGTACCCTCACTGATATTATCAGTATCAAGTACCACAACACCAGTTTGACCATTTACGCTATCTACTGCACCACCACCACTAACAACTGCCCAAGCTTGTGATTGTCTTGCGTATTGTTGTCCATCATTTGGTGCTTCGGGAAAAGAAACTTTTGATGTATTGGCTACAATAGCATTTGCTTGTGATGTAGTTATACCAACCTTTGCAGTATTCAAGGCAACTGCACTATTGGCTTCTACTCTTGCATCTGTAAAATATAAATTTGTACCCTCTGCTATATTAGTAGTAGTAAGTACAACAACACCCGTTAATCCGTTTACACTATCTACTGCACCAGTTGATAAACCAACTACTGTTGCATTTGTTAAATCTAAAGTACCCGTAAAACTTGCAGTTAATGTACCTATACTTAATGTTGATGCATTACCTAAACCATCTGTTAAGTTTTTTTCTACTAACCCAATAATATTACTATCAGATGTTTTTATTAAACCCTCGTAAGTTTCAGATATTTTATTGTTAAATAAAGAAGCCATACTATTTTTTATTTTTTATTTTAATCTTTTTTAAAAAGGTTTTTAATTTTTCTATGTTTGCTTTTTTTGGTTTGTAGATCATAGTACCCATCCATTAAAAGTTGCATCATTACTTGGGTAAATGTCATCATTAACATTATTTGTGTATTCGGGATATGTAGTTTGATTAAAACTCATAAAGTCAATAAATCTTCTTGAATACCATTCTGCATTTGTTCTTGATTTTTCTACTAAAAAATCTATTTCATTTTTATCTACACTTACTGCATTTTCCGATGTATGCTTAAAAACTCCACCATTTTTTATTTGGTAGGCAGCATAAGGATAATAATTTGCTTGTGCATACCACATTAACATCGGTACTATATAATTATCTAAAACTGTTTTCCACCTTGCATTAGCTGCTGCATCAATATTAGGTATTGCAGCAGTTAAACCATCATACATATTAGTTCCAATTATTTGCTGCACATCTATTTCTTGTGCAAGTTTGATAAACTGAATAAATTTATCCGTATCAACATTCCCATCAAGAATTGAATTTCTAATTAAATCTGTTCTATTTATAAATAAAGTTGTAGGCATATTTTTTTATTTTGGATATGCACCCTCGTTAGGCATATTAATTGGTGCTATTTCTGATTCTCTTGTACCTGCTGGTTTTATATCGTATTTAGCAGGTATTTCTCTTGTTCTTTTATAGTCATCTAAATTTTCAGATGGTTCTGTTGTTGCTTTCATTCTATACAAAACCCTATTCCATTTATGTCTACAGTAAATTCCCCCCTTAAATTTAAACAAACTATAATTCTGACCTTTATGCCCAAATTCATTATTTACACCCCTAAAACTTGCGTTGTCTATATCTTCTTTTCTGTATATAATACCATCATCTGACAAACGCATCATATTCTTACAAAAGGTTCTTGACTGATTACCTGCTTCCATTGGTTTAGTTGATCCTACAACATATTTATATCTAATTTTATAGTATTCACTATCTAAATAGCTTTCAGCACTACCATTGTTTTTAGATGTAATTTCATCATATAGTCTTGTAAATAAACTTTTTTTCTTTTTTATACATATTCTTGCCCAATCTTCATCACTAATATTATTATCAGTACTTAATTCATCTACCAATTCCCATTCATCACCAGCTTTTTCACCTTGCAAATGTTTTAAAATAGATTCACCCATTTCATCAGATAAAAAAGGTTCTTTTTCCATTTTTACGCAATTAGGTACTTCTTTTCCATCTTTAATTTTTGTACCATATTGTTCGTAACCATCCCAACAAGGTGCTTTAAGTTCTTCGTGTGTTTCGCAAGGCATATAATAAACTACACCATCTACTTCGTGTTCGTGATAACCACCACAACCCATTTCTTCAGCTACCTTTATTGCTTCTTCTTTGGTTTCGTATGCCTCTTTGCCATCAATTTGTTTTAGGCTAAATCTTCTTTTTTCAACACCAGTTTCTTCTTCAATGGTTTCATCATCTTGTACTGACTTATCTACATCTGTAAACTCTAAAGGTTGTAAGGTTGTAAAGTATAAGTTTAAACTAATATCATTGTAAGCTAATATTTGATCAAAACAATCAATTAAAAGTTCTTGAAATGGTCTTATAACGGTGTTATCCATAAGTAAGGATGCAGTCTTTATTTCTTCTGCATTGTTACCTAAACCACTTCCATCTTTTATACCTAATAACATAGGTGATACAATACGATGTGCTACCATTATTTTTTGTGTAGATTCTTCACTTAAAAATTGGTATTGGTTATGTGCATCACTTAATTGTACGGGTGTTATTTCTGCTTGTGATTCTTTGTTGTCATTAAAAGCTAATATAAATTTACCTGCGTTTGATGTACCACTAAATTTTTGTGCTATCTTCTTTTCTATTAATTTACGTTCTTGTTGGTTAGGTGTACCATTGTTAAAGTTAATTAACATACTGGGTGCAAGACCATTCATAATATTGTTAAGGTGGTAATTAGATACTTCTTCTTCTAATTCGGCATATTGTAAGCCACCTTGATAATCTACTGGTGAATAGTAGTAAAAACCACTTTTATATGGTTTTATATAATATATTTCTATACCCTCATTTGACATTCCAAAAGCTGGTATTCTTAATGGTTCATCAGTTCTTTTAATATTTTCCCAATCATCAAAATAAAAGTATGCTGGTATTTCACCATCTTCATTGCATTTTTCAGCACGTAATGTTTCAATAGGCATATGTTCTAATTGAACAATCTTACTTCTATCTTTAGAGTAAATTACTTGTATAGCAGCATTACCCATTAATTTAAGATCATAACACACTTTTCTAACTACATCTTTTTTAAACAATGCAATCATTTGTGCGTATTCATTAGGTTTTCGGTTGCTATCAGTAGCATTCAATCCTTTTCCATAAATAGCTTGGCTAATGCCATTAATAGCAGCGTTGTTAGTAGGACTTCCATTGTATCTATCTATTAGGTATTGAAAGTAATTGTTATCTGCACCGTATTCAATCCAATCTTCACCATTTACTTCTTTAATTTCGGGACTTGTATATGTACTTAAATTAACAAAACCAAATTCTGAAACTTTTGTTTTGCTAAATTGTCCTTTACTATTTCTTTGTCTTTTCATATTACTATATAAGTATTATCATAACCATCATAGGTATTATATTCACCTTTGTTTAAATCATAATAATCGTTATTTTCTTGGTCTATATCTTGGTTAGTACAGAATATTCTATCCTTATAAATAACACCATCACTTGTATCATCTACATTCCATAAAGTTTGGTCATCTTGCCATAGTTCAATATTCGTATTCCAATAACTATTTGCAACTCCCAAAATTATATCATAAAAATGGTCGTTTACTAATACTGGGTTAAAAGTGTTTGTAAATGTTAAATAATTACCTACTTGTGTTGCACCAGTAATTTCGTAGTGCTTAACAATATTTGTGCTATCATCTCGTATAGACAAAATAAAGGTACTCAAATAATCTCTTGGTATTATAGAAAAAGATTGAGTAGCTGGGTTTGGACTTAATATAATCATATCTATATAACGTAAATAATTACCTAATTTGTAGAAATTATATTGTAAAAAAAAAGCACCCTATAAAGGATGCTTAATTTATTAACTAAAATTAAAACTATGCAGTTGGATCTATTTGTGTTGCATCTGGTGTTACTGCTGCATCTAAAAAGTAAGGTGCAGTTTCTTCCATACCCTCAAAGGTAAGTGTGAAACCACTTAAATCACCTGCTGCTGCACCAGTTACGACTGTTCCACCAGTACATTCCATTCCGTTTTCAAACCCACATAAGAAGTTATTACCATAGTAATCTTCAACTACAACATAAGGTCTTGCTACTGCAAGTGTTTGTAGTTCTGCTTGTGTTTTTGCATCTAAATAAGTTAGTGTTAAATTTAAAGTTTGAGTATAAAATGTAGTTCCATTTTCTCTACTACTTGTTACAGTAGTTTCTAAAGATGAATTACCTTTTACATCAAATTCAAACCAAGTTATTGAAGCCACTGAAGCTATTGTTGCTTCTTTAGTTGTACTATCTACTGTTACCGATGTAATACTACCGTAATCAGCAAAATATACTCTTTTAATACCACCAAACGCTGATTTGCAAGGTATTTTTCTTCCAGTTGTTAATAAACACGCCATTTTTTTATATTGTTTTAAAAAAAAAGGGTAAGTAGATAATAACCTACCTACCCTATTTTATTGATTAATTAATTTACTATGCGTATTCTACTAAATCAGATGCAATTCCAAATTGTACTGCTGATGTAAAACGCATTACCATTCTTACGTTGTTAGAAGCATCTAAATCTGCCATATCTAATACTTTAACTGCATTTGTATCGTTTAACAATCCAGTTCCAAAGTATAAGTTAGAACGTTGTGCTGCAAACATTTTATTTGCTGACATTCCTGGACATACAAAAATCTTAACTCCATTTACAGTTAAACTTCCGTTATTCCACCATTGCGTACCCATATTATTTACACCATTTGCACCAAGACCTGCTGCTGCAAAACCTCCTAATGCTTGTACGTAGAATTTAGCTGCTGCTGATCCTATGTATAGGAATAAATCTTCTTTTCCATAAAGTGCTGCTGGAATAGCATCTACTACTTTAGACATTTCAGCGATAATGTTTGTTGCATCCAATCCACCTGCTACTGCTGCTACTTGCTGACCTGCTGGTATATCACCTGCTGCTGCTGATGCTGCAATTAGTTTCTCAAACCCATCAAATGAATTGTTAGTACCTGCTGCAGTATCACCTTGCCAAATACAAAATTCTGTATTTTGTGCTACTTCTGCTGCTACGTGTGCAATCATAAAGTCTGCGAATTTAGGTGGTAAAGTTTGACCTAAACCATATCCCATTTGTTGTGCTTCCCAATCGTTCACAAAATCATACTTACATAATTGTAGGTTAACTTGTAATTCTACTGGTTGTATAATTCGTTCAGTTAACGTTACAGTTGATGTAGGTGTAAAATCACAACTTGCTGCACTTACTACTGCACTTGTTGCTAATTTCTTTAATACTTCTTTGTAAGCAATATTTGCTTTTACCGTTAAACCACCATCATCAATAGTTGATGCAGATAGTAAAGCTGCTGCAATATATGAACCAGCGAATTCTCCTGCATAGGTCGTAGTGATATTTACAGTAGTTGCAAGATTTGTTTTTCTTAAATTTGCCATTTTTATTTTATTTATTTAATTTATTTAATACTCTATCTAAAGTTGTTGCGAATTTTCCACTTCCAAATTCTACTTTAGTTTTATTAGATTTTGGTGTTGAATTTCTTGTAATTGGTTTTGTTGCAGCAGATAAATCTTCTTTTTTCTTATCCTCTGCTTTTTCTTCTTTGTCATCCATTAAAGAAGCGTATTGTTTTTTAAGTTCTTCAACTTCTGATTTTACTTCTTCAATAACTGGTGCAATAACCTCAACTACTGCTTCAACTATTGCTTCAACTTCAGATGCTACTTCTTCGGGTACTTCCGTTTCAATAGTTTCTTCTTCTAAATCTTCAGTAGTTTCTTCTTCTTTAGCAGGTACGCCATCAGATACATCCCTTACATCTGCAATAATACCTTCTTCTTCTACGATCAATAGCCTACCATCTTCAAGGATATATTCCCCTACTGGCATTGCTACTTTTTCATCATCGGTAACGATAAATACTTCGTTTCCTTTTTCTAATGATTCAGTTGTGATAACTGTACCATTTTCCAGCTTCATTTCCTCAAGTTTTACCTCGATGTTTAGAAGCGTTTTTATGTCATTTAACATTTTGGTTGCTTTCATAATACTTATATAACGATTTTTAATTTATTTTTTGCGTTTTCAGTCTGTTCTTGTTATTACACCTATGCCTTGTGCGTGTATAGAACCATCACAACATTCAATAGAATACTTGTTAGTATCCCAACATAAACAAGCACGTGATGAACCAGCAGGTGGTGATGTTCTACTTGGTATAAAGGTTTTATTTTTGTTGTTTCTTTGCATTAAATTTTTCCAGACATTAATAATTTATTTATTGTTTC
>WLWG01001943.1_pt1 | contig 16935 bp, 8 predicted proteins | sample 6712871 | NCBI WGS metagenome assembly WLWG01 (sample SAMN12718693, study PRJNA515312) | sponge metagenome | isolation source: marine sponge | host: Mycale hentscheli | place: New Zealand: South Island, Marlborough, Capsize Point | collected 2003-05-01
CACTGGTACTGCTGGTGGTGCTTACACTTCTGAAATTGACTCGATGATCGTAAACTGGTTATCAGAGAGATGTTTAGTTACTCAAGCTGCTAATAACTTCGTGTTATTCCAAAGCTAGAATTACTTTTAAAGAGTTAGGCGCTTCGGCGCCTAGCCCTTTATTTTTTTATTAATTATATTATATTATATCATGTCAAAGACAAAACAAAAATTAGCCCCTGAATGGGAGATCAAGGATAGAACATATTTTTTAACAAATAATGTATCACCTTTAACATATACTTTAGGAACAAGACACTCAAGAAGATACCCGTTATTACATTTTGATGAATCAACAGGTGAACAAAGAGAATTAAGATATGCAACTAATCAAAACTCACCATTTGTAGATGAACAAAAAGGAGAGGTTACATTAGGCCACGTTATATTTGAAGAAGGAATGTTGTTTGTTCCAAAGCAAAAACAAAATTTACAAAAATTACTTTCATTATATCACCCAAGAAAAGGTCATGTTTATGCAGAGTTTAAACCAGAAGTTATAGCAACTGATGAAATAGATGAAATAAACTTTGAAATAGAAGCTTTGTTAGCTGCTAAACAAATGGATATTGATCAAGCAGAATCTGTATTAAGAGTAGAAAAAGGATCTGCGGTTAGTGAAATGAGTTCTAAAGAAATTAAAAGAGATTTACTTTTAATGGCTAAGAAAAATCCAGCAGGGTTTATAGCAATAGCTAATGATGAAAACGTTGGATTAAGAAACGTAGGTATTAAAGCTGTAGAGCAAGGGATAATTAAAATATCTCAAGATCAAAGAACGTTCCATTGGGGAACTAATGATAGAAAACTAATGACAATACCTTTTGATGAACAACCATACTCGGCTTTAGCTGCTTGGTTTAAAACTGATGAAGGTGTAGAGGTTTTTAAAACAATAAATAAAAAGTTACAATAATATGTAACTATAATTATAGTGAAGGGTCACTATTGTGGCCCTTAACACTATTAACTAAAATATTAAAATGGCAATAAACGTAAATACTGTATATCAAACCGTTTTATTAATACTAAATAAAGAGCAGAGAGGTTATATGACACCTGTTGAGTTTAATAAAATAGGTGGTCAAGTTCAATTAGAAATATTTGAAAAATACGCTGAAGATATGAATCAGCAATTGCGTGTGCCGCAAGTCGATTTAGATTATTCTGATAGACAAGCTAATATAGATGAAAAAATATCTATATTTAAAGAAATAGATCCAGCTACTTACACAACAAGTGGCTTTAAAATTCCTTCACAATACTCGGGACTTTCTTCTTCGAGTCAACAATTTACAGCAACTAATCCTGGTTTAACATATACATTAACTGGAGATACTTTAGCTTTATCAAACTCTGGTGGTATACCAGTTGTGTTTTTAAATAATGTTCAGCTTTCTAATAATGATTTTTCATTAAGTGGAGCAACATTAACTTTAAATTCTCAACCAACTGCTGGACAAATTATTGTTATAAATATATATCCTAAACAATTTTATAGGCTAGGAACAGTTATTTATTCCGCAGGAGCTTTACCTATACAAGAATTACAAAGAGTTGGTTCAAGTGAGTTATATCATTTATTAGGATCTAACCTTACTAAACCTTCTACTAAATATCCAATATATACTTATAAAAATAATTATATAAATGTTTATCCTACAAGCATACAAAGTGGAATATCGGTTAACTATTTAAGAAAACCAATTACTCCTATATGGAATTTTACAGGAACAAATCAATATGTATTTAGCCCTACGTCATCTAATAACTTTGAATTACATAGTTCAGAACAAACTGAATTAATATTAAAAATATTATTATATGCTGGTGTTGTAATTAGAGATCCTGAAATAGTACAAGTTGCAGCTTCACAAGTGCAACAACAAGAAATGAATCAAAAAAGTTAATAAAATATGCCTAGACCAGATGGTGGATTAATCACCGAAACTAATAGACAATACTACGCTGGAGCTCAGCAGTTTTATATAGATGCAGCAGGTGCAGGTAAAACATTTACTAGTACTTTTAATACTAATTTAATATATGGTAGTTCAGATAAAGCTAGCGCACAATACGGATTAAACAACTTTCATATATTTACTAGTCCAGACGCTTTAACCTGGACTGAATTAACACCTGATAGTTCTCAAACAACAGCTATTAATGTAAATGCCAACGTTATCGTGGGTAATCAAACCTTAACAATTACAGTTGCCAATGTAAACATTGTAGCTGGTATGTTAATACAAAACTCAGCAGGAACACAAACATATGGAACTGTAACTCAAGTTTTATCTACAACAACATTTACATGCGCTGTAGCTATTCAAATACCTGCAAATGCAGCATTAGTGTTTAAATTTGCAGAACCATATACAGAAATTAACAATATAGTTACTGTAAAATCTTATTTACCATTAGGTACATATTTAAAAATACAATTAGTAGAATCTGCTATAGAAAACAACTACGGTAATTACGAGTACACTAGCCTTGATGATGTAATTGATAATTTCCTAATTGCATACGTAGGAGCCGGTAAACTTATACCTAGTGTAAAAAGAACTGACGTTATATTTCACGCTAAACGTGGTTTACAAGAATTTAGTTATGACACATTAAAAAGCGTACGTTCACAAGAGTTAACAGTACCTTTAAGTTTAACTTTAACTATACCTCAAGATTATGTTAATTATGTTAGGTTTTCATGGATAGATCAAATGGGTGTTCAACACACTATATATCCAGCTAATGAATTAACACTTAGACCTTATATGAATCCTGTACAAGATGATTCAGGTTCACCAACACAAGACAATTTTGATTCTAATTTAGAAGGCACATCACAAACAGAAAAAGCTTGGAGTGATAATAATCCTAGAAAATTAAGTGGTGCGTTTCTAAACGATTATAACGTAGCTGATTTATATTGGCAAAACTATTACAACAATGCATTAGGCCAAAGATATGGCTTAAACCCTGTTACAAGCCAAAGAAACGGCTGGTTTGTTATAGATGACAGAAGAGGTCAGTTTGGTTTTTCTAGTGACTTAAAAGACAAGCTAATAGTGTTAGAATACATATCTGATGGTAATGCTTATGACTTAGATGTTAAAATACCTAAATTAGCTGAAGAAGCTTTATATTCTCACATATTGTATTCTATACTTTCAACTAGTGTAGGTGTTCAAGAATATATCGTACAAAGATTTAAAAGAGAAAGAAGTGCTAAATTAAGAAATGCTAAGATAAGATTATCAAATATAAAACTAGATCAAATAGTTCAAGTGTTTAGAAACCAATCTAAATGGATTAAATATTAAACATGGCAGAAATTAAAAATAGTTTTCTAAAGTCCAAAATGAATAAGGACTTAGATGATAGATTAATTCCTAACGGTGAGTATAGAGATGCAAATAATATATCTGTTGGTAAATCTGAAGATAGTGATATAGGTGCATTAGAAACTATTTTAGGTAATTCACTAGCATTAGGCAGTTCAGCAAATTATCCAAATAGTCAAACTGTTATTGGTTTTTTTGCAGATGAAAATAATAATAGAATTTTTTATTTTACTACCGATAATACAAGTCATTATATTTTTCAATTTACACAACCAGCTAGTTGGCAGGTTTTAGTCACTGGAAGTTTTTTAAATTTTCATACTGACAACCCTATAACTGGTATAAGTTTAATTGAAAATTTATTATTTTTTACAGATAATAGAAATCAACCTAGAAAAATAAATGTTCAGTCTGCTACTACAGTTAATTATTATAATAACGAATCTCAAATATCTGTTGCTAAATATAATCCTTATGAACCCATAAGTTTATTAGAAAAAATAGAAGTTACAGGAGCTACAACTTTAAACCCAGCAACAACAGCTATAACTTTAGCAAGCGCTAACGCTTTAATAAAACCAGGTATGTTGCTAGTAAGTACAAATAATACTAACAACGATGAGATATTACCTACAGAATATCTATATGTAGTTAGCAACGTAGGAACAACGGTTACTCTTAATGTTGCTCCTTCTCAAGTTATTCAAAATACTGATAAACTATATTTTTTAAACCCTATGATGACAGGGCAAGAAATATCACCATTTTTTCAAGGAACAGCAATGCCAGCAGCAACTGATTGGCCTGGTGATCCTGATTATTTAGAAGATAGATTTGTTAGATTTAGTTATAGATTTCAATATGATGATGGGGAATATTCTATTATGGCACCTTTTACACCTATAACTTTTATTCCTAAACAGAAAGGTTATTTTTTAAATGGTAATGAAGATGAAGCATACAGAAGCACTATAGTAGAGTTTATGGAAAATGGTGTGCAAAACATAGATTTACTTATAACTTTACCAGATAATATAAGTAATTTAAGTAATTTAAATGGCAGCTCATATAAAATAAAAGCTATAGATATATTATACAAAGAAGCTGATAGTAGAGCTGTTAAAGTTGTTGACACAGTGGCTTTAGGAACTATAGTTAATACAACTGTTAATAATATATTTACTTATAAATATCAATCATCTAAACCTTTTAGAACTTTACCTGAAAATCAAACAACAAGAGTTTTTGATAAAGTACCAGTTTTAGCCCAATCTCAAGAAACAGCGGGCAACAGAATTATATATGGTAATTTTAAAGACAAATACACTCCACCAGAATTTATACAATACAAAACAGCTATAGCTCCAAAATTTACAACTGCTGAATATGCTAATTGGGCAGAATATCCTAACCACTCTGTTAAACAAAATAGAAATTACCAAGTTGGTTTTGTTTTAGCTGATAAATTTGGAAGACAATCATCTGTAATTTTATCAAATATAAAAGATACAACAACGGTTGTTGGTGGTGTTGCATATGGTGGTTCTACCGTATATAGTCCTTATAACCCCGCTAATGAAACCTCTCCAACTATAAAAGATTGGTTTGGAGATGCTTTAAGAGTTATTGTAGAAGGCGATGGTATAACCGCACCAACAACATCATCTACACCAGATATACCTGGTTTATATGCTAATCCAAGAGGTAATGGTTTTGACGTAATAGGAAATACCGCTACAGTTAGCCTTACTAGTCCTTTTACCTATATATTTAAACCAACAACAACTACAAACATACCTCAAAGATACGATTATCTTAGAGGTGAATATAAAGATTTTGTGCAAGTAACTATTACACCCACTGTTGATGGTAATGGTTTTTATACAGTTACTTGTGATGGTATGGTAAATAAAGAAATTTATGAGCTTACAGGTAATCCAGGTTCTGATATTAAATATGCTTATACATTAAATGAAAAAGGTTGGTATTCATACAAGGTTGTAGTAAAACAACAAGAACAAGAGTATTACAATGTTTATCTTCCTGGCATAATAAAAGGTTATCCTGATCAAACAGGCGTTACACCTAAAGTTGATTTTCCAGATGCTACAAATACGTCTAATATAGTTTTATTAAATGACAATATAAATAAAGTTCCTAGAGATTTAACAGAGATAGGGCCAGAACAAAGACAGTTTAGAAGTTCTGTTGAATTATTTGGTAGAGTTGAAAATACTTTAACAACAAATAAACAATTTTATCCAAGAACTAATACAAATGTAATACCATTAAAAGATACAGCAATAAGTATATCTACTGCTTCTGATTCTAACATGGCTTTTGAATATTTTGGTGATGGTGGCAATGCTCCTAATTTATACTCTACATTAAGTACAGTAGGACAAAACAGTGTTTATCAGTTAGATACAAATCCATTGATTGCAAGATTATCCACGTCTCAAGATATAGGTGTAGCATCTAGTAACACAAGTAGTATGGTACCTCATTTAGCTGTTTACGAAACAGAACCCGTTGAATCTTTATTGGATATATACTGGGAAACAGCAACTGTTGGGTTGATAGCAGATTTAAATGCTGCTGTTGCAACAGATTTTGATGGTGTTGTTGGATTTGGTTCATACACTTGGACTCAGCCAGAATCTACTGCTTCAGGAGCTACTTTTTTATCAGGCGTTCAACCTGTAGATGGTAATGGTACTCAAGTAAACAATACAACTTTAACAAACTATACAACAACTAATGCAGCTATACAACCTGTTAATACAACTGCTACAACAAATGGTTATAGTTTTAAAATAACAAGCCCATTTGTTTATGATAATAATAGTGCCGTTGATGATAATTTTACTTTAACAATGAATATTACAAATAGTAGTGGTGTAACTTCTGGTACATTACAACTAACTGGTAGTTTATCTAACTCTCAACCCACTATAAATAACGTTACAAATGGTCAATTGCCTATTATAAACAATAACACAGCAGCTTCAGGTACAATAGCCACGTTAACAGGAGTTAATGGTTCGTCTGACACAGGTAATAATACTTTACAATTACAATGGAGTATTACAGCTGGTAATTCTGGTGGTTATTTTTCTATAGATGCTAACACAGGTGTAATTTCACAATCAGGAGCCGCTGCAACTACTTATAATCTTACTATTAGACTAACAGATGCGAATGGTGGAACTGGAGCTGAATATATAGAAGCTAATCAAAGAGTTGTAGTTGCTTCAACTACTGTAGGTTTTCCTTTTAATGCTGGTAATCAACAAGGTAATATACCACAAGCTTGTCCAATAAATGGAGCTCAAGATCCTTCTTGTGGTAATAATCTTTATTACAATAGAACAACAAACAGTGGTACACCTCAAGTTAATGATATTATAGCTGTTGGTCCCGCACAAAATTCTGCGTTAGCTGGAGGCGGTTATTATACTTATAATTGTGGCTATGGATCTGGTACTGGAACAGATAGATTATATTTCCAAATAGAACAAGGCGGAACCGGAAAGGTTATAGCTGTTACAAACTGCCCATCTTAAGTAATAATGTAGTAAAATAAGTGATAATAAAATTATGTCTACAACTCTAGAATTAAACTATTTTAACACATTTTGGCTTAAAAAGCTTAAAAATGTAGTAAATGAAACACCTTCGGCGCCTGCGGCTCCGTATAACAATGTTCCTAGAGCTTACACGTCTGTTCCAGCAGAAGACTGGTATATAGAAGAATCTAGAATTAGAGGTGGTTATAATAATTTAACAGTAGACTTAGGCGTAAAAGCTTATATAGCAGAACAATACCCACAGCAACAAAATAGAATTAACACTATGATATACTCTGGTATATTTAATTCTAGAACTGGTGTTAATCAAACTAATCAATTTTCTGTTGCAGAAGAAATAACTAGATCTGTAGATCCTGCTAATGGTTCTATACAAAAATTATACGCAGAAGATACAAACTTAATTATATTTCAAGAAGACAAAGTTAGTAGAGCTTTGATAGATAAAGATGCTATATACACAGCTGAAGGTCAAGCTTTAACAGCTTCAGGTAGAATGGTTATAGGTCAAATAATACCTTTTGCAGGTGAATATGGTATATCTACAGATCCATTTAGTTTTGCGGTATATGGTTATAGAAAATATTTTACCGATAGAAAAAGAAATGCAGTATTAAGATTATCTACTGGTGGTGAAATTATTGAAATATCATCATATGGTATGCATGATTATTTTAGAGATAGACTTTCACAAACAAATTCAGATGGTAACAGTGTGGTTAGTAAAATTGTGGGAGGTTTTGATGAACATACTAACATGTATGTTTTGTCTATACAGTACACTCAAAATATTTTAGAGCTTGATAATAAAGACTATACAACAGCTAGTTTTGATGAAGGAGTACAAGGTTGGACAAGTTTTTTAAGTTTTAAACCAACTTTTACAACTAGTTTAAATAGTGGCTTTTATAGTTTTTATGATGGTAAACCTTGGAAACATTATCAAAACACTGTTAATGTTGACAATAATTTTGGAAGTTTTTATGGAACAGTTTATGATTCGGATGTTACATTAATATTAAACTCTCAACCTTCTGTTATTAAAAGTTTTAAAACAATAAATTATGAAGGTGCTTCAGGGTGGGAACTACATTCAATGATAGCAAGTTCTGGTGACACTAGTTTACCAATAGGTGCTTTTACACAAGCAACAACCATGCAAGCTTTGGAACAAGAATTGTTTAGTTTAAAATTTAAAAAGAAAGAAAATAAGTTTTTTGCAAACTTACAACAACCAATATCAGCAAATGCAGGGCAAACAGGAGAGGTAGTATGGGGATCTGATATTTCTGGTATAAAAGGATTTTGGTCTACTGTTAAAATGAAACTTAACAATACGACTTATAACAATATTAAAAAAGAATTATTCGCGGTGTCAAGTAACACTGTTGAATCATCATATTAACAATAAATTATGGGATTATTTAGTGGAATAGGTAAAATGCTTGGTGGTTTTTCAGCCAGAGCCGCTGCAAAAAGAGCTATGAGAAGAGCTAATGCAGACAAGAAAAAAAGAACTGCTGAGCTTAAAAGCTTAGAAAACAGTAGACAAGCTATTATAAACCCTTATCAAAACACAAAAGATTTAAGTTCTTTAGCCGTAGATTTATCTGGTAAACTTAGCAACCCATTTGCTAGTTTAGGTGTGTCTACTGCTGCTGCAGAAATGCAAGCTGAACAAACTGATATAGCTTTAGCAAATACACTTGATACATTAAGAGCTACAGGCGCTGGAGCTGGTGGCGCTACAGCATTAGCTCAAGCAGCTTTACAGGGTAAAAAAGGTATTGCTGCAAGTATAGAAAATCAAGAAATGCAAAATGAAAGGCTTAAAGCTCAAGGTCAACAAGCTTTAGAACAAGCACAGGTGAGAGAAGGTGTTAGGGTTCAGAACGTTCAAATACAAGAAGGTAGAAGAACACAACAAGCTGATGCTTTGGGTAAAACATTTCAGTTTAACGCAAGAGAAAAAAGAGAATCAGAAAAAATTAATTACACTAGAGGTTTAAGAGATCAAGCTAAATCAAGAGAGTTAGGCGCAGCAAATGCAAAAGCATCAGCAATGGGACAGATATGGGGTGGTTTAGGTGGAGCTTTAGACAGCGCGGTTGGTAGTGGTTTAATTAAAACAAATAGTAAACTAAAGGCCGCAGCAGGCGGTGGTAGCAGTTCCAGTGGTGGTAGTGGTAATACTTATACGACCAATAATTATTACGGATCGGACTCAAGTGAATAAAATAATATAACATGGCATTAAAAGAAAAACTATTAGAAAACAAAAGGTTAAATGAAGAAAACCAGTTTAAAGTTGCTGAGCAACAATCTAAGTTATCATATCAATTAGGTTATGCTGATTCAAAAGATAGAGATGTCGACTATAATAAACTATACGATCCGTTTATAAAAGAGTTTGCTGATTTGCAAATACATTTACAAAATGGAACTAGTCAAAGTCCTACGTATGATAGAAAACGATCTGACGATATAATAAACAGCGTTAGTGTTATACAAGATGGTTTGTCAAACGTTTTGTCTAATACAGAAATATGGGACGAGTCAGTACAATTAGCTGGTAAAATGGCTGGAGTTGATCTTATGGGTACACCACAAAGTAGATTTAGAGCTTTAAATGTTTTAAGTGATAATTTACCTGGGATTATAGAAATAAAAGCTGTAGACAATGATATAAACAAATTAGCTTGGGAAATATATGATGAAGATGGTTTTGTTGAAAGAATATTCATAAATAAATTAAATAAACTTTCTGAAACTCAAGACATGTTTATTATAATTCCTGATACGTCAAAAGAAAACCAAGACTTTAAAAATTTAAGTTCTGAAATATTTGAAAGTAAAGATTTAGCTCAAGATCAAAAAGTTTTAACAGGCGGCGTAACAGAAACTTATAGAGAAAAAGATAATAAAGGTCAATTAAAACTTATAACAAAAGATTTAAAAGGTGGTATGGTACAAGATTTTTATATAATCGACAAAGAAGCTATATCAAACAGCATGCAGTTTAATACAGAAATGGATAAAATATCTGCTGGTATATTAGGTCAATATGATGGTTTTGATCAAGTAATTGCTTTTAACAATAATATATTATCAGAAGTTACTGACTATTATATAAAACCTGGTAAAGCATTAAAAGAAAATGAAAAGAAAAAATTTCAAGAAGATTATAAAAAATGGTTTTTAGAAAAAGAAATAGGAACAGAGTTTCCTTTAGGCGAACCTAGACTTAAAGTAAAAGAAGTAGTAGAAGAAGCAGAACAAGTAGTTTAAATATAATATATGAATTGCGAACAACTAAAACAACTTCACGGTGAAAACTCTACACAGTACAAAAAATGTGTAGCAAATAAGCTAGAAGGCTTAGACTTACCTAAACCTAGCGATGTTGGTATTGAGCCAGAAGAACAAGGTGTAGTGTCAGGATTTGTACAAAAAGGTATTGATAAAGTTAAAGAAACTGTAGATACTGTAGGGTTGGGTTTAAATATTTTAAGCGGTGCTTCAGAAGTTTATGCTAAATCCGATAAGATAAATAATTTAAAAAATATTAAGATTACATCAGAAAGCTATGCCGATGCTGAATCAGATGAGTTTTATAATCCAGAGTTTTTAAAATCTTTAGGACAAAACATGTCTACTAATGATATTAATAATTTAAGAATTGAAGAAAATGCAATTTTTGCTGATTTAGGATTTCAAATAGCTAAAGATAAAAACAAAGATAATCCTGACTATGTTCCAAGTACTATGGATATATGGAATGAATCAAGAAGATTAAAAATATTAGCTGCACAAGATGCCTCTGGCGAAGACGCAACAATGTTAGAAAATTTAGCTGGTAAAAATGCAGCAACAAATTTAATAGGAGATTTGTATCGAGCAACTGAACAAGGTTATGAAATGCCTGCATCTTTAGAAACAAGTTTACAAATATTTGATCAAGGTACTGAATCAGACGGTAAATTATTAGAAAAATTTATTGAAGAACAAAAAGCTTTAACCGAAGCAAACAACTCTTCAGATGAAATGAAAGCTTTTGAAAAATGTTATGCTGATGCTGGAGGAACAACTTTAGCTCTTGTAAAATGTTCTTTTCAAAATCCTTCTGTTTTAACACAGCTAGCAGTTAACTCTGCGGCTTTAAACGCAGGCGCGGTTACACAATCAGCAACGGTAAGAAATAATGCTTTAGCCGCTGGTGCTGTTGGATCTGCTGGTGGACCCGCAGCAGCAATGGCTGGTTTTTTTGGTGTTGCTGGTGGTTTGTTAGAAACTGGTTTAACATTTGGTGAATTACTTATAGAAGCTACAGGTGTAGAAGATATTTCAAAACTAACTGTTGAAGATTTACAAAAAGTATTAAATGATCCAGAAAAATTAAAAGATATACAAACTAAATCTAGAAATAGAGGTATAGTTATAGGTGTAGCAGGTGGTTTATCTTCAGGAGCAGCAGCTAAAGCAACATCTACGTTGGTAAAAGCTGGTAAAAGCGCTAAACTTGCTGGAACTGTTGGAGCTAGTATAGAAATGGTAGGTGAAGGTTTAGGCGAAGCAGGTGGTCAATTAGCTGCTGGTCAATCTTTAGATCAAAAAGAAATATTTTTTGAAATGGTTGCACCACTAGGTAGTAAAGCTCCAATAAGTGTTGGTGGTACTCTGTTAAATTTAAACCAACTAAGTACAAATATAAAAGTCAACAATACTGTTAAAGCTAATGGTTTTGGTAAATTATCTGATGTTTTTAAACCTGGTGTAAAGACAGATAAAACTCAAATAGATATAGCTCAAATACCTAATGCAGAAAAAACTTTAAACCTTAGTTTAGAGCAGCAGATGAATAGCAAAGCTATTACACCTCAACAAGCTCAAGAAATAAAAATTCAATTTAAAGAAACAAAAGCAGTAGTAAATCAAATAAAGCCTTTAGGTTTATCTACAGAAAAACAAAGCTTAGTTGTTAATTTATTAAAAGAAAAGAAAAACCTAGAATCAACTATAAATCAAGTTAACGACGAAAGTTTAACAGGTAAACAATCTGAAAGAGTTAATGAAATTAACGAAGAGTTAAAAAGTGTAGGTGAACAAGAAACACAAAAAAGTGTAACTAAAGAAGCTCAAGGTAAAAAAGGTCAAGAAATAGATAACTTAGCTGGCCAAAAAAATGAAGATGGTAAATATGAGGTAACTAAAGCTGAATGGGACGGTGGTAAAGCTGATGAGGTTATTACCGAGATATATAATAATGACATGTTAACTGGTTTAATAGAAAGTAAAATACCTATAGAAAAACCACCTGGATTTTCAAAACCTGATTTTGTTAGCGGTGTAGTTGCTGAACTAATACCACATATAAGAAATTTTAATCCAGAGGTTAACAACAGTTTAAATGGTTGGATAATGTCTCAAATCAACAACAAGGTTGGTAATGTATTTAAAAAAGGTGAAGCAGGTACTAAACAAGTTTTTGAAACAGATGTTACAGAAGCAAAAGGTGTTACCGATGGAACAGATGTGAATCTACAAATACAAGAAGATTTAGATATAAGTCCTAGAACAGCAGAACAAAAAGCATCAGTAACTAAATTAAGAGATATTGCAGGTATAACAACTGAAGAAGCTCAAGTAGGTGTAACTGAAACGTTAAAAACAAGATTACCCGGTGTTACAGAAAAAAAGTTTAGACAAAAAGTTAATGAAGCTAACAGATTAAAGTTTGGTGAAAAAGTATTAGCTGAAATGGGTGGATTAAAAGATGCTGGTAGATTAGTAACATTTTTAGATACTAATTTTAATGATATAATGGCTGCAATACCCAATAGTGTTAAAAATAAACAATTAGCTTCTTTATTTAAACCTAAACAAGTTGGTAGAGCTAAAACTAAAGTTGGTGAAGGCGTGTTTGAATATACAATGCCTACTAAGCAAGAGTTGATAGATTTTTATACTACAGGTAAAAATACAACTAATAGAGCTAGAGTTAAAACATTAGCTGACGTAATAGCTCAAGAATTAGCTTTAGATGCTACCGCAGAAGTTTTAGCTGATCCTAAAGTACAAAAAGAGTTTATAGAAAGACAAGAACTTCAAGGTAAACAAATACCTAAAGATGCTATACCTAAATTACTAGAAGCTATTGATAGAGAAACTAAAAAGTTTGAAGGTACACTTTTAATGGGTATACCCCCTCAACTTTTAGGAAAGGCTTTAAAAGGTGGTATAAAAGCTTTTCAAAAAGCTATCAACGCTGGTAAAAGTATTATTCAAGCTTTAGCTGAATTTAATAAAAAAATATCTTCATTAATTAAAAACTCTGAACTAGCTAAAATAATAAACAATATTTTTGCTGATAACATAATTAATGACAAAAAACTTTCTGCTGCTGAAATTATAGCTAATGCTCAAACGGCTTTTGCGGTTGTAAATGGAGATGTAAATGCTGTTTTAGCAAAACATGGATTAGGTAAATCTTATAACTTAAAAACAAAATCTGGTATTGAAAATTATATATCAGATTTAAAAGAATTTGTATTTCCTTTTTTCCCTAAAAGTTTCTTTTTTGGAACAGGAAAAGGAAAAGTATTTGGACCAGGTGGTGGAACTATATTGAGAACTAGCAGTAGAATGGCTGGTAAAGATTTAGACGCTTTTTATGTAGAGCAACTTAAAGATGTTAGAGATAATTATGATAACTGGGGTAGTGATTTTACAAGCGTTGATAATTTAATTCAAGTGCCTTATACAACTATACTTAAAGATGTTAAAACTTTAGAATCAAATCTTGGAAAACCTATAAACGATTGGAATACAAAAAACATGGCTATAGGTAAAGAAATGTGGGATAGAATAAACAAAGCTATTAAAAAAGATAAAAAAGCTGCTGTTGCTTTAGCTGGTTATTTAAAGTTGGTTGGTAATGATGTTAATCACCCACATAAAATGATGGCAGAGTTACTAGGCTATTCAAATAAACCTATAGAAGGTTTAAGATATGAGCATGCTATGCCTGCAACTCAAGCTTATATTTACTTATTAGACGCCGCATTAAGTGGTAATAAAGATTTTGCAAAAGAATTTAAAAACGTTACAGATAATTATAAGCTTATAGCTTTAGATGTAAAAGATGATAATAAAATAAATAAAGTAGTTTACAACGGTAAAAAAGCTTATTTAAAAGAACGTATGCCTCCTGGATGGATAGTTGAAACAGGTAAATGGTATGATAGATATTTTAATAATTTAGTTTCAAAAATAAATGGTGGAATTAATCCAGCTTCAATAAAAATGCTGGATGGAACTACTATGGCAGACGTTAATAATTTAACAAACGAAGGTAGACCTGAAGCTTTTATATCTGAAAAAATAGAAAAAGCTTCTGATGTTGTAGAAAAAGGCGAAGAAGCTCTAGCTAAAAACCCTGACTTACAACCAACAACAACAGATCCAGAGGTTTTAGATAAAGATATAAACCAGATGATTGAAGACACAAAAGGTATAAAATCTAAGTATAGGTATTCTGATATTGTTGCTAAAAGAAAAGGTGCTAGTGTAATTAATTTTAAATTAATTCCAGCTAGTGCGCAAGATTTTCAAGGTTTAATGTATGATTTATACAGTAGAGGTAAAAAAGGTGAAAAACAACAAAAATGGGTACAAGATAATTTAGTAAAACCATATCAAAAAGGTATTGCGGATATAGATAATTACAGACAAGCTTTAAAAAATGATTACTCTGCTTTGTTAAAAAAATTTCCAAATGTTAGTAATAAATTAGGTGATATAATTCCAGGAACAGAATTTACTCTTGATCAAGCATTAAGAGTAAATCTATGGACACAAGGTGGTTTTGAAATACCAGGTTTATCTAAACGTGATATTAAAAAACTTAATGATTTTGTAGAAAAAAATCCTGAACTTAAATTATTTAATGAATCAGCTTTAGCTATAACAAAACAGTCTAAATGGGTTGAACCAACACCTCATTGGGATATTGAAAGTTTAATATCTGATTTAAACGGTTTAACGACTAGAGTTGGTAGAAAACAATTTTTAGCTGAATTTATAACAAATGCTGATGTAATATTTTCTAAAGAAAATTTAAATAAAATGGAAGTTGCATTAGGTACTAATTGGAGAGAAGCTATGGAAGACTCGTTATATCGCATGAAAAACGGTACAAACAGACCTTCTGGTACTAACAAATTAACTAATCAGTTTAACAACTGGGTTAATAATTCTGTTGGAGCAATAATGTTTATGAATGTTAAATCTGCTTTATTACAAACTATATCTTCAGTTAACTTTTTAAATTGGTCAGATAATAATCCTTATAAAGCTGCATTAGCTTTAGCTAATTTTCCTCAATATGTAAAAGATTTTAAGTTTTTGTGGAATTCACCTAAACTAGTACAAAGAAGATCAGGTTTAAGAAAAGATATAAATGAAGCTGAACTTGCTAACGCTGCTAAAAATGCTAAAAACAAACCTGCGGCTATGTTAAGTTATTTACTTAAATTAGGTTTTACACCAACACAACTTGCAGATAGTTTTGCTATTGCTTCTGGTGGTGCTACTTTTTATAGAAACAGGTTAAATACTTACAAAAAACAAGGTTTATCAGAACAAGAAGCGTCTGACAAAGCTTTTGCTGATTTTTCAGCGGCATCAGATGTTGCTCAACAGTCGGCTGATCCAATGTTGATTTCACAGCAACAAGCTAGTGTTTTAGGTAGGCTGCTTTTAGCTTTTCAAAACACACCTGCTCAGGTTACTAGAATATTTAACAAAGCGTCTAGAGATTTTATAAATGTTCGTGGTGATCAAAAAACTAATTTATCTAAAATGATTTATTATGGAGCAGTTCAAGGGTTTATATTTGCTGCATTACAAAATGCTGCATTTGCTTTAATACCAGGCTTTGATGATGAAGATGATGAAGAAAAGAAAGGTAAAGAGTTTGATAAAAAAGAAGAAAGAATACTTAATAGTATGGTAGACACTATGCTTAGAGGTTCCGGTGTTTATGGAGCTATTGTATCTACATTGAAAAATACCGCTCTTACATATTATAGAGAGGAAAAGAAAGATGCTTTTGGAAAAGATCATAGAAACACATTATTAGAAATATTAAACCTAAGTCCACCGGTTGGTTCTAAGGTTAGAAAAATAAACAATGCTATAAAAGCTAAAGACTATAACAAAGAGGTAGTAAAAGAACAAGGTTGGGATGTTACATTAAAAGGTAGAGTAAACCTTAGTCCTTCATATCAAGTTATAGCATCTCTTACAGAAGCAATAACTAACCTACCACTTGAAAGAGCTGTAGTAGAAATCGACAGAATTGTTGAAATGTTAGATGCAAGAAACACTACGTTACAAAGAGTAGCTTTAGCTTTAGGTTATAGAACTTGGGACGTTAATACTAAAAATGAAGAAAGAGATCTTGTTAAAATAGAAGCTAAAGAAGCTAAAGAAAAAGCTAGAAAGCAAAAGGTTATAGATGACAGAGCTGAAAGAAAAAGATTAAAAGAACTTGAAAAGTATAAAGGTAAAACTAAAGAAGAGATAAAACAAATAAAACGTAGAGACTCTATAGTTGATACTAATAAATCTGATCAAGTAAAATCTTTAATAAATCTAGGTTTAACAAAAAAAGAAATAAAAGAGCTTAAATACGAAGACGATAGAGTTAATAAAATAATCGAACTAACAAATAAATAATATGAAACTATGGAAAATTGTCCTTTTTGTTCTAGCTGCTATTGTAAGTAGTTGCGGAACACACACTAAAAAACCTAAAATACAGATAACCCACGTGTTAGCTGTAACAGAGCAAGGTGACACCTTGAGATTACCTATAAACATGATTAAACCAAATGTTTATTATAATATTGTATCGTATCCCAGTTATCCTAGATATTATAGCAACTGGTACAATGAAG
>WLWG01001944.1_pt1 | contig 16935 bp, 10 predicted proteins | sample 6712871 | NCBI WGS metagenome assembly WLWG01 (sample SAMN12718693, study PRJNA515312) | sponge metagenome | isolation source: marine sponge | host: Mycale hentscheli | place: New Zealand: South Island, Marlborough, Capsize Point | collected 2003-05-01
GCTCTTCTTGAAAAAGTCAGAGAAGAAATGAGTGCTGCCTGACATTTTCTGTCTGGCCGGACATCCTACTTCGACGACCGATCTGACGGAATTGCAGAGAGATCCAGGTCGACGACCACAGGAAAGTGGTCGGAAACTTCAAGGCTGTTTGCGTGGCAGATAAATGTACGCCTGAGCCCCGCAGCCAGTTGCTTATCAAGCAGAATGTGATCAATCAGGGTAAAAACATCGTCACCGTCTGCTGCCCCATTCTCGTTGTAATCCCAATGTGATGAGAACCGATCAGCGACCCGTGGAATACGTGCAGCAGCATTCACGAGTTCAGCACCGTCTCGTTCAGGATCGATATCTTTCAGCAGCCGCAACACAGAAGTCTGAGTCTTCCTCGTTGGATCTGCCATTTCGACATCTGGGTCATAGTCATTCAGATCACCGAGAATAATGGGCAAATATCCCCGCTTCACAATCTCTCGCTGCACAATCCGCCGGACAATCGCGGCCTCGGCCATCCGCTGGGCATTGGCTTGAGCATCGCTTGGGTTGCTTTTGAGATGCAGGCCAATGAGCCCGAGTTTGTGCCCAGAAAGACTAAAAAAGCAGACGGCATGCCTCTTGAGAACAGCAATGGCTTCAACATCCCCACCCTCTTCCTCTGGTTTGCGATAACGCTCAGCTGTCCAAGGCAATGGTGCCGACCCGTCCTGAATATTACGAAGCCGTGGCGTTGGATGCGGTGCAAAGAGATGAATGAACCGGCCTTGGATTTTGTCTGGCTTCACACGAGATACAATGGCCACATCAAAACCGGTGTAACTATCACGACCATCGACATGATAGGACTGAAATTCACCGAGACCTTTTTCACGGAGAAGTGCTGCCAAAGCAACACAAGCTGCAGGAGAAGACACCTCTGACAGGACAAGAATATCGGGGTTCACTACCTCTACTACTGCCGCAACACCTTCAAGATGCCGCATTCTTCCCGGAGGGAACCGATACCGAGCAAAGCGACTCCACTCACCAGGTACAGTGAGTGCCTCGACATTGAAACACGCAATACGAACGCATGACGAATCGCCAGGCTTCTCTGATTTCGGTTCCCCTGCTTTCAGACATCTTGCAGTTACAAGCATCGTGCAGCAGAAAATTATTTGCATAATTTTGCTGCTCACTGATTGACGGTTGCCCACCTGCATCGTTACATTCTCTTTCATCTTATTGGGGCCACGGACCGGGCAAACGGTCCGTGGCCTTTTTTATTCGCCCTGATCTACACAGCGCCTTAGAAATTTTATACACCCCATGCCAACAGTTCCATTCGACAGCGAAACATCACACCACTCATATGATTTCAATGCCTATAATCCCGCCACCAGAAACCACTCCTGCGGCACCCCTATCAACAGTCTTATCCGCATAGGTGAGACTTCTGTTGGCAAAGGTGTCTTTGCCCGACGCCACATTCATGAAGGCTTACTCCTGAGTGAAATCCACGGAAACGTGCTTGAAGACTACCCGGAAGACTCCAGCTACTGCATGGCTCTTCCGAGCGGAAAACTCCTGGAACCCGCCGCTCCCCTTCGTTTCCTGAACCACAGTTGCGATCCGAACTGCGAACTTTTCTACTGGGAGGATCAAGATTCCAACCTGCAGGAAGATCGGCTGTGGCTGCAAACAATCCGACCAATCGTTCCGGGAGAACAACTACTGATCGATTACTGCTGGCCAGCGGACGCAGCGATCCCATGCCAGTGCGGAGCACCAACATGTCGCGGCTGGATAGTAGACCCGGACGAGTTCCACCTCCTGCCGACGCAGGAAACTGGCGACGATGGAGCCTCCTTGCAGTCATTCTGATCTCCTGTTTGGCAGGCTACGGACTGAGTCGCATTCGGATTGACGATGACCTCAGGTCCTTACTTCGCAGTGTTCGTCCAACAAGTTTGTTCAGTGCCTCTGACGCCCAGCTTGTTGACGAGGAATTTGCTCTTGTCGATGCCATTGGGAATCGCTTCGGTGCACCCGATCGTGATTGCATTATTCGCCTCAACTGCCCTGAGGGTGACATCTTTCACGAGCCAGGACTTTCTCAACTCAGAAGCCTTGTGAAAGATCTCGAGGAGCTGCCTGACGTAAGCCAGGTTCGCTCTATCTTCGATGTTCGTCGGCAGGGTGTTGCTGGTGCGATACTGCCGGTTATCCCCAAGTCGGCCGGCCAGCTCGACCCCCAAACACTCACTGAGGCGCGTGCTCGCGCCCATGAACATCCATTGATCAGTGGTCAGCTCCTCTCAGCGGATGGATCGACGGCATTGTGCATCGTTCGGCTGAGTGCGGGTGCCGATCGACCTCCTCACCTCGGGCGTGCTGTTGACGCTATTGAATCGACTCTTTCCGCTTTTACTGCAGACGGCATCAGCGTCCAGCTCACGGGTCTTCCTGCGTTGCGGCATCAGGCGGCTCTTGCACTTAGGCATGACATGCTGATCTTCAACTCACTTGGACTGACACTTGCTTTTATTCTTTCTGCCACGCTTGCACGAAGCCTTCGGTCGACAGTTGTTGCGTGCATTCCTCCGGCTGTTGGTGCCGTCTGGGCCATGGGAATACTCGGTCTTTTTGGTGCACCAATTAATATTCTTACGAGTGTCGTGCCATCTCTTGCACTCGTTGTTGGCACGTGTGACTCCATTCATTTTATTGAGGACATGCGACGAAGTGTCCGCCGCGGCACACATCAATTTATCGCTTCGAGTAACGCCATCCGGCGAGTTGGGACAGCCTGCGGACTCACCAGTATCGTCACTGCAGTTGGATTCGCATCGCTTGCTGCTGCTCGCATTGAGGCTGTCCGTACGTTTGGGATCGCCGCGGCTGCGGGCGCACTTGCAAGTTTCGCAGCCGTCACACTGCTGACACCACTTCTCGCATCAACTCAATTCTGTCAGGGGCTTCGTCTCGGTCGGTCGTGGCGATTGGCGAGTCGAATTGCTGGCACACTCACCACGTTTTCAATCCGACATGCTCGTCCGATTGCAGCAATTGGTCTTGTTGGAACACTGCTGCTTACAGCGATTGGTATTCAGGTTGATGCAGACAATCGGGTCGTTGACTCTCTTCCTCGACAGGCCAAATCCTCACAGGCGCTGGTTGCCGTTGATAAAGAGTTTGGCGGAGTCATGGGTGTTGATGTTGTTGTCCGCTGGCCAGAAGACGTGAGCTGGCGGAGTGACGAACTACTGAAAACACTCAATGAAGTGCATGCGGTCCTGAACACAGCTGAGGCAACAAGCCGTCCGCTCTCACTGGCATCAGTCACTAATTCAATGCCACCTCGCGTACGTCGCAGACTCTCTGCTGATGCTGTCAACGAGATGGTTGACCCCGAGGCACGCATGGCTATCGTTCGTGCTCGAGTCCGTGATGCGGGATCCCGCCAACTTGAAACGGTCTACGCCGACATTCGCACAGAGCTTGATGCCTTGGCAGCAACGCACAATGGCTGGCGTTTTGACCTTTCCGGCATGTCTGTTATTTCGGCCCGCAATATTCGACAACTCATCACTGATCTTGGCGGCAGTCTGCTTCTGGAAGTAGCCGTTATTGCCATCATTCTTGCCCTCGCCTTTCGATCACCAGTTGCAGGCATCGTGAGCCTGATTCCGAACGTCTTTCCGCTGGCTGTCATTGCAGCTGTTCTTGTGCTGACTGGTCAATCTCTTGACCCTGCAACTGTGATTGTGTTTAACGTCTGTCTTGGCCTTGCAGTCGATGACACCGTTCACGTCATGGCCGCGCTGGCCAGAAACCGTCGAGAAGGTGTTTCGATTGCCAGTGCGATGCGTCGCGCGATAGTTGAGACAGGAAATCCGGTCGTGCTTGGTGGACTTGTTCTTGGTGTTGGGTTCGCGGCTGTCACCGTCAGCAGTGTGCCGTCACTCGCAGGTTTCGGACGCCTGGCATGTGCTGCGATTGCAGCAGCAACAGTTGCAGAACTTATTCTCCTGCCCGCTGTCCTGGTGGTAACAGATGATCTCCTCCGACGATCAGCACATCTTGGCAGAGCGTGGAAGCATGACCCTATTTTTGGGCCGGCACCAACCATTACGCCTGTTGCCGGCATGCCAGCGCCCTCTGCATGAGCAGTCTGAATCGACTCACTCGTGGGGTCTTGTCTGGACGGTTGGCCAAAAGCCGATTCCACAAACTACCAGACGTGCAACCTTTCAGATTCTCATATCGTCAAGTGTCGTGTGCAAAAAAACATAATATTTCTAACTACTGAAAAATGAACTGAATTCAGAGCTGATGAATAAATACAAGAATTGGCCTCATCATCGAGCGTAGAAAAATAAGGGGCTTCCGATCACTCTTTTCTTCGCAACCATGAGGCACTCACCATGGCACGCAAAGCTCGACTGTCGACTCATCAACGACACGTCCATCTCCTTCACGAGTCGCTTGAAAACCGCTACCTGATGACAGCTGATCTTGCCAACGGAGATTTCTCAGAAGGACTCGCTGGCTGGATTGTACAGGCAACAGAAACGGCTCAGGTTGAAGTCGTTACCGTGGGAGACCCTGGTCTCCTCCTTACACCTACTGATACCGGTACAGCTGAAATCATACAGCGAATAAGTGTGACTCCGGGTACTGCCTATCGGCTTTCTTTCACGCTGAGCAGCAGCAGCGACAGCTATGCCTATGCAGGCGTGCGTGGACATGCCGGAAAATGGTCTGAACTTTCTACCGGAGAGAATAAGGCGGGGCGATACACGCTTGAATTTGAAACGAGTTCAGATGTATCTGAAGTCACAATATTTGCTCAGGCATATCGTCAGCAAACAGCACCCGTACACATTGATGACATTCAACTTGCATTGGCTGATTCCCCACCGCTTTCGCCAGAGCCCGAGCCACCAATTGCAACACCTCCAGAGCTACCTCCAGAACTACCAATTGAAACACCTCCTCCCATCGCAGGAGACTCGCTGCTAACCAACGGTGACTTTGAATCGGAACTCTCGGGCTGGAGTAATATCAGCTCAGCTGGCGGCAACGCTGAGACGATTCCAGGTGGTACCGGAAGCGTATTACAACTCACACCGAGTGCAGAGGGAACAGCCGCGCTTGTTCAACAGGTCGCAGTTGAGCCTGCAACCAGCTACCGATTGTCCTTTTCACTCACAAGTGCCGGTGGCAGCTATGGCTACGGCGGCGTTCGTGGACATGCCGGAAAATGGTCTGAAATCTCGGTTGGAGACAACGCATCCGGTCGCCAAACACTTGATTTTGTAACAGGTGAAGACGTGTCCGAAGTCACCGTCTTTCTTCAGTCGTATCGGCAGCAGACAGCACCAGTCGTCATTGACGACATTCGTCTTGCGCCCAGCAACGGCACGCCGGCACCAGAACCCGTCAATCCACCACCAACAGACACAACTCCGCCAGATGTATCGCCGCCAGATACAGCTCCACCGGAAGACCTCCCTCCTCGTGTTGATGGCAACTTTGTCCGCAATGCCGACTTTTCACTTGGAGACCTCTCTGGCTGGCAGTCTTCAGGTCCAACTGGTGCAGCAACACTCAGCGACGGTGTTCTGAAACTTGCTGCTACACAAGACAATACCATCCGCGTTGAACAGATGATTACAGGACTGCAACCAGAGACTCGCTACAGCTTTTCTGTGAAACTTCGCTCTCTCGAAAACGCGTGGGCATCATTTGGTGTGGATTCAGGCACCCAATACGCAAAGACCAATTCTGCCACCGGAAACGATTGGCAAGAAAAGCGTTTCACGTTTTACACGGCTGAAGGCAGTACTCAGGTGAGACTGTTCCTCGAAAGTTACATGGGACAACCGGGCCCTGTATTTTTTGACGATGTGAAAATTGTTGAGGGCACACTCACACCAGTAACTCCGCCAGATGAAGGTTGGTTTACGTTGCCCGCGCCGCGAGCATTAGTGAACGCTGGTGAAGAGATGCTGCTCAACAACAGTTTCGAAGACGGGCTCACTGGCTGGGTGCGCGATCATGCTGCAATAACAAATAACACGGTCACACTTACCCCCACCTCTGATGAGTCTGCGAGACTTGTACAAGACATTCCTTTCGCACTGCCACCTGACACAGCGTACAGCCTTGAAGCAGTCGTCAGCGGAGGAGGTCCTGGTGCGACTCTTTCAGTTGCTGGACGAGACGGACTTACCGCCTCGCTTCAGATCGAAGAGGGTGCATCCCGAAGGGTTGTCTTGCCGTTTACAACATCGTCTGGCTACGAGACAGTTCGTGTCATGCTCGAACAGTACAAGGCAAGTCCCGGAAGCCTCACTATTGAATCTGTTTCACTTCTTGCACAGGGCAACGAGTGGATCGACACGCCAAACCCGATACCCACACCAACCACTGAAGTTCTCTTTGATGATTTCAGCGGCCCACTTGATCCTGAACGATGGCTAATTGTTGACAAGGCATGGGGTGGAGATAACGGCGGTCTTGTTCCCGAAAATGTTGAGCTTGCAGATGGCAAACTACTGCTTCGTGCAAACGGGGACGACTACTCCGGAGACGTTGTTGGACACGGAGATCGGACAACCCGCGTTGGTGCAGGCATTGCCACCCGTGACTACTATGCGTCTGGCCGCTACGAGGTTCGAGCTCGCGTTCCACAGGTTCTCGGTGCGGCATCTGCATTCTGGACATTCCATTACATCGAATATGGCCCAAACGACGAGGGATTCTGGGAGGAGCCAAGCAAGATACGAAACTCCGAAATCGATTGGGAATTCCCTACTGCCCTTCAAACAGGAACTGACGATGATCCGATTTCGTACGACTACGCTCGCGTGAATACGTGGGGCGGCAAACTTGGTGGCGAGGGAGCCCATCATCCCGGCCGGGTGGAGATCATTAACGATGGCGAGTACCACACCTACACAATTGACTGGCATGCAGGGGGTGATGGTGAACTGCCACGAGTCATCTGGCTGATTGACGGCGAAGAGGTCTATCGACACGAAGGAAATGAATTCGGTCAGGACAATATTCCGTATCGGGCATCTCGATTCTGGCTGGGAATCTGGTTCCCCGCCGCAGGATTTGCTGAACGCATTGATGGAGAGACAGTATCCCGAGTCGGCTGGGCTGGAGATCCAGACTTTGATCAGGCAACGCTCGAAATCGACTGGGTTCGTGTGACGCCTTTCAATGAAGCCAATGACCGCTACGAGCCAGAAACATGGCCGAATGGATTTTACGCCACTCCAGACGAATACCCCGAAGTGTAGCCTTCATGAACTAAAGTTCCCGTCCGCTACGCGATCAATCGCACTCGACAACTCGCACCGCCCATGCAGTCCATTATGAGGTGCGCTTTGAACCTGCTATCTTGCCTCAAGCAGGGGAAAGAATCTTCGAGAAGCTCACACACGGTTCGCACGAATGCTGAGCAAGCGTCGACTCTTTTGAAAAGGTGTCGTCTGTTCCAAATGGATAGCACCCTATCGTCTCTGCTTGTAGCTTTTGCCCATTTTTAATTGAAAAGAAAAGCCATGAAGCACCTCCTTCCAATAATTCCTTTTTGCATAACGCTGCTTGCAAGCCTTTGCATGCATTCACTCTGCCAGGCGGCAGTCAAACTCCCAGGATTTTTTGGTGACCACATGGTCCTCCAGCAAGAGAGTGAGATCCCAGTATGGGGCTGGTGCGCCCCGGATGAAAAAGTACGTGTGACACTCGACGGCAGCGAAGCAACAACCACCGGAGACAGCTCTGGAACGTGGCGAGTAACGCTGCCCGCAATGCGAGCGAGCACCGAACCCTTCACGCTCCGTGTCGAAGGAACCAACACAATCGAAATCAATGATGTTTTGATTGGTGAGGTCTGGCTTTGCAGTGGTCAGTCAAACATGGAGTGGACCGTTGACCGATCGACGAACCACGAAGCTGAAATTGCTGCAGCAGACTATCCTCTCATTCGTCATATAAAAGTTGCGAAACGCTCCTCGACAACCCCTCTTCATGACATTGAGGCCGACTGGACGGTCTGCTCGCCGCAAGTTGCTGGCAGCTATACCGCAGCCGGTTACTTCATGGCCAGAACGCTTTATAAAGAACTTGGTGTGCCTATCGGCTTAATCAATTCCTCGTGGGGTGGAACACGCGTCGAACCCTGGACGCCTCCTATCGGCTTTGAAAACGTCCCGAAACTTCAAAACATCTACCAGTCAGTCATTGGACGCACCCCTGGAACCGAGCAGTATCAAAACAGACTCCAGCAGTTCATCAATTCCAATAAAGCATGGAACCAGCAGGCTGAAAGCTCACTCACAAAAAAAGAAGCAGTCAAACCAAGCCCAAATTTCCCTCAAGAATTAAAAGCATTTACCAGCCATCAAGACCCAACGATGCTCTACAACGGCATGATCCATGCACTTGTCGGATTCCCAATTCGTGGTGCCATCTGGTATCAGGGTGAATCGAACCACACCGAGGGCATGCTTTACTTTGAAAAGAAAAAAGCCCTTATCGAAGGATGGCGACGCGTGTGGGGCCTCGGTGACTTCCCTTTTTACTACGTCCAGATTGCACCGTTTCAATATGGCAATGAAGACGGAACAGTTCTGGCCCGTTTCTGGGAGGCACAGGCAGCAGTGCAGCAACTTCCAAATACAGGCATGGTTGTGATCAATGACATTGCAACACTGGATAATATTCATCCACCCAACAAACAAGACGTTGGGAATCGGCTTGCGATGCTCGCACTCAAAAACAACTACGGCAGAAGTGACCTAATTGCTGCGAGCCCAGAAGTTGACTCACTGAACCTCGACGGCGAAAAACTTGTTGTCACGTTCAAGAATACGGGTGGGGGACTGACCTCACGAGATGCAAAGCCACCGACTCACTTCGAAATCATTGGCCCCGGAGTCAACAACTTTCTTCCTGCAATAGCAGAGATTGATGGTGACACAGTCATTCTCTCAGCTGATGGTGTCGGCACACCGACAGCTTTTCGATTCGCGTGGGACAAATCTGCAGAACCAAATCTAACAGGAGGCACAGGATTGCCAGTCGGCGCCTGTCGAGCCGGAGATGTACCTGACTACCTCAGCCGCTACTCACTCGGCGAGGGATATGAACTTGTCTATGAACTCGATCTAAACAACCTCAGCAAATCAATTGACTACTCCATCGACCGAAGCGACACGATTCCTGAATTTGATCGAATTGGATACCTGGTGGAACTTGAATCCAGTGCATATGGCAATCAGTCACTGTTTGTTTCCATGGACGCATTCACAGAGGACATCAAAAAGATTGCTGTACCAGAAGTCAGTACCGGCGCCTCCTTCCAGCAGTCGGTTAAAAACCTCGAATCCCATTCAACGACTCCATCACTCAACCACAAAAACATTGAGGGCAACATCGAGTTCTGGCCAAACAATTACGCTCAGCAGAACACAGCAAATGTTCGAGGGGCTTCGAATTCTCTTTATGACATTGGAGACAGTATTAAAGAGCCACTCAACGGCTACGGTTCGATGCAGGTCCACAACACACGAGGCAAGCAAACACTTTTCGCATTCAACCATTGGCGGATGGGACAAGCCGCCGATCTTGGTATTGGGAACAGTGCTGGCTCAACCCGTGATTGGACCTTCACCAAGAATGCCGCTGACTACTCAACCAAGCGTCTTCGAATCTATGTGCGGCCAACACCTCGTCCTGAATAGTGCCATTGATTCAAATTGGGCTAAAACCTCAGAGCCGACGAAGGCCGTCTTGCCGCATTTCACATTCGTGATTGCCTAGTGTGCCTTGAGAACATCGATCAATTGAAATTTCTTCACCAGAACACACCAGTCTGGCACGAGGTCTGGGTCGGTGATTGTTTCACTGAATGCTCGCTCGTCCATATAAAGTACGTTTACAACAACGTCCTTGAGCTGCTGCTCTGGCAAGGCCACTCTGAGCGTCGGCTTATTTTCGAGTGCTGCAACCTCTTTTTGCTCTGCGTCACGAAGCGAAATCTGATCAACCTCATAGCGTATTGATCCATCTTGAATTTGAGGCAGCGTACATGTCACGACAACGTTACCACCTTCTTTTTCAATACTCGCTTCCACATAGTTCTCATAGGGATCGTCTTCCGACTCCCACCTCCAGACACGTCGTGGCTCACCCTGTTCATGAATTGCGTTTGCATGACAGCCAGTGACTATCAATGCCATTGCCGCAGCTACGACGAGGCTATCACTGGAAACACCTTGCACCGATGCGGTCATTCCACACCCCAAGCTAAAAGAACATTTGTAACTCACCACACCAAGGAGCCTTCGCTTTGGAGCGTACGCCCCCAGCCACAAAGGCCCGGTACACAAAACCAGGAAGCAGAAAAAGTTATACCATTGGCAAATTTTTACAGTATTGTTTTTAGTTCCACCTTTGTCTCTAGCAAAGCCTCGTGTTTTTCAAGCATTTATTCTGCGATGGTGCTACGATACAGACCTCGATCATATCCCACCTTCCCGCCTTCCCACCTTGCGATCGACCTCATGAACAACGACCAATTGTTCGACGAAATGTGGGGCAACGATGCCACACTGCGAGACGCCTACGCTGCGTTCAATGGCTGGCTTGAAAATGAAGAACCAGCTCGACTACGGAAGAAACAGACGCAAGCAGAGGGTCTTTTTCGATTAACCGGCATCACGTTCAACGTCTACGGAGAGAGCGACAAGGAAACAAGCACAGAGAGACTCATTCCCTTTGATATCATTCCGCGGATTATTTCTGCGCGAGAATGGTCACGTCTTTCTACTGGCATCACACAGCGAGTCCAGGCACTGAATGCCTTTCTTCATGATATCTATCACCGGCAAGAGATCATTCGATCCGGACGACTTCCAGCTGACCTTGTTACACACAATGAAGCATTCCTCCCAAAAATGCTCGGCGTCGCCCCACCAGGAAACGTCTACACGCACGTTGTCGGCATTGATCTTATTCGCACGGGCCCGGATGAATTTTTTGTGCTCGAAGACAATGCTCGAACCCCATCGGGCGTGAGTTATATGCTTGAAAACCGAGCAACGATGCTGCATATGTTTCCCGAACTGTTCTCCCAGAATCGGGTTCGGTCTGTCGAGAATTACCCACGGCAACTCTACCGTTCGTTGGCAGCATGCGCCCCAGCCGCATACAACAATCCGCCAACAGTTGCGGTGCTCACACCGGGAATCTACAACTCTGCCTATTACGAGCACAGCTTTATTGCCGACAAAATGGGTGTTGAACTCGTCGAAGGCCACGACCTGAGAGTCCTCGACGGACGAGTCGCCATGCGTACAACGCGTGGGTATAAACCGATCGATGTTCTGTACCGCCGGGTCGATGACGACTTCCTCGATCCATTGAACTTTCGAGCCGATTCAACACTGGGGGTATCCGGCATTCTCGACGTGTATCGTTCAGGTGGAATCACTATCGCCAATGCTCCAGGCACTGGCATTGCTGATGACAAAGCCATCTATTCATATATGCCCGAAATCATTGAGTTTTATACGGGCGAAAAGCCACTTCTGAACAACGTGCAAACATGGCGCTGCAGCGAGCCTGAAAGCCTGAGCTACGTTCTTGAAAATCTTTCAGAACTTGTTGTCAAAGAAGTTCATGGTTCCGGTGGCTATGGCATGCTCATTGGACCAGTCTCATCAAAGCGAGAATTAGCCAACTTCCAAAAGAAGCTCAAAGCCAAACCTGGCAATTACATTGCACAACCGCTTCTCTCACTTTCAACCGTACCAATTTTCACAAAATCTGGCCTTACGCCACGCCACGTGGACCTCCGCCCATTCGTTTTAGTTTCACCCCAAGGAGTTGATATCACACCGGGTGGCCTTACCCGAGTCGCGCTCAAAAAAGGAAGCGTCGTCGTGAATTCGTCACAAGGTGGTGGCACCAAAGACACCTGGGTACTGGAGGACTAAAACCATGTTGGGAAAAACAGCTGGTGGTCTCTTCTGGATGTTCCGGTATCTTGAGCGGTCCGAGAACACAGCACGTCTGATTGAAGCCGGGCAACATATTGCCTTAACCCAGTCAAAGACCGCGGGTGACGAGTGGGCAGGTGTTTTGAAATCTGCAGGCACATATGCCGGCTACGTGGACCACCATGGAGAAGATGTCTTCCGTGATCAAGCTATCGACTGGATGCTCCGTGCCCGCGAGAACCCGTCCTCCGTTTTGAATATGGCTGCCGCCGCACGTGAAAACGGAAAGCTTGTCCGCACGGCGTTGACCCGTGAAGTCTGGGAAGCTGTCAATGAAAACTGGCTGTCGCTGCGAGATGCGTTGGCCAGAAAAGTCACTGAACGAGACCTGTCTGATGTGCTGTCGTTAATCCGACAGCGCTCCGCTTTTGTCAGAGGCGCTCTCAACGGCACCATGCTTCGTAACGACATCTACGACTTCTCACGTATTGGTACGTTTCTCGAGCGAGCCGACAACACAGCACGAATTCTGGACGTCAAATATTACGTACTCCTGCCATCGGTTGTTTCAGTCGGTACGTCAATCGATAACGTGCAATGGCAGACGATTCTTCGATCAGTTTCGGCTGAGGGTGGTTTTCATATGACGTACGGCCAGGCGGCCCGTCCGAGAGAAATTGCACAATTCCTGATTCTCGACAAACGCATGCCCCGAAGCCTGTCTTTTTGCGTGCATAAGCTTCAGGAAAACTTTTATTACCTCTACAACGGTAGCGACAACCACCTGCTCTGCCATGATCTCTGCGACCAGCTTGAGGCCCACACAACAACCCGAACAATTGACCAGATTTTTGAATCAGGCCTCCATGAATTTATCACGGACTTCCTTGCAGCTCTTGGCAGACTTGGCAGCCAAACCGAACTTGACTATCGATTTTACAACTAGCCCATGATCCTCAAGATTCATCATTCAACGCGATACACATACGACCAACCGGTGCCGTATGCGCTTCAACAAGTGCGTGTGACACCCCAAACCAGGGGCACACAAAAAGTACACGAGTGGGATATCTCAGTTCAGGGCGGGGACAAGATGCTCATTTTTCACGATCACCACGAAAACATCGTCGACCTGATTTCATGTGAGGAAAATACAACCGAAGTAACTGTTTGCTGTGATGGCATTGTTGAAGTACAGGATGCTCATGGCATAACAGGAGACCATGCTGGCCTCGCACCATTGTGGCTTTACCTGAGAGGAAACAACGTCACAAAGGCAGGCACGCGCGTTCGCAAAGTCACAAACTCGCTGACGGGTACGAGTGGTAGTCTTGAATGGCTGCATGAACTGTCATCAGCAGTTCGCGAGGCAGTCACATACAAGCCCAACAGTTCTGAAGTTGGCTGGACCGCAGAACAAGCACTTGAGGCGGGACACGGAGTATGCCAGGACCACGCGCATGTGTTTATTGCGTGCTGTCGTCACGCGGGTATTCCCGCTCGCTATATCTCCGGCTACTTGATGATGAACGATCGCGTGGAGCAGGACGCAACCCACGCCTGGGCCGAAGCGAATATCGATGGGCTTGGTTGGGTTGGCTTTGATGTGTCAAATGGGATTTCTCCTGACACGCGCTACGTCCGTGTTGCGACAGGACTGGACTATACCGAGGCGGCTCCGGTCTCAGGCACTCGTTTTGGTGACACACGAGAATCACTCTCGGTGCAAGTTCAAGTACAGCAGTAGAAAAGGCATTCCATGACGTATTGTGTTGGCATGTGGTTGGACCGTGGTCTTGTCTTTATGTCAGACACTCGCACCAATGCGGGCGTCGACAACATTTCAACTGCACGCAAACTGTTCACGTTCGAAAAGCAAGGGGAGCGGTTTATTACCATTCTCACTTCCGGCAATCTTGCAACGACACAATCTGTCATTTCAATGCTGGAGGAGCGAACGAAGGCTCCTGCAGACAGAAGCCCCTCGATCATGGAGGCACCTTCCATGTTTCAGGTAGCGAGAATTGTCGGCCAGACCTTACGAGAAGTCATTGCGACAACTGCAGACACTGGCCAGCAGAGTGAGTCAACATTTGATGCAACGCTTATTGTTGGTGGACAGATTGCCGATGGGCCGCCACGACTCTTCTTGATTTACCCGGAAGGCAATTTCATTGAGGCTGGTAAAGGAACGCCTTACTTCCAGATTGGTGAAACAAAATACGGCCGCCCGATTCTTGTGCGCGCCTATGAACCTGAGATGAGCTTTGAGGCAGCTGTAAAATTGTTGCTTGTCAGCTTTGATTCAACGATCAAAGCGAATCTTTCAGTTGGCCCGCCACTTGACATGCAGTTGTATGAAACTGATAGCTGCAAAAAAGGAATCTCCCGCCGTATTGTTGCTGACGACGCATACTTTCAGTCCATCTCAAAGGGCTGGGGGCTAGCCCTTAAGAAAGCTTTTGACAGCCTGCCTGATGTGACACTCGACGAGTAGTCAACCGCGAAACTGGGACTCAATTGCAGCCCGGCAGCCCATGAGGCACGAGGCTTCGATGTTTGCGGGCACGCTGGCACAGGTGCTCTCCTACGCAGCACGGCCAAAAGCCTCTGAGAACGGAACATCTCGGACGCTGGTGCCCATGCGCAAATTGCATAGCAATCATGCCGAAAAACCGGCATTCTGGTCGTACTGCTGGCATTCTGGTCGTACTGATTGCACCGGCCCCGTACCCATGGGGGCGCGAGCAAAAAAGTCAAAAAACTGACAGAACAATTGCGTGACAAATACGCAAGAATCATATTTGATAGTGCTATAGAAGAAGTACGACAAGGTCCTTGGAGGCCATCTCACGGCAGCAGTCTCATGCTGTTCGACAGATGGGTTCTAGAGGCCCTCCGTGTGTTTGAAGGCAATCACCAAAAGTGATATGTCAACGGACCACACGCAGACGATTGAAACATCCATTATTCATCACAAAAAGATTCATCCCAAAACATTCACCCAGGAACTTTATGAAACTCTGGCCGTTCACTCGATCTGGCGTAAAGACATTCAACGAAGCACGGAAGCAATGGCGCTGGTGCAGCATTGGTCGCAGCCGCCATCACAGTCGCAGAAGTATTCCTGGTGGTTCTCATGCAGATGTTTCACTGATGCACGAACCTCTCGAGGTTCGAAAGCTTCTTGCGATTTCTGCAGGCTATGACGGGAATGATTTGGCGATTACAGCAGACGCCGAAGGTGACGCCATCACGCTCGAGTTCAATGGCAACGAATTTAAAATTTATGATGGATCTAATCTTTACGACACATATACAACCTCCGGCTTCTCCGGGAATATCACGGCGAGCAGCACTGACGCCAACCTGAATACATCTTTCACATTCGCCTTTGATCAGACAGCCTTGCCACGGGCTCTTCAGATTGATGCCTCAATCTCGAGCACAGCAATTGGTTCAGCGATTGAATCCACATCGAGCGCTGATATTTCTTTTGGTGGCCTCACAACGATAGCGGCTGATATTTCAACGCCTGCTTCAATCAATTTCGGTGGTGATGTTGTCATCTTTGATGACATAACCCTGACAGCGACTGATGTCATCGTGAGCGGCAATGTTGAAGCTGCAGTTTCAGCATTTGGCATGGATGACATTGGCATCACCTGGCAAGAGACAACAGCCGCCACGACCAGTTCAACTGCCATGGTCACACCAGCGGGTGGGTCACCAGAAGTCTGGGCTGCCGCAGTTGGCTATGGCGGCGGCATTGAGCGTTTTGATCCAGTTGATGGATCAAGCCTTGGATCACTGGGGTACGATGTCACGACGAGTGGTCACGGAAATTTTAACCTCATCCCCAGCCCTACTGGCGATTATGTGTACGGCGTTCATTACACGCCGTACCCAAAAGATGGCCCTAGCTATGCAAATCCCGGCACTGTTTTTCAATATGCAACTGATGGGTCTGGCTACGCGACATTTTTTCTCGGCGATTTTGAATACGACTATCGTGGCTATCAGTGCCTGACGATTGCTGACGACGGGTCGTACATTCTGCTTTCGCAAGGCGAGAAGATCTTCAAGATCGACACATCGAGTGCGTGGGCCAGTGGTGACTCAACCAATCAGGACAGGATTCAGCACACGTGGAAGTTGCCAGATTCATACGGTGGCATTTACGCCGAAAAACTCCGAGTCAACTCCATTGCCATTTTACCCGACGGCAGCCGGGCCTACGCGGCGATGAATTACAACAATGCGTACTCAGTCGGAAACATTGACGGCGGGTTAGCGAATGCCTTCGCGGTTCTCGACTTACAAACATTGGGCCTACCAGTTATCACGTCGCTGCTAAATAAGGACGGTGTGAACCCCAATTGGGTTGCTGCTGCACCAGACTCTTCTGCTATCTACGTAGCAAACAGAAGAGGTGGTTCTTCTCGTGTTTGGAGAGTGGGGGTTCCCAGCGGAATACAAAAGGAACTATGGCAAGGCGGCAGCCCCTACACAAATGCCGTGCTGTCTGGTGACGGCAGTCGGTTTTTTGCAACAACCAAAGGAGGCAATGGTACCTATTTCGAAGTCTATGACACGACCAACGGTTCAATATCGAAAATCACCTACACATACGTCTACATTGATGGCGATGCACAAATTCCGAATAGCAACTCTCATGGCTACAATCAACCATCACTTGTGGTGTCTAATGACGGTTCCTATGGTGCCGTCGCAACGACCAATAATGAAGTTGTCATTCTTGATTGGTCTGAAATCGATGGCCCGATCGTGGTCGATCGGGTTCAGGTTGACCACACAATCAGTTCAATTGAGCTTGTTGAAACTGATACAAGCTCTGCTGTCTACGTTGGCGGCAGCAACAAAGTCACCAAAATATTTATCGCTGGTGATCCCGAAGACGGCAACCTGCCGCCCCTTC
>WLWG01001945.1_pt1 | contig 16933 bp, 25 predicted proteins | sample 6712871 | NCBI WGS metagenome assembly WLWG01 (sample SAMN12718693, study PRJNA515312) | sponge metagenome | isolation source: marine sponge | host: Mycale hentscheli | place: New Zealand: South Island, Marlborough, Capsize Point | collected 2003-05-01
CTACTAATGGAAATAATTTTGGATTCTGTAATTTACTAGCTGCCTGACGTGCTGAATCTTTGGCGTAACCTGCTTCAATTGCACAAGCTGTAGCTGTCATTCTACCTTGTTCAGATATTAATAAATTAGCAAATTTTATTTGTTGTTCTGTTAATCTTTTTGGTACACCCATGTTTGACATTTAGCACAACATTGGTATAAATGCAACCTATGTTGAGTGGAAAAGCATTAAGACAGATATTAGATAAAATGATGAAGTCACCGGTAGTACAAGATGCTAGAGTTCAGATTCAATTACCTGATGGACAATATTTAGATATTACTTCTTTACAATTGATGGAAAATAAAATATTGGGAGCAAGAGAAACTCACCGATTAGTTATGACTGTCAAGCCAGAAACTTGGAAAATGGGTAGCGTTATAAAAAAATTATAATGTACCTGTTAACCTAAAAATCAAGTGAAACCAGAGACTAAATTTTATGGAAATGTTAAGAAAAATATTAAGAATATATCCTGGATTAGGATTGAAAATCTTAGTGTTCCTGGTACTCCAGATCTATTGGGCTATAATAATAACGGCGTCTTTTTCACTGTTGAATTAAAATACACAAAGACAAACAAAGTTACCTTCTCTCCACACCAAATTGCGTTCCACGTGAAACATCCTAACAATACATTTATCCTAGTTCTTGATGCCAGAAGCATGATGCCAAAACTTTATGAGGGAGAAAGAATCCGGAAGCTTGTTGCTTGCGGCTTGGAGCTTGAAGCTTGTTGCTTGGGGCTTGATGCTTGTGGCTTGTTGTTTGAGTCGCTTGGAGCTTGAGGCTTGCTGCTTGAAGCTTGTTGCTTGCTGGTTTGGCCCGGATCAGAACGCACGCTATCAACGACTTCTAGATTGTCGGGTTTGCAAATGGCCTGATCCGTTTTATCCCTAGGGATTCTGTAAAATTTTGGATGTTTGAATACGTGTGTCATAATTAATGTTTTCCATAACTAACATTTTTTATATCTTTATTCCAGCATGCTCTGCAGTCTAAACATTTTCCGCCTTGTGTAGGCGCCATGCAGCTGGGGCTTCCATCGGTAACCACCGTTGAAGAGTGGGACCAGGCGTTGCCTGGGTTGCCGTCAACCTTAGAAGCTGACAATCTTATAATTAAATTTTCAGGAACATCTTCAGGTGCTGGCAGGTATTGCCTTTCTTGTGTTGGTAACCAGTGTTTGGTGTTAGGTGTGAGCTTACATACTTCTATAATTTTTTGCATGTGCTCGCTGCTCTGAAGGTCTCCGGCGTCATGCCATCTAAACCATTTTTGCCGTTTGATTTGTGCAACCATTGCTTCGACCCATAGCGGGTTGGTGATTGCATCCAGTCTTCTATACTGGGCCGCCTTGATTGCTGGGTACCTGATATAATTATTTTTCATAGCATAACAACCAAAGCATGGGCTGGTTGGTATCTTCCTGAGCTTAGCGCCAGTTTGGCAGGCCCAGGCTGGCAGGCTATAAGATAAGCCAGGCATCTTGCTTGTTCTTGTTAATGACTCAGTTATTTTTTTTGCTTCTTTTATTAACATAACTTTCTCCTTTATTATCCTATACTATAATCATTTTACTTTGTCAACTGCTTGTTGCTTGAAGCTTGCCGCTTGAAGCTTGGGCCTTAAATCATATACCAGCTGCGCCATCCTGATCAGGGAATGCCGGCGCTACTGGTCCTAGTACTTCGTTGCTACCTTGCGGTCACTGCTAACGTACAGGGAAATGCCAGGGGCAGATTTGGACGCCTTCTCTAGGTCAAATTATTATTAGCAGGACCATCCCAGTGAAGAGCCCGGTGACAATTGTTTACCGCCTAGGCAGGGCTCATATAAAATGGTCCAGCAAATAATCAGAATCACCATCCCAACGAAGACGGCCTTCAGCAGGCGGTGTGACGTGGGACAGATCCTGAGAGAGTTTATAGTTATGTTCAGCGATAAACTCACAAATGAAGCTGATAAATAATATATAATCCTTGACAATCCTATTGTCAAGGTATAAAACAAATTAAATTAATTAAATATAGAAAGGTCTAAAATGACAAAAATAAGAATGAATACAGAGCTTAGAAACAAACTCTTTAATAAAATGAAAAATGTTTTCGAGAATGAGGACACTCAAGAACGTGAGGCATATCTTGTAGGTAGAGAACAAGTTGATGAAATGTATGACAAAGCAAGTACACTTGCAAAAGAAGTTGTTGAGAGATCATATCCAAAAGAAGATGTTGCAACTCTTAGAACTTTTAAAAAGAAGTATGGCAACCCTTGTGATGTTGTTGCAAAAGATAAATGTTTTTACTTTGCACACAATGAAGACAAAGATGAAGACGGCGATACAACAGAAACTAAATCACATTTTGATTTTGGTTTATTTGGTAATCTAAATGGTAGTGAGTATGATAGTGAAGACGGAAAAAAATTTGCGTTTGCATATTATAGAGAAGATTTAAAAGCTATGGATTGCAACCCAGATATCTTTGCACAACAAAACGAAAACAAAGATAACCCACATAAAACAAAACACGTTGACGAGTGTACTAAGGCACTTGGTCATAGTGGTAGTCATAGTTATTCAAATGGCGATCATAATGGTATGACTAAAACATTTGATGACCAATACTATCTTGATGTCATTGGAACATCTTATTGTAGATCAAGAGCCATAGCTTGTACTAAAGAGGAATACTCAATCTTTCAAATGTGGCGACTTGCAAAAGCTAACTTGGTATCTAAACATCAATCATGGATTGATACGATTGTTAAACAATGCGATCAATTAAAGATTGGATTAAAAGCATACAGATATCTAAGCGAGGGTATTGAACTTGCAACTGAACTTGGAATACAAGTTGATGAGGCAGAGTTAATTAGAACTAACTCAACAGGATTGACTATCTATAATCCAAGCAACTTGGCTAGTATGATTAAAGGTATGAAGAACAAACATCAATCAAGAGAGGCGAAGATATTGGCTAGAAAAAAATATGAAGAAAGTCTAAATTAAAGTTTGACAATTAGGACTATCTGTAATAGGATAGTCCTATTAACTAGAAAGGTATAATTATGATAAAAGACAAAGTATTTAGAATAACTTATTATTCTAACAAAGATAAAAAACACATAACTAGATTTGGTAAGTTTGATGACAAGTCTAAATATTGGACAAGCAAAGTTGGAACTGCATTAATGACTTATTTTGATTTAGATAAATTAGAATATAGAACTGTTAAAGACAGTTGGAAAGTGAGGTACTAATGGCACAACAGAATGATGAACATCTTGAAGTAATAAGTAAGAACAAAGCAAAAGCTTACGAAGAACAAAAGTCCATGCGACAGGAGTTAATTGATTGGGTTAAAAGTTGTAATACAATGCACATGCAAGAACTTCATAGTGAAATGACAAGAATGAAAAGGAGTTGGAACAATGCCAAATAAACATTTTTGCCAAGGACCTAATTGCCATACACAAACAACACAGGATAGATTTTTAAAATCTAGAGGTGTAGTTAGAGGGCGCTATGCATATGCAACATTGGATAGAACACCTAATCAATGGGGTTGGACTCCGTCAGACGCAGATAGATTTTTCTGTGGTCAACGATGTAAAATGGATTGGCTAGAACTTAACATGGATAATGTTGAACATGGTCGACCAATAGAGTTTATCAGACACAGACGAGAGAGCCAAGGTTATGCCAAGGTTAAAAATGAGGATAGTTATTATGGTGCAAGTCATAGTATTGAAAGGGTTGACAACGGACAGATTGTAGAGTAGGATAATCCTATAACAGAAAGGTATAATATGACAACAGATAAAACAGAAGAACGTAAGAACAGATTCAACGGCGAGTCTGTCATGCTTACAAAAGAAGAGGCGAGAAGACATGATTGTATTTTCTTGGCTGAAGTAATGGCAACGTTGGACGATAAGAAAGTTGGACACGGTGCGTCCAAGCATTGGGATATAATGCGTAAACATTTGAATTGGTTCCGTCAACATAATGCGGAGGCATATATGGTTCTACTAGACTAGAGCCAACCTTTCTACCCTGGCCCTAACGGGCCAGGGCTTATAGAGGTACCAAGCCTCTTCCAAAATTTGAGTTTTTATTATTATTAATATATAGATATGTATATAAAGGGGTCCCAGTATGACGTATATTTGCTAAGTTTTATACATAGATAGCCTTAAAATACTTTGGCACTTTTTAAATTAAAACTGTAAAAATTTTTTAAAAAATTTTTTCGAATGAGTTATGGATATAGATAAGTTAAAAAAGTTTGAGAAATTACCACCTGACGTAAAAAGACAATTAGCTTTGTATATGGCTAAGTGGAAAGATAAGAAAAAAGAAACTGAAATTAGAAATGATTTTATGTCTTTTGTAAAACATGTCTGGCCAGATTTTATTGAAGGATCTCACCACAAACAAGTAGCTAAAAAATTTAATGATATAGCTACAGGTAAAACTAAACGTGTTATAATTAATATGGCACCTAGACATACTAAGTCTGAGTTTGCATCATATTTATTACCCGCCTGGATGGTAGGTCGTAATCCTAAATTAAAAATTATTCAATCAACTAACACAACTGAATTATCTGTAAGGTTTGGTCGTAAAGCTAAATCACTTATGGATTCACCAGAATACAAACAAGTTTTTGAAACTAGACTTAATCCAGATTCACAGGCTGCCGGTAAATGGGAAACCGAACAAGGTGGAGAATATTATGCTGCTGGTGTAGGATCTGCAATTACTGGAAGGGGTGCTGATCTATTAATTATTGATGACCCACATACTGAGCAAGATGCAATGAATGCCGTAGCTTTAGATAGAACTTACGAATGGTATACATCTGGTCCACGTCAACGTCTTCAACCTGGTGGAACTATTGTAATTGTAATGACTAGATGGAATGAAAAAGATCTTGCAGGTAGATTAATTAAAGCACAAAAAGAATCAAAAGCTGATCAATGGGAAGTAATTGAGTTCCCTGCAATTCTACCAAACAAAAAACCTTTATGGCCTGAATACTGGAATATTAAAGATTTAGAATCGGTTAAAGCATCTATACCTTTATCTAAATGGAATGCACAATACATGCAGAATCCAACAGGAGAAGAAGGAGCATTAATTAAAAGAGAATGGTGGAAGGATTGGGAAAAAGATTTACCACCTCTACAACATGTTATACAATCATATGATACAGCTTTTATGAAAAAGCAAACAGCCGACTACAGTGCTATTACTACTTGGGGTGTGTTTACACCTACTGAAGATAGTGGACAGTGTTTGATATTATTAGATGCAATAAAAGATCGTTTTGAGTTTCCAGAGTTACGGCGTGTTGCTATGGAACAATATGGATACTGGAATCCGGAAACAGTTATAGTAGAAGCAAAAGCTTCTGGACTTCCTTTAACTTATGAGTTGCGTAAGATGGGGATACCTGTTATAAATTTCACACCCTCAAAAGGTAACGATAAACATACGAGGGTTAACAGTGTCTCTCCGCTGTTTGAATCAGGGAGAATATGGGCGCCCAAAGATATGGACTTTGCACAGGAAGTTATTGAAGAATGTGCAGCATTTCCGTATGGAGATTACGATGATTTAGTTGACTCCATGACCCAAGCTGTTATGAGGTTTAGACAAGGTGGTTTAATTGAACATCCAGAAGATTATAAGGATGAAGAACTACCTAAACAAAAAAGGACATATTATTGATGGGACCAGTCATAAAATTATTACAAGCAATTAGAAGTTTAACTAAATCAGGTGGAATTAAATCTCTTGATGATGCTTATAGACTTGCACGAAGAGAGTTAGGTGAAAAATTTGATAGATATAAAAATCAAATTAAAGATGCTTTTGATGCAGGTAACACTAAACCTTCGAATGTAATTCCATTTAAAAAAAAAGAAGGAATTGAATCTTTAAGTCAAGGTAAAGTTAAAACTAAAGGCGAAGTTATCGAAGCATCATTTAAACCGGGTGTAGATAAAAGAGGCAAGAGAGTTGAAGAATCTCCGAGTCAGGCCTCAGGAACTATTATGGATAGAATAGAAAATGCTTCTAAAAAAATTGACGACATCATGAAAGAGCGGGAAGCAATGTATAAACCTAAACAAGGTTTACAATTAGCAGAAGGACTTACAAGAACAATTGCTAGAAAAATATTAGATAGAAAAAATATTGAAATACCGAGAGGAAGAGATCCAATAGGAGTTTTTTCTGAAACTTTTGGTGATTCAATAGGTGATGTTAATAACCTTGCAGAAGAATTAATTGAAATAGAACAAAGAGGTGGAGGATCAAAAAATATAGATGAGATGATAGAGATGGAAGGTTTGTTTGATATTGATGTTCCTAAAAATCCATCAAAAGGAATGACTGATGAAGAAGTTATGAAATTTATTGATGAGAATGAGGGTGAAGACATGATGCCTAAAATGACTGAAAGATTTAAATTAAAACAAAAGTATCCAGGTATTGAAGAAGATCTTTTAACAAATATTATTGACGATCCAGATCCTCAACATAAAGCAGAAGTATTAGCACAATTAGATCAAGTGTTTGAAATGATGAAACAAGGTAAAAGCCCAGATGAAGTTGTAGATATTCTTGAAAATTTAAAAAATACTAGAAAAGATAATGCACAAGGCGGCCTAAACTACTTAATGGGTCTGTAATGAAAATTGGTGAATATGAACAGATGATGTCATATCTGACCCGTAGAGAAAACTTTGCTGAAGGAAGTTCTGCAGCAGCTAAAGAAATTTTATCTAATTTTCCAAAAGGTTCAGAAATAAATAGAACTGAATTAATAAAAAAAACAGATATTGATCCATCTGGACTTACAAAACTTTTAAAAAAGTTTGAAAAAAAAAATTTTACAATTAAAAAACAGCCAAACATATCAAAAGGTAAGAGAAGAACATTAATAGCAACTCCTGAGTTTGATAAAATAGCTAAAGCTGCTTATGGAAAAAAATTTGATGAACTAAATGATACATTAAAAACTAACATTAATACAGGTAAAATTACAAAAGACAGTATAACTAGTTTTAGAAGACAAAAAATTTTAGAAAGTAATTTAAAAAACTTAAATAAAGTATCTCAAGATTATTATAATAAAGATTATTTAAATTTAGATGAAGGTAGAAAACAAAGAGTTAGAGAAGAAAGAGGATTTATAGATACAACAAAAATAGCTCGGGAAAAAATTAAAAAATTTACAAAAAATTACAAAGATAAATATAATAATAAACTTCCCACTAAAAAAGAAGTTATAGACGGAGCAAATGTATCTTGGGGTAGTGTTACTAAAGCAGCAGATGAAGGAATTATTAAACTAGATCCAAGTGGACAAGTTGAAAGTAGAATGAAACCTTTAAATGAAGATCTTTTAAAACTAAGTAAAAATAAAAAAGTTAAAGAGGCTTTATTTAAAGGAGAAACAAATAAACTTTTAAAACTTACAAAAAATATTTTAAAATTAGATGACTCTAGTGTTATAGAAGCTAGAATTGGTCAATTAGCATCTGCTTACTCAGGAGATAGAAATGTACCTGGAATTAATACAGATAAAAAAATAGAAAAAATAATTCCAAATTTATTTAAAGGTTTGGAAAATAGTAGAAGAGAAAGAAGAAAATTAGCAGATTTACAAGTTGGTAAATCTGTGGGTGAAAGAACATTAGCCTCTGCTAGACAAACAGCAACAAAATCTTATCCATCAATACCTTATGATATCGATGAGCCTTTAGGAGTAACTTCTTCAGTTAGAAGAGGAACAACACCATATGGAATTTTTGCACAAATTATAGATAGAAAATCAAATCAAACTGTTAAAAAAAGTTATGATTCAATTAAATCTAAACAAGAAAAAATATTACAAGATGCGTTAGCAACAGAAGATAAAAAACTTATAGATAATAGTGTTAAAGAATTTAATGACACTGCTTCAAAATATGAAAAACTTTTAAATAAAGATAAAAAACCTGAAAGTAAAAAAATAAAATTATTAAAAGTTTCTCTAGACGAACCAAAGAATACAATTTCTAATTATAAAAATTTTTCAAAAAATTATAAAAAAGCATTTGAAGATAATTATAGTAAAAGAGGTTATTCTTTTAAAGTTCCTAAAGATATTAAAGATGCCTTTACAATTGCTAAAGAATTAAAAAATCCTAAAAATGTAGATAAGGTTGTTAGTGGAGCAGAGGCTGGATTTGGAAGATTATATTCAAACCCAATGGCTGATCCCGCTTTATTAAAACAAGGTTTAAAAGATATAGGCACTTTTGGTAAATATGCATTACAAGTTGCAGGAACACCTTTAGGAGTTGTTGGTTTAACAGCAGGCTTGGGAGTAGATCCTACTTCTTCAATTGATAGATCAACTCTTGCTGCAGAGGCTGCTTTAGCACCAGCACTTGTTAAAGGTACAGATGCAGTTACAAAAAATGTACTTTTGAAAAAACTTTTAAATTTAGGTATGTCTCCAAAAATGGCAATGCGTGCAGCGAGAATTGCATCACCTCTTGGTATTGCATCTTTAGGAGGAGAAGCTGTATACCAATATGGTAAGTTTGCAAAAGGTGAAATAGAAAAATTAAAAAACATGGAGCCTGATGAAAGAAAGGCTTACACTGAAGCTTTAATGGATGAAGGTGGTTTACTTGACTAAATATCCAAAAAAACACTTACTGCCCCCTGAAGCCGGACCCACGCCTCAGGGCTTGAATATTAACTACAATACTGTTAAAACAGTCAAACAATCTGGAGAAAAAATAAATGGCAGACATAGACAAAGCGCTTCCAAACGAAGTATTAGATCAACTAGAAATAGCTAAGGAAGAAGAACAGTTAGTAGCTGATGTTCAAGAGGAAGCTCTTGGTAATAATGAAGTTGAACAAGTAGAAAATGAAGATGGATCTGTTGATATTAACTTTGATCCACAATCAAATCCTACAGAAGGTGGTGCAGGCCATTATGAAAACTTAGCAGAATTTTTACCAGATGATGTTTTAGCATCTTTATCCTCAGATTTAAATTCAAAGTATATGGATTATACTTCTTCTAGAAAAGAATGGGAGAAGACTTATATTCAAGGATTAGATTTATTAGGTTTTAAATACAATCAAAAGACAGAACCTTTTCAAGGAGCAAGTGGTGTAACTCACCCAGTATTAGCTGAAGCTGTAACCCAGTTTCAAGCATTAGCTTATAAAGAATTATTACCTGCAGATGGTCCAGTTAGAACTCAAATTCTTGGAATGCCTACACCAGAAAAAACAGATCAGGCATCACGGGTTAAAGATTTTATGAATTATCAAATTATGGATCAAATGAAGGAATATGAACCTGAGTTTGATTCTATGTTATTTCACTTACCTCTTTCAGGTAGTACTTTTAAAAAAGTATACTACGATGAAATGGAACAAAGAGCAGTATCAAAATTTGTTCCAGCAGATGATTTAATTGTTCCGTACACAGCTACCTCATTAGATGATGCGGAAGCAATTATTCATCGTGTTAAGATTTCAGAAAATGAATTAAAAAAACAACAAGTAGCAGGATTCTATAGAGATATAGAATTAGGTAAACCTACACCAGCAGAATCTGAAGTAGAGAAAAAAGAAAGAGAACTAGAAGGCACAAAAAAATCAAAAGAAGAAGACATATATACAATACTAGAATGTCATGTAGATTTAGATCTAGAAGGTTTTGAAGATGCAGATCCACAGACTGGTGAGCCCTCAGGAATTAAAATACCTTACATTGTAACTTTAGAAGAAGGGTCACGTGAGATTTTATCTATAAAAAGAAATTACGAAGTAGGTGATCCATTAAAAAACAAAGTACAATACTTTGTTCATTTTAAATTTTTACCAGGTTTAGGTTTTTATGGTTTCGGTTTAATCCACATGATAGGTGGACTGTCTAGAACAGCAACCGCAGCTTTAAGACAGTTATTGGATGCGGGAACGTTATCTAATCTGCCAGCTGGATTTAAGCAACGGGGTATAAGAATTAGAGATGATGCACAATCAATTCAACCAGGTGAGTTTAGAGATGTAGATGCACCAGGTGGTAATTTAAGAGATTCATTTATGATGTTACCATTTAAAGAACCAAGTCAAACTTTATTAGCATTGATGGGAACAGTTGTTCAAGCTGGTCAAAGATTTGCATCTATTGCAGATATGCAAGTAGGTGATGGTAATCAACAAGCAGCAGTTGGAACTACAGTTGCTTTATTAGAACGTGGCAGCAGAACTATGTCTGCAATTCACAAAAGAATTTACTCAGCTCTTAAAAATGAATTTAAATTAATGGCTAGAGTATTCAAATTATATCTACCACAAGAATATCCGTATGATGTCGTTGGGGGTCAAAGAATGATTAAACAACAAGACTTTGATGATCGTGTAGATATATTGCCAGTTGCTGACCCTAACATTTTTTCTCAAACACAGCGTATTTCCCTCGCTCAAACGGAACTCCAACTGGCACAATCAAATCCACAAATGCACAATTTGTATAATGCTTATAGAAGTATGTACGAAGCTTTAGGTGTAAAAAATATAGATTCTATTTTAATGAAACCAGAACAGCCACAACCAAAAGATCCAGCGCTAGAACATATTGATGCGTTAGGTTCTAAACCTTTTCAAGCTTTTCCTGGTCAAAATCATAGATCACATATCACAGCGCATTTAAATTTTATGGCAACTAACTTAGCTAGAAATAATCCAATGGTTATGGCAAGTTTAGAGAAAAATATTTTTGAACATATTAGTTTGATGGCACAAGAACAAGTAGAATTAGAATTCCAAAAAGAAATGGAACAAATGCAACAGATGCAACAACAAATGCAACAGATGCAACAGAACCCTCAAATGGCTCAACAGGCTCAACAAAATCCACAAATGATGCAACAGATGCAAATGCAAAATCAACAGATGCAAATGCAGATGCAAGAAATGAATCAAAAAATAGAATCTAGAAAAGCTGAACTTGTTGCTGAAATGATGGAAGAATTTATGCAAGAAGAACAAAAAATTACATCACAATTTGACAATGACCCTATTGCAAAACTAAGATCTAGAGAATTAGACCTTAGAGCACAAGAAAATGCTCGTAAAGAAAAGGAAGCTAACGAGAGAATGGACCTAGATAAGATGAAAGCAATGATGAATCAACAAAATCAAGAAGATAAACTTGAACAAAACGAAGAATTAGCAAATTTAAGAGCTGATACATCAATTGAAAAGACAATTTTAGGAAAAACACTACCTAATTCCGATTCAATGGTGCCTAACGTTTCAATAATGCGTAAAGGGTAGTGACAAAAACTAAAAAACAAGTTAAAATAAATAAATAAGGAGACAATATGAAAAAATATAATGATATTTGTGGTAAAATTGTAGATATTCCATCTGAAGACAAGATGAATCTTGAAATTGACCCAAGATCTAAGACAACAGCTGATGGTTCTTTTAATCAAATTGCAAAAGGCGAAGAAGTTCAAGTAAAAGGAACTAAAAGAATGTTAAAAAATAAATCTAAGACTGCTAGGTGGATTTAATATGTGGTTTAGTGCAATTAAACTAGCTTTAAACGCTGGTAGTCACATCTATAAGAAAAAACAAGAGACTAAAATGATGATGGCTAATGCACAAGCTAAACATGCAGAAAAAATGGCCTCCGGAGAGTTAGAATATTCGGGAAAATTGTTAGAAGCCCGACAATCGGACTGGAAAGATGAGGCCGTTTTGGTAATTCTCACTTTGCCAATTTTGGTGATCGCTTGGGGGGTCTTCTCAGACGATCCGGGATCGGCAGAAAAGATAAAAATGTTCTTTGACCAATTCCAGCAGCTCCCGTCATGGTTTACAAATTTATGGATACTTGTCGTGGCGAGCATTTATGGTATAAAGGGTACACAAATTTTCAAAGGAGGAAAAAAATAATGAGAAAAAAAATGATGGGTGGCGGAATGATGAGAAAACCTTTTAGTAAAGGATCAACTCCAACTACACCAAAAGAAAAAAAATTTGCAGCTTTAGCTCCACCAAAAGATGTAATGAATTTTAGTGATAAAATTGCAGGAGCAAGAAAAAAAGTTATGGGTGGTGGAAGCATTAAAAGAAAAGAATTAAAACGAGGCGGTGGCGCAGGTGATGGTCTCTATGCAAATATTCATAAAAAAAAAGCTAGGATCGCTGCAGGGTCAGGTGAAAAAATGAGAAAAGTTGGAGCTAAAGGTGCACCTACTGCTCAAAATTTTAAAGACGCAGCAAAGACAGCAAAGAAAACGTAATGTTAAAATCTAGAGGCATGAGTAGAATACTTCTTAAAAGAGGTGGATCTCCTGCATGGACTAGAAAAGAAGGTAAATCTAAATCAGGTGGACTAAATGAAAAAGGACGTAAGTCTTATGAAGCAGCTAACCCAGGTTCTGATTTAAAAAGACCTCAACCAGAAGGTGGATCAAGAAAAAAATCTTTTTGTGCTAGGATGCGTGGGATGCGTAAAAGACAAAAACCAAGTAATAATACAGGTGATGATAGATTGTCTAAAGCACTTAGAAAATGGAAATGCTAGACAAATTTGTATATAATTTTTTTGGAAGTTTAGATACCTTAGTTGCAAAAATAGAAACATATGCTATTAAGCTCACTGAATGGTGTTGGCATTCAAGAGTTAATTTATTACATAAAAGGAGAAAGAAAAATGTTGAACGAAGAATTAGTAATCCTAAGTAAAATACAAAAACATCTTAAACAAAGCTATGAAGATATAGGTGACGCCATGATTGGTGGAGGTGTTGACAATATGGAAAAATACAAGTATATGTTGGGACAGGCACATGCCTACTTAAAAATATCACAGGAAATCTCTAACCTGCTAGAACCTAAGGAGCAAAAAAATGATACCGAAAGAGAACCAAACGTCGTCGACTTCGAAAGACCCTGAAATTAAATCAGCGTTATTAGATAAATACGAACAAGACGCCAAAAAAGAAGAAGACGGTTACGAACGTCTTAAAACAAAAGAATCAAATAAATTACCTAAACCAACCGGATGGAGATTAGTTGTTCTTCCTTTTAAAATGAAGGAGAAAACTAAAGGTGGATTAATTATTGGACAAGAAACTTTAGAAAAACAACAAGTAGGTTCTACTTGTGGTTTAGTTCTTGCAATGGGCCCACACTGTTATGATAAAGATAAATTCCCTGAAGGACCTTGGTGTAAAAAAGGTGATTGGGTTATTTTTGCAAGATATGCCGGTTCAAGAATGAACATAGATGGTGGGGAAATAAGAATGCTAAATGATGATGAAGTTTTAGCAACCATTGATAATCCTGAAGATATACTTCATCAATATTAATCATAGAAGGAGATAAACTATGCCAATAGACAATAAAGTTGATATAGATACATCTGGTCCAGAAATGGATGTTGATATTCCTGAAGAAAATAATTCAACAGAAATTGAACAACCAGAAGTAAAAGAAGAACCAACAGTAAGACCTGTTGTAGAAGAAAAAGAAGAAAAAGAAGGTGAAGATAAAACTTACGAAAACGAACGTGAAGTTAAATTAGAAGAAACGAAAGAAGATCCTGAAAAGGACGATAAAGAAAAAGAATTAGAAAAGTACTCTGATGGAGTACAAAGAAGAATAGCTAAACTAACTCATAAATGGAGAGAAGCTGAGAGACAAAAAGATGAAGCATTAAATTATGCTCAATCACAAATTAAAGCAAAAGAAGATGCTGAGAAAAAAATCTCAAGGCTTGAACCCGGATACTTGAAGTCTACTGAAGAAAGTATTGTTTCAGGTATTCAAGCAGCAAAAGCAAAACTTGCAGCAGCTAGAGAAGCAAATGATCTAACCGCTGAAGCAGAAGCTATGACCGCTATTTCTGAATTTGGTTATAAAAAAGCTAGGTTGACTGAAGCAGTTAATTATCAAAAAGAACAAAAAGAACAAAGAACTGTTCAACAACCTAATATAAATCTGCAAAGAGATCCTGCACCAGTACAAAGACCTGACCCTAAAGCTGAAACTTGGGCGTCAAGAAATTCTTGGTTTGGTCAAGATAATGCTATGACTTACACTGCTTTTGATCTACATAAGAAGTTGACAGAAGAAGAAGGTTATGACCCTGAGTCAGATGATTATTATTCTGAAATAGATAAAAGAATAAGACTTGAATTCCCTCACAAATTTGATACAAATAGATCTAATTTAGGGGAAGGATCGACCAAACCCGTACAAACAGTAGCTAGTGCGAAGCGAAGTACAAATACTGGTCGCAAAACCGTGAGACTCACACCGTCTCAAGTCGCAATAGCAAAAAAATTAGGTGTGCCACTTGAAGAATATGCGAAACAATTAAAAATCACGAAGGAGGTATAGCATATGGAAAATAATAATGACAAACGAACCTCGCGTGCGAGTCAAACTAGAGAAAAAGTTTCTGAAAAGAAAAAAGTTTGGACTCCACCATCATCTTTAGATGCACCCCCTGCTCCAACAGGTTTTACACACAGATGGATCAGAGTTGAATCTATGGGATTCCAAGACACTAAAAACGTCGCTGGAAGAATTAGATCAGGATATGAATTAGTTAGATCTGATGAATATCCAGACTCAGACTATCCAATTGTGGAAGACGGAAAATACAAGGGAGTGATCGGAGTTGGTGGCCTTGTGCTGGCAAGGGTACCGGAAGAGATCGCAAAACAACGTACTGACTATTATACACAACAAGCTCAGGATAACGTTGAGGCAGTAGACAACGACCTTATGAAGGAACAGCACCCAAGTATGCCGATCAATATTGATAGGCAAACGCGTGTAACTTTTGGTGGTACTAAGAAATCCTAATTAAAGAATTTCTAAGCCAACAGAGTACACTTAAACTAAACATGTCTAAGGAGGACAACTACTATGGCGACAAATCAAGACGCTGCATTCGGTCTAAGACCGATTGGAAAAGTAGGTCAGAATAGAGACGCACAAGGTTTAAGTGAATATAGTATTGCAGCTTCTGCAACAGCTATTTACCAAAACGATCCAGTTCAAGCGGTGAACACAGGAACGATTGGGGTAGCTGCAGCAGGTGACGCTTTATTAGGATCACTAAACGGTGTATTTTATACTGACGCTACAACTAGTAAACCTACATGGGCTAATCACTTAAATGCATCTAACACTGCAACAGACATTGTTGGATTCGTAAGTGACGATCCTTATGAAAGGTTTGAAATACAAGTAAACTCAACTTTTGCAACGGCTGCAGTATTTTCATGTGCTGATATTGAATATACAGCTGGTGATTCTGCAAACTATTTGTCTAAAGTTGAATTGGACAGAGCATCATTATCACTAACTGATGGTCAATTAAAAGTTATCGGTATCTCTAAAGATGACGAAAATGATAATTTGGCTTCAGCGGGTGTATTAGCATCTAATGCTAATATAGTGTGTACTATTAATGAGCACTTCCTAAAAGGTACAACAGGAGTATAATATGGCGATAAGTAGAGGACAACTAGTAAAAGAACTAGAACCAGGACTAAATGCCTTATTTGGCCTGGAATATAAACGTTATGAGAATCAGCATGCTGAGATCTACACAACTGAATCTTCAGACAGAGCGTTTGAAGAAGAAGTTATGTTATCAGGTTTTGCTCAAGCACAGACAAAAGCTGAGGGTTCTGGTGTAACTTTTGACAATGCTCAAGAGACATACACTGCAAGATACACTCACGAGACTGTAGCTTTAGCATTTTCAATCACTGAAGAAGCGATTGAAGATAACTTGTATGACAGACTTGCTAGTAGATATACTAAAGCACTTGCTAGATCTATGGCGAACACAAAACAAGTTAAAGCGGTTAGTCCGTTGATTAATGGTTTTGGAACATTCACTTCAGGTGATGGTACTGCATTATTTGCAACTACTCACCCAACAATTAGTGGAACTGTATCAAACACATTAGCAACGCCTGCTGACTTGAACGAAACTTCATTAGAGCAATCATTAATCGATATTGCTGCAATGACAGACGAAAGAGGTCTAAAAATTGCTGCAAGAGGTGTTAAAATGGTTATCCCTTCTGAACTTCAGTTCACTGCTGAAAGACTTATGAAGTCTCAAGGTAGAGTTGGTACTGCTGATAATGACATCAATGCAATCGTTTCTATGGGAATGGTTCCTCAAGGTTACAGAGTGAACAATTTCTTAACTGATCCAGATGCATTCTACATTATCACTGACGTGCCTAACGGTATGAAGATGTTTGATAGATCACCTATCAAAACTGCAATGGAAGGCGACTTCGATACTGGTAACGTAAGATACAAAGCTAGAGAAAGATACTCATTTGGTGTATCTGACTTTAGAGGTATTTTTGCATCACCAGGTGCATAATAATTAATAAATTTGAGGCGGGACACAATCCCGCCTCATTTGAAATATAGAAAGAAAAAACCATGAATAAATACTTAGTTAAAATTTTTACAAAACATCTTCAAACAAAGTTTGAAATCGAAAGCGATAAAGAAATAAATAATGCGGACGAGCTAAATAAACCCATTATTGACTTTCTAGGAAAATCTGATATAAAATGGGAAAAAAATGATCTTCAGTTTACAAGCACTGGAAATGATTTTTACATAACCTATGAGGAGGTTACAAATGGCTCAGGACAACATGGTATTGTTCGCGAAGAAACTGAAACTCGAGTCTAGATGGAACGAGTTGTTTCTTGAAAACAAAGGACAAATAACACCAGAAATGTCTGTTCTAGGTGATGAGATCAAAAGAGTAATTAGATCAATCATCAGAGAACAAG
>WLWG01001947.1_pt1 | contig 16927 bp, 19 predicted proteins | sample 6712871 | NCBI WGS metagenome assembly WLWG01 (sample SAMN12718693, study PRJNA515312) | sponge metagenome | isolation source: marine sponge | host: Mycale hentscheli | place: New Zealand: South Island, Marlborough, Capsize Point | collected 2003-05-01
AATAATTTGTTCATCTTCTGAGAAGACTCCCCAACCAGCAATTAACAATGGAATTGAAATAAGAATCAAAACAAATTCATCTTTAAGATCGTTTTTCTGAGCAGAAATTTGTTGTTGTTTCCATTCAATTTCTCCAGAAGCCATCTTCTCTGCATGACGCATTTCTGCAACAGATTGAAGTTCTTTTACTTTTCTTCTGTTTGCTGCAATAGACATACCAGTCTTAATCATACCTGGAACTAATTTAGCTGCTATATTAAACCACATAATGTTCTCCTATAATTTTGCTGATTGCATTTTTTTAGAAAGTTTATTTGCTCTGTTAGGTGTTTGTTTTGCCCATAAAGAGTCTAGCATTTGGAAACTAGCTTCTCCATAATCTTCATTATCAAGAGCTTTCCACATATTCTTAAACTTAGAAACTCCACCCTCACCAATTTGATACACCATATTAATTATAACTTCTTTAGCTGTATTGTTTATTGGTCTGTCAGCTATCAATCTTTCTGCTGCATCTAATGTTCTTTGAAAATCTTTTTCAAAAACAGTTTCACCCTCTGCTTTTGTATATTCTATTCCATGTTCATAATCATCTTCAGGTGTTATCTTATGACCATAAAAGATGGTATCAAATCCCTCTGAGCATTTATAAATTTTATTTACATAACCCTCACAGGCTTTTATTTCTTCTTTGACTTCTTCGTACATATACATTCCTCACAAGTACAAATATCACCATCCCAATGATGCAGATGAAACTCTGCTTTACAATGACATTGGCAATTGCAATCTTTACACTTTTTTTTTCTTTTTGGTTTTGGATAATCAAAAGTTAATACATCATTTAACTTTGCATTAAGTTTATCAAACCATCCAAATATATCCCCTAATAATTTATCAATCATTCTACAATTAGTTTCTTAATTGAGAATGAGCCATCAATATTTTTTTCTAATTCTGCTTTTGTTTTAATACATCTGTACTCAACATTGTCAGAAATATTTCTGTTAGCAATTCTTTTACCTTTAAGACATGAGCTTAAATCAGGTTGTAATCTTGCTTCTTTAATTTCGTTATTTACTAAGAGTAAAAGTGCTATGACCATTACTTGTTCCATTAATGATCTCCATTTAATTTTTTCTGTAACATATCTACCTGTTCTTTTAGGTGATCTATGTTCACTTTGTTATATCTTGATGCGTCTATTTCTTTTTCAATAGATTCAATTTGACCTGATAGATGTTCTATTAACATATACATCTCAAGATTTTTTGGTTCTTGTTCTGCTTTTTTTAATAGATCAGCTTGGAATAATGTATCTGCTGTTTCTAATCTATTAAGTCTTTCAACAATACCAAAGTATGCCCATACTGAAATTGCTACTGCAAATATTGTTAAACCTAAAGTTTTAAAATCTGTTGTTATTTTTGTTTGTTCTGTAATCATTCTGGTACTGGCATCTTATAATCTTTAGGTGGTAATAATAATTTATCTCCCATTACTTTAATGTCTGGGTTTTCTTTTTTATAATTATCTTTTAAATTATCCCAATGGCTTTTTGAATCATTTGGTCTAGTGTTATCTCTTGTTGGAGAAACACCTCTACATTTAGAAACTAATAATTTAAAATTAGGATTGTGTGCTAAACTAGGATTACTATTAACCCTACCACACATTTTCATTAACTCTAATTGTTGTTTGATTGCTACATTTTCTTTTGAAGTTTTACAGTCTGTGCCTAAATATTTTCTGTAAGTAAATCTAAGATATTGATCTTCATGTGTATTACTATCACTATAATTATAATCAGTATCTCTTCTTTCTGTGCTTATTTCCATTTCACCACATCTTACACCATACTCGTTAAGATATTCGTTTCTAGGATACGCAGGTTCCACAAAAAAAGCTAAGATTGTAAGAGCTAGAATAATTAATCCTGTAAAATAATAATTCATCCTGAGAACCTCCATACATTACCTGTTTAAATCCTTAATATCATAATCGTGTTCTCTAACTTGATCTGCTAATTGTCTATATAAATTTTCTGCCATTTGCCAAGTAGACTCTGCAGAAGTTAGTCTTGTGTTTTGATCTACAATTTTATCTTCAGCAACTTTTAAATCTCTTTTAAGATCTACAATTTCTTGCTGATTAGTATTAATAGTATCTGTAAGATTAACAATATAACGAACACCAGTAAAAGTTCCGACTAGGACTGACGCCACAACCGGAACTAATACAAAATTCTTTTTTAATAAGTCCGCTAAATTCATTATTTAATTAATAAAGCTACTACTGCTACTGCAATAATAATCACACAAACTTTGTGATTCATCCAATAAAACATAGCTTTGTCTTTTATTTTGTTAATCATTTTTTTTCTCCTCTATTTCATAAAAGAACTTGTCAGTATCTTCTGTACGCCAAGCTCTACTATCTTCTACATTCCATTCAGATGTCTGCACTTTCCAATCAGGAATATCATCTTTCACTGTGAAAGAAGGTATGTCCCATATACATCTATTGTTTGGTTGTGCTGCATAATTACCGTCGTCTAATGCAATTATGTGAGCGCACTTGTGTTCGTGCGGTATCTCTGAATGATCAGTGTCAAGTATATTACTTTCAGGATGTGCAAAGTCAACAGTAAATAAATATTTACCTGGATGCCATTTTTTATCTTTACCTATGTATTTACCAGCTTGTCCGTCTAGTATGTCCCAACGATTAACAGCAGGATAATAACTAAAACAATTCCAAAGCTGTAGTTCATCAAGTCTTCGGGTTGGTACATCTTTGATTTTAAAACCGCGTTGGATAAATGCGCTAATAGGAAGGCGATAAAAGATTGCACCGTTTTCCATAATAGCATGAAATAATACAGCACGACCTGTAAGAGCGCTAAGACCAAAGATAACACAGTCACAAACTTCGCCATGATGTTTTTTAAGATCATATAAATATTCTTTTCTTATTTGTGCATAAGTTACTGGTATGTTTGCATTTAAGTAAGCCATAATTTATCCTCATTTAATATTACCCCAGTTTGGTCCAGATTCATAGTCTACCTTGTTCTTTACTTTCAGGGGTATAGCATTTTCCATTAATTGTTGAACCGTGGTCCGTGTTGCTTGATCCTTGATTGATACACAAAGTTCATCATGTATTTGTATGTGAGGCACTATACCTTTTTCATATAACAAGACCATGGCCTTTTTTGTCATATCAGCAGCAGACCCTTGCACCAATCTATTTAAAGCTTTGTAAGTAAAAGCAGGAGTAAAGTAATTTTTAAACCAGTCCTGTCTTTCTTCTTCTGTGTGTTCTTCTATTTTTTTTTCTGATTTAGTATTAAAATCTATTTTAAATTTATTCCAGGCTTCTTCTTTTGATAAAAGCTTAGGAGCTATCCAGTCTCCTTCGTAAGTAATTTTACCAGTTTTTTCATTAATTTTTTCTTTTGCTTCTGGATCCCATTCTTCAAATTTACGTATCTTATTATTCCATCTTTTATTAACACTTTCATATTTATCAAATCTACAAAACCTATCCTCTAAAGTAAAAACTAATCTGTTTTTTTGAGCAAAACCCATTAAAGCATCTGACAATTGTTTAACAAAAGGAACTCTTCTATGATAAGTATCAAATAATTGTTTAGCTTGATCTTTATCTAAATTTAATTCTGCTTGTAGCTTGCCTTTACCCATACCATAAAACAAACCTAGATTAATTGTTTTAGCTTGTTTTCTAGATATCTTAGCCATGTCTGCTACTATCTGATGAAAGTCTGCATTATCGTTATCAAACTTCTTTTTTAAATCGTCTGTTTCTCTCATTTTGTGTTTAAGAGCATAATGCACCACAATCCTCGGTTCTTGTTGAGAATAGTCAAAACTACCCCATGTATGGCCTTCCTCGGGTATAAATAGCTCCCTCATCTTCTTACCTATATAACCTTTGGAAGGTATCTGTTGTAGGTTTGGATTACTCATTGAGAACCTACCAGTCACAGTTCCTCCTCCATCACCTCTGATTTGATTTATATCTGCATGAATTCTACCTTTGTAGACATATCCTTTTAAACCTTCGATGAAAGTATTTACAGCTTTATCAGCTTCTCTTGCTTTTGATACCATTCTTAAAAATCTATCTTCATGAGTTTTTAAAAAGTCTTTTGGAAGTTTAGGCATTCCTGACTTAGGTGTTTTTTCAAATTTTGTTATCTTTCGATTATTTAATAATTCTTTAATAGAAGTTGCTGCCCATAATTGAAGATCTAACTTTGTATGTTTCTTTATTATTTTTAAAAGATTATCTCTTCTAAGTGTTAGTCTTTTACCAAGTAGGTCAAGTTTTTGGACATCTATTCTAACTCCTTTAAATTTCATTTCAACTAAACAAGGAAACAATCTTGTCTCTAATTCAAAAATATTTCTACAACTATATGTTTTATTATTTTCAGGTTTAATATATAATACTTCATCTAATTTTTTATCAAAAAGATTCCATAGTTTTAAAGTTAAATTAACATCTTGTTTAGCATATTCTTTTACTACTTTAGATGGTAGCTTATGCATGTTAGACATTGGGTCTTTTTGCATACCTCCAGACCATTCAAAAGTTTTTTCTTGTAAATCATATTTGTATTTATTGTCGTCAAGATAATCTTTAGACAAAGCATCCAAAGAATATTTAAATCTGTTTTCATCAATTACAGATGCAGCTACCATAGTATCAACAATACGACCTTTAAGTTTTTTACCTGTTGTTGCTTGAAGCCAACAAACATCATACATTGCATTGTGAAATACTTTTGTAATTTTATCATTTTGTAAAAGTTTTTCATTTAACTCTTTCCAAAAATTTTCTAATTGTTCGCCTTCTAAAATATTGTCAGAGTGATGTATTGGAAAATATACTGTGTCTTTTCCTGTTGCAACTGCAACACCTGTTATGAAACCATCTTTTCTTATGGCTCCTAAACCTTTTGTTTTTAAATTAGGATCGTACGTTTCTATATCAATAGCTACAACATTTACATCTTGTAAATCTAAATCTTTTGGCGTGTTACACATTATAATCCCTTTCTATAATCATTTCTATAAAGTGTATTGCTTTCAATAAATCTTGCTTCTTTCCTTTGTCTCGATGACGTATTATATATTTTATAGCACAACCTTCAGGATATAGCAATTCATTCTCTACTACAAACTTACTGGGTTGAATTTTATATTTTTGGTAGTGACTTCCGCCGTGCTGCTTGTCCCAAACGTTTTTCTTTTTCATAGTTCTAAAATATCCCTTCTGTGATTTTGTATTCCTGCTAAAGAAGCTCTACTAGGAGAAGAACTTCCTATGCTCCAACAATCTACTTTACCTCTACTGTAAGCAACATAAGCTAATCTTACTGGTTCAAAACTACGAGGCTCTTGTCTATAAATTGATAAGTCAACTACAACATTATCAAATGTTAAACCTTTTACTTTGTGTATTGTATCGTGTTTAACTCTTGGAGTTTTATCTGTATCCATACCATTTATTAAAACTTTATTAATGTATGGTGTTTTTTCTATTAATTCTTTTTTAGTTACAACTTGTGAAAATCTTTCAAATTGTTTTGCTTCTGGTTTTATAAATCCCATATCAATTAATTCTTGAATATTATAATCTTTATTAATTAAAGTTTTTAAATTATCTACGTCGCTTTTACCATGAGCTTTTACTGACTTACCTATTATAGGCCAATAGTCTAATACTTGTTGTTTAGAAACAGCATCTTTTAAAAAAGTTTTCCAACTTTTAAAACATTGAAAGTGTTTTCTAGACACATGAGGATTTCCTGATAACAAAGAATAGTCTATTCCATTATCTTGTAAAAATTGATTTATTCTTTTATGAGTAGGGTTTCCTCTGTATGTAAATAAAAAAGTTTCATTGGTGTTTAATATTTTATTAATTAAAATATTTTTAGCTTGGCAACTTTGTTCTAAGCTTGGAATCCAATAAGATTTTCCAACGGTTTCTGTTGGAGTCCAAGTTCTTTTTGCATAATCACCATACTTTTCCCAAACAGGTCTAATAATGTTTTTACATATTTTATTTATAGTTTGACCACATCTTTTACCCTCAGTAAGTTCATTTGCTTTTGCTTCTTTTGAATTAGCTAATGCATAAAAAAATTCAGGATCAGATCCTGCATATTCATGAATAGTTTGATCAGCATCTCCTATAAAAATAAATTCTTCAGCTTTTGTAGCTGCTTTTTGTAAAGCTTTTATTTGAGGTTTACTGCAGTCCTGGGCTTCATCTACTATTAAAACATCTATATCTTCTGGTGTTTCTGCTTTGAATAAAAAATTATCTATCATATCTTCAAAAGATATTTTTTTATGCACACTTCTAAAGGTGTTGTATTTTTTTATTAATTTATATAGTTGATCTTTACTATAAGGATAATAACGAGAAGGCTCACACACAGCCCAATACTTATTAAAATCTAAACCTTTACCATGTGAATGAGAACTGTACTCATATACAGGATGTTTTTCCCAACTTTTTTTATTCCAAATTTTCATAGATTGATTTTCATTACAAAATCTTTCATGTTCTTCTTTTTCATATTTTTGTAAAGGTAAATACTCTGCTTTGAAATAAGCATGTATTGTACAAATTTGATCTTCTAATCTTGTATCAGGTACACTTTGTATTTCTGGTAGACCTTTTACAGCTTTTCTAATTTCTTTTGCAGCTAAAACAGTGTGAGATAAAACTACTATTCTTTCCCAAGAATATTTTTTTAACAACTCAGCATACTTATCTTTTAACCATATGTGAGTTTTACCTGTTCCAGGAGGTCCAGGAATAAATTCTGGTGTTTTTATATTATTCATCTTCTATCATACTCCCTGCCTCATCTCCTATAACTACGGCTTCCCCTTCCCATATTATTTTTTGATTATTAGTTTTCTCTCCCTCTATTACCCAGGCAATACAAGATTTACCTTTGTATTTACCATGATCTCTTTTTGCTTTTAAAATAGTTTGAAGTTTATTAACGAGGTCAACTCTTTGTAGATTTATTCTATTTTTAATTAATTCTTTTTCAAAATTGTTTAAATCAAATTCTATTCTAGATTTTTTATCATTAAAGTAAGGTAGTTTATGAACAAACAATTGTTCTTTATCTGTGTACACACCTTTTACATCTAAATAATCTAAAAATATTCTTTTGAATTGTTCTTTGTCTTCCGCTTCCTTAACATAATTTTTAGAAAACTTTCTTGCATAAAATTTAGCCATCATCATTTTTTCAAATTCTACTGCTTTCATTCTTGGCAGCCATACTTTTGCTTGGCTCATAGCTAAATCATAAAATATTTTTGGATTCATAAGTGATGCTCCATCAATCCAAACTTTTCTCTGTATCATTTCTTCTTTTTCTGGGACATTTAAATAAACATTATATCTGTCTGCACCGTACTCTTCTATGAAATCAATAGTATCTTGTGATACCTGACTTGTTATGCTTTCAAAAATTCCAATCCAGTTAAATAAACCTTGAATGTTTCTGTGACTATAACCTGTAAGTTCATGAATTTTATTTACACCAAACTTTCTGTCTGTTTTTCTAGTTGTAGTTCCCTTTTTTAATCTTTCTTTAACATCATCGTTTGCTGCTTCTGCAATTCTAGAAATAAATAAATCTATTTGTTCATCTGTCCAATCAGAATTTTTAACTAATACTCCTGCGATTGCTGTACAATATTCATCTCTACTTCCTGTTGTTGGATATATAATTGTTAAGGCTGCAGACAAAGCAGCTTTACCTACATCAATAAGTAAATTACCTTGATACTCTCTTATCTCTTCAAATTTTTCCCATCTTACATTTGTTTTTGATTTACTATGTAAAGATCCAGGTACTATTGTGTATCTTTTTTTTTCAGTTCTTAACTCGCATATCATAGAACCATGTGGAAAATTTTTAAAATCTTTTTCAAACTCATCTGGTAATCTAAATTGTTTAAATGGAATTTTACTTTTGTTTGACCAGAGGTAATGACTAGTTGGATTACCATCTCTTCCAAAAATAGCACCACAATCTTTTACATAAAAATCTACAAATTTTTTTACAAACTCATTATCAATATCTAAATCAACATCGTTATCTAATCTTAGTGCAATCTCTGCTGTTTCGTGATCCCTGTTCCATATATCTTTCTCTATTTTAAAATCTGGGTCGGTATACTTTTTAACCTTTGGTGTACCTTTAAGACAGGGTATAATAATCCTATCCAAATCCAACCAATCTACATAACTTATAGGTTCTTTATTCATTTATTTTTTTTTATTAAGTTTTGAGTGGGCGTTTCCACTCTCGCTTCGACGCCCATCCCTGCAGGAAATTATAAACTAAATTCTTTTTTAGCTTCTTTGGTTTCAGGTTTAGCTTCTACTTCACCTTTACTTACAGACGCTGCAAAAGTTTTAGCCATGTCATAGATTCCTCTATTTTCAACAGGACCAGCTTTTGACACATCCCAACCAAACCATGTTCCTTTATCGTTAGACATCTGAACAGTAGATAGTTTGTAAATGTGGCTGTATGTTGGCGGAGTAAACAAACCATTTTTACCTTGCATCTTGATACCCATCATCATTGAGTTCCATTTTCTACTCACTTTTAATTGAGTAGACTTCATAGAAATTAATGCATGTTCTACATTTTCTGGGCTCTTCCCAAGAGTTAGCACGAAGTGATTTGCAGTGTTTTCAAGATAGTTACCATTCGGTAATCTATCTTTATAGTCTTTACCTCTAGTCGTTTGACTAACGATATTACTATCTGCACTATGTATCGCAACAGGTGCACCAGTGCTGGTACCTCTGTCTTGCCATTCAACATACTGTCTTTTATAAAAAACTGGTATGACATTTAAAGAGTCAAACAGTTCGTTAGTGACAGTGTTGATTATTTTGCCGGGCTCTGCGCCTTCGACATACTTACCATCTCTTTTGTTTACCTCTGGAGATAGTTGTCCCAAAATTTTTAAAAATGGTAACGCAAGATCGTCTTGCGATATATTTTGAGTACCTTGTTGTGCATCTGCTTCCATATCAAATGTTGCTAATGCTCCATTCTTTTTTTCCGTTACTTGGTTCATGTTACTTGTTCCTTTTTATTGTTGTCTTATTCTCTGAGAAAACCCCAAAGATTTCCGTTGGCATCTCTTTACCTGCCTCAATACGCTCACGGACTAACGCTTTCAAAGTCATGGGTTCTACCTTCATCTTTTGTGTCGGTTGGAACCCTTGACCTTTTGCAAGATCGGCATAATCAGCCGCCTTGTTATCTTCGTTGCGACCAAAGGATACGGATATCTCGTTTTTGATTATATCCCCTAATCCATTATTACGAAGCCAGTTAAACGCCGTTTCTTTATTTGCTTCCGTTATGGTAGCACGATACGTCGTTGAAACTTTTAGATGTGATCCATCATGCAGCTTTAATTCTGCAAGTCCCATCTCAGACATCATAGTAGGTATAACCTCACCTGATATATGATCTCTTTTCTTTTTTAATAATTTTATATTTTCTTCTGCTGCTTCTATTGTTGAAACAACTTTTTCTAATGATTCAACTTGATCTGCAAGAGACTGAATATTATCAGTTCTTTTCATTGCATCTTGTTGATCTGCTTCAAAGTTAATTGCCATCTATTTCTCCTTTCTCGTATAAATTAATAGCAATAGGATAATATTTTCTTTCTTGCTTATCCCATTTTAGTAAATTGTATTTACCGTTTGTAATATCAGAAACTATAGAACATGCAACTCCAATTATAGCTGGATCACCTGTTAATAACAAATGATCATTCTCATTAAAATTTTTTAATCCTTTTCTTAATTTATAAATTAAAGGTCCAGGAGAAAAAATTATTTGTGAAAATTCCGGCAATAAAAATTTAAAGTCACCATATTTTTGTGCACCTATAATATTTATTTTAGGATTACCTGCTTGCGTTCCTGCAACATGTTGTATTACATAAACTATTCTTTCTGACATACCTTGACAATATAATTATAATAAGTATATTGTCAACTAGAAAGTTTAATAAATGAATTATAAATTTAAAACAAAACCTTACAAGCATCAAATGACTGCTTTAGAAAAGTCATGGAATAAAGAAACTTATGCCTATTTTATGGAAATGGGTACAGGTAAAACAAAAGTCTTAATTGATAACATGGCAATGTTATATGATAGAGGTAAAATAGATAGTGCTCTAATTATAGCACCAAAAGGTGTTGTTAAAACTTGGTATGAACAAGAACTACCTACACATTTACCAGAGCATATAGAGAATGTGTCTGTATTGTGGCAATCTCATATTACAAAAACACAACAAGAAAAATTAGAAAGTTTGTTTGAAACAGAAACAGCTTTACATATTTTAATTATGAACGTTGAAGCTTTTAGTACAGAAAAAGGTATGAAATTTGCTAGTAAATTTTTAAACTCACATAAAACTTTAATGGCAATAGATGAATCTACAACTATTAAAACACCTACAGCTAAAAGAACTAAAAATATTATTAGCCTTGGTAAAAATGCAAAGTACAAAAGAATTATGACAGGTTCTCCTGTTACAAAAAATCCATTAGATTTATATACTCAGTGTGAATTTTTAGATCCTTATCTTTTAGATCATGCTTCTTATTATTCTTTTAGAAACAGATATGCTGTAATGAAATCTATGCATGTTAGAGGTAGAACAATACAAGTTGTTGATGCTTTTCAAAACCTTGCAGAGTTATCTGATAAACTACAAGGTTTTTCTTACAGAGTATTAAAAGAAGATTGTTTAGATTTACCAGACAAAATATTTACAAAAAGACATATTACTCTTACTGGTGAACAAAGAAAATTATATGATCAAATGAAAAAAACAGCTCTTGCTACACTTAACGGCAAGATTACGTCTACGGTAACTGTATTAACTCAACTCATGAGATTGCATCAAATAACTTGTGGACATTTTACAGCTGATGATGGTTCAACTCAGTTAGTTGAAAACAACAGAGTAAAAGAACTAATGAACGTATTAGAAGAAACAGAAGGCAAAGGAATTATTTGGGCAAATTATCAAAGAGATATAACTCAAATTATAGAGGCTATTGTAAAAGAATATGGTCCGGGATCCGTGGTTGACTATTATGGGTTAACACCACAGGATGAAAGACAAGACAATATTCGTAAATTTCAGTCCGACCCTAAGTGCCGGTTTCTTGTCGGAACGCCCGCTACGGGCGGTTATGGGCTTACTTTAACAGCTGCAAACACCGTAATTTACTATTCTAACGGATATGACCTTGAGAAGCGTTTACAGTCCGAAGACCGTGCACACAGAATAGGGCAAATAAAATCTGTAACTTATGTTGATTTGATTGCTGAAGATACAGTCGATGAAAAAATAACAAAAGCTTTACGTAGAAAAATAAATATAGCCTCTGAAGTATTAGGTGAAGAATTAAAAAATTGGATTTAACTTACGACTTTTCCACCAGACCATTTCATTTCTGGGAGACCTTCAGTATATTTTTTTCCGTCGAAAGTAAGAACTTGTTTTCTATTTGAACCTGATTCGTGATAAGATATGTGGACCCATCCGCCTGCAGGATCATCCTTGTCGTAGTACTCCATGATGAGCTGGTCAAAATCGACGTTATTTTGTAGCCAGTAAGCTGTCTGAATATTTGGCACGCCAAATATTTCTAGATCGACGGCCTGGCCCTTCGCATGCTGCGAAGTCTTTTTGCTGCCGATCGCTTCACAAAGCGCCTCGCTCCGGTATCCGCTGGTAATCGTAACAGGTTTAGAAAAATGTGCACGTAAAGGTTCAAGAACCTCATAACACAGATCACCTAAACTTTTAATTTCACCTGCTCCTGGTGTGTTATCAATTCCCTTACGTTGCGCGGTCATCGAATTGGTCATCTCTCTTAAAGTAAAATGTTTTGAAAGTTGCATAAATTTTTTTTTATTTTGCTATGTCTGTTAGTAAAGTTATTAGGACAGCTCCCATACCACCAACTATCCAATATTCTAATCTTTTAATTCGTTCTTGCATTTCTTTTATTTGATCAAAGGTTTGCTTTTGCATTATTCTGCAAAGCTTTTCATGTGATTCAATTTTTTGTAATGCCGACTTTTTAGCCATTATACTCTCCTTAACCTTTGTCTGATTACTTGTTCTTCTGGGGATAGTAATGCAGTTTCAGTTGGTGTCAAGTTTGTATTTTGATCTACTGTTTGAGCTTGATTACTTACAATTGGTTGAGTAGTTGCAGGCATAGGTGTTGCCGGTAAGTTAGGTGTTTGTATTGTATCTAAAGAAAAATCGTTTAAATTTATATCAAAAGTATCATCAAGAGTTAAATAATTCATTTCAGATCGCATTGATTTTAAAAAAGGAAGTGCTATTTTATACACATCATAAGTTCCTAAATTATTTGCTATTTCTTTAAATCTATCTTTTATATCCTGTGAAGGAAAGTAAGCTTCATACTTTCCTCTTCTTAAATTGTTAAAAGTTTTTGTTGAAAGTTGTCTATCTTCAAACTCTCTTCTTAAAGAGTTTATATCTGTTCCTAAAATTTGAGCAGCGTTAATATTTTTAAACATTTCTTTTTGCACATCAAATCTTGCTTTGTTAGATTCATAATATCTTGTGATAATATCATTAGGATCAATTGGTCCACCTCTTAATAATCCAAAGAAACCACCTGTAAATTCTCTTCTAGCATTTCTTATACCTGTTTGATATTGAGCTATTTTAAAACCCATAGCTTTAAGTGGATTTACTTTAGTAGGTCTAAACCCTGCTAGTCCAGCTATCTGATCGTTTAATCCTAAAACTTCTCCAAGTTTATTTGGTCTTCCTGTAGCTGCTTGTGCTATTCTTATATAAGGTTTGTATTGTGGTAGTAGTGCTTCCAACAAGTGTCTAAATCTAATTTGAGTTTTATCTCCAATAGAAGTTTGATCTGTATATAAAATTTTACCTTCTCTTGTTCTACCACCTCTTGTTGTTAAATCTAATGCAGCTTCTGTCCAAATAGATTCATCTACAAAAGGAGCTGCTAATTCTTTAGCAGCTTCTTCTACACCGGCTGTAAATCCTCTTAAAATTGTATCACCATCGTTTGACGCTGATGTTATTTCATTAAGTAAAGTTCTAAATGGATTAGCCACTACATCGTATGCATTACTATGACTAAAATCTATATATTTTAATTCACCTGTCTTTTCATCTCTCATTGGTATTAGTGTTGAGTTTCTAGACCAATCAGGAACAAACTGACGTAATGCTTCTAATTCATCTTTTGATACATTATATAATGCTTTAGATCCTTCTACTAACATCGCAGGCACTGCACCTAATGTAAAAGCCATACCAGATATTCTAGTTGCACCTATTCTATAAAACGGATTATCATTTTTAACTACTGTTCCTGTAGCTTTATCGATAACCCATGGTGCTATATTCGTTCCTATTGTTTCTTTAGAATGTCTCATTTCTTTTAATGCTTGGCCACCAATGTTTGTAGTTGTTCTTAACATTTCAGATGGGAAAGACATAAAGTTACCAACCGGTAATAGTCTTGCTGTTCTTACAAAATCTCCAACAAAATTATAATTTGGAACTGTATTTTTAACTATATCAGCTGTATCTTTTTTAAGTTTAGCTAAAAACTCTGCGTTATTTGGATCAATTTTAACACCTCTTCTAATACCATCTTTTAATAAAGCGTCTTGTCTTCTATTTAATTCTACAAAGTAGTTTGTAATTTTCCAAAAATCATCTTCCGCAACATACTTACCTTGTAAGTATTCAGGAACTTTTTTAAGTTTGTTAAGTAATGGGTTTACAATTTTATCAAGATCCATTATGCTGTCACCAAAATTTACATCTCTTAATAGATTTTTTAAATCTCCTATTTGTACTTGTGAATTTACAACACCTAACTCTAATAATTCTCTGTAAGCTTTTTCAAAATTTTCATCTGCAAATCTTGTATTTTTTAAATTACCAACACCTGATATCTGCCAACCTTTTCTAAAAGAATCACCTAATAGTTTTGGATTTAAAAACCCTTCAAACAAAACACCATTAGCGCCAGCGAATGCACCTGCACTGATAATGTTACGTAAGTGAGTTGGTATAGATAAAACTGTTTTTGCTAACTGTGCCGTAGCTTTTGGAAACAATAATAAATTTCTATATAAAAAAGCAGTTCCTTTTTCTGCCGAAGTTGCTCCTTCTCTACCTCTTACAAATGATGTAAGATAACCTTCTGTCAAACCATTCATACGTTTTAAAGCTTCTGCTGTATCTTCTGTTGTGAATTTTCTACCTAAAGGATTACTTATTCTACCTGACTTAAATTCTGTCATTCCTGAAAGTGCTTTATCTACATTTACAATTTTTGCTTGATTATTTGTTGCAGCTTTAGCTTCTTCAATTGAATCCCAAAAACTACCTCTAGCTCCTTGTGCTTGTGCTGCAGCATTAGTATCAAACATTTCTTTAAACATTGCACTTGACCTAGCAAGTCCTGACAATTCTGTAATTGCATTAAACGTAGAGTATCTTGGATCTTTCATTTCACCCATTAATTTTCTAATAACTTCTGGTGGTGCACCTGTTCTTTCTATAACTTCATCTATAAATTTTTTACCCGGTAAATCTGTTAAAGTTTTAGATACATAGTTTGGATCTGCTAAACCTCTACCAGGTTTTTTAGCTTTGATACCATCTTCAATTATTCTTTCAACAATACTTTTAGCATCTTCATAATACTTATCACTTTTTAATTTAAATTTTGTATCTTTATTTGTTGATGCTATTTGTTGTCTAAAAAAATCAATAGCTTCAGTCATACTATCATCAGTAGGTCTATATCTACCAAAAACACCTAACACAGGTTTTGTTTCAAAAATCTTATAAGTGTTTTCAGTTAAACCTTTTATTCTTTCTTGTAAAATTTTTTTTAATTCTTTAGAATTATAATTGTTTGTAGTCTGTATTAAATTTCCTATTGTGCTTCTAGACTCATCAATTGTTTTTGTAATAGAATCAATTACATCTTTACTAATTCCTTGGTCTTTTAAATTTTTTACAAATGCATCTGTTTTTTTAGGATTAGATAATTTAGTTAAATCACCCTCAAATAATAAATCACTTATTTCTTTATAAAATAAATCTTTTTCTTTTTTAGTTAATGACCTATCCAATGCTGTTTGCATTTGTGGAAAAGCACTTGACATATTTTTATCTAATTTTCTTATAAGTTCTGTTGCTCTATTTAAATCTCCTGCTCTAAAACCTTCCATTACTTTTTGAGAACCAAAAACTTCTTTAGTTAATGCTCCTTCAGGTGTGAACTGTTGTGCAAACTTACCTAAAAATCTTTCTAGTTTATAATTACTATATGCAAGGTCTTGACCTCTTGTTGCAAGAGCCTTGGCTCCTTTACCAACACCTGCTGCAAAAGGAGTAAGTAGTAAAGACTCACTACTAAACTTTAACCTATTCATTAATTTTCTAGTTGCATCTTCTCTACCACCATCACCTTCCATAGAAAAAGAATCTAGTTGAGTAGGTCCTCTATCAAACATGTCTCCAAAAGATCCTATTTCCTCAACGTCTGCTACGAATGCTTCGCCTGCGGCTCCACCAACAGCACCTACACCAAATCTAGCATATCCTGTTTGTTTATTTAATCTATCTGCTATTTGTTTTTGTCTAGTTAAACTTTTAGAACCTGCACTAACTAATAGTCCTGCTTTCTTTGCATCAAAATATTTTTTAGCTAACTTACTTCCTAGTTTAAATCCTGCTGTGCCTGGTACCCCTATTTGAACTAAAGCTTGTGTTAGTTTACCTATACCACTTTGTTCTGCATATTCTTCTAAAGGATTTAATTTATCAAAAAATATTTCTACTTGCGCAGCAGAGTTAGTATCAAAACCTAAATCAATTAATTCAGCACCTAATGAAAATGCTCCTTCAACAACTTTAATACCACCAGATGCAATACCTGCAAGTCCAGAAGTATACCATGATACTTCGTTATTCTCTTCTGCTGGATATAATGGTTGTAGGGCCATTTATTTACCTATGCTTGCGGGTCATCCATTGACATACCAAAATCTGATATTGATCTATCTTTTTTTTCTATTGGTGTTGATGTAATATCTGGAAATTTAATTTCTGGTATTGTCGTAAATTCATCAAAAGCAACTTGTCCATTTCTTATTATTATATATTTATAGTTATTTTCATAAGGGTCGTAGAAAACTTTATTGTCATATTTTTTTCTTTGTTTCATTATAATTTTTCCTTGTTCAGGATCTCTAACATCAATCTCTAATACTCCACCATATTTTTGACCACCTACAGATCCCCTTAAAGTATCAGCCATTTCAGTTGCAAACTCAGCTGCTCTTTCAGCAACTTGTGGGGGTAAGTTTTGCAAATATCCTTCTAAAGATATTTGATATAAAGCATTTGACCGATCGTTTTTCATACCAGCAATTTCTAATTGAGTTGCTCTGTTTAATTCATTTTCTCCTGCTTTAAATTCTTGACCGGCTTCTCTTTCACCTCTTAAAAAATCTCTTTCACCTCTTTTTTGACCCATTGCAAATTGAGCTGCTTGAAAATCTCTAAAAGGTTCTTTAGCTGATGTTGCTATTGTTTGAAATATGTTTCCTTCTGGTGGTCTTGATACTAGATCTAAACCAAATTGAGTTAAGAAACCTGCACCTGTTCCAGGAGCAAAGTTTCCCATGTTATAAGGGTTAGGTGTACCTTCTTTATATTCTTGTCTAGGTTTATCTAGTCCTGATGTAATACCAGTT
>WLWG01001949.1_pt1 | contig 16915 bp, 9 predicted proteins | sample 6712871 | NCBI WGS metagenome assembly WLWG01 (sample SAMN12718693, study PRJNA515312) | sponge metagenome | isolation source: marine sponge | host: Mycale hentscheli | place: New Zealand: South Island, Marlborough, Capsize Point | collected 2003-05-01
TTTCGTTTCACCAGCATGGTGAGAGTGGCGCACCGATGGCTGACAACTGGCAGCATCTTGCTCGGGTGGCAGATGACCTGTGTTTCTTTCGTGGGTGTCAGGTCGATAGTGTGAATCATCCGACGGCTATGTATCAGATGAATTGTGGGAATCGTTTCGGCGGCGATCCTGCAATTGGTGCATGGGTGACGTATGGACTCGGTAGCGAGAATTCGAACCTGCCTGGATATGTTGTTCTCCCTGAAGTGTCTGATCCACAAGGCGGTGCACCGAATTGGGGAAATGGATATCTTCCGGCGTTCTATCAGGGAACACCCTTGCGGCCGACCGGCTCACCGATTTTGAATTTGTCACCGCCACCTGGTGTGACCGCGAGTCGGCAGCGGAAGAATCTTGACCTGCTCAAGGCAATGAATGAACGCCATGCGGCGCTGCATCCTCAGCATGACGAACTTGCTGCAAGGCTAGAGAGCTATGAACTCGCTTTTCGAATGCAGACGGAAATACCGAATGCAATTGATATGTCGGAAGAATCGAAAAAGACACTCGACGCGTATGGCGTTGGGAAAGAAGAAACAGATGCATTTGGCAGGAAGTGTCTTTTGGCCCGTAAGCTTGTTGAAAAAGGTGTTCGTTTTGTACAGCTGTATAACGGAGGTTGGGATAGTCATGACTACATCGAGCGAGCCCACAGTAACCGGGTGAAGGGCGTTGACCAGCCGATCGCTGCTCTTATTGAAGATTTGAAGGCACGAAACCTTCTTGAAAGCACTCTGGTTGTCTGGTGCGGAGAGTTTGGCCGGTCGCCCGACAATGGTGTTCGCGGTGGTGTGGCATACGGACGGGATCATAACCCTGATGCCATGACGATCTGGTTGGCTGGTGGTGGTAGTAACGCGGGGCACACGATCGGTGCAACAGATGAAACTGGGATGACAGCTGTGGAAGACGTTCATCACATCCGTGATTTTCACGTCACGCTTCTACGACTCCTCGGACTGGATGACAACAAGTTAACTTACTACCACGCCGGACGCTTTAAACAGCTCAGCCAATTCGGCGGCAAGGTCATCGACAAGCTCATTGCATAAGCCGTTATCTTACGTTTAAACAAGTGAAATTTATGATATCACGTAATCGACGTCGTTTTTTACAAGCATGCAGTATTGACGGCAGCAGATTGACTAGGCGATAGGTGATTGAAACGAAGAAACGAGTTGCTCTAAGCGGAAAGTGTAAAGCTCATTTTCGGCTGCTGTATTGGCGATAAGGTCTTGCCGAACGAAAATAAGGAACGTGGAGAAGAGGACGTAAGTTGGTGTAATCTAAAGACTTGGTAAGAGAACCTCAAAAGACGCGCAGTCTGTTTCGAGGATGGGGGTAAAAGAATGAAAATAACACGTAAGTTGTCCGTCAGCCTCGTTCTGGCCGTCAGCTTTACTGTCATCAACAGTGTGCAGGTTACTGCCGTGGCAGCTGAGTTTTCAATCAAGCACGAGCCGGCTGGCGATATTGCCATTTACATCGACGACCAACTGTTCACTCGGTACGTTACGTCGGACACAGTTACTAATAAGTGTTACTTCTGGCCAATCGTTGGTCCGGGCGGTATCAAGATGACACGTGCCTATCCCATGGAGGATATTGAGGGTGAGAAGCAAGATCATCCGCATCATCGGTCAGTCTGTTTTGGGCTTCACAGTGCCAATGGGTTCAATACATGGCACGAAGTCTTAACATTCACAAAAAAAGGGAAGGTCGACCCCCACAAGGCGGCGCATCTGGGGCATCAGGTTCACACCAAGGTCAGCAAAGCCGAGGCATCAGGAAACTCGGCAACGCTTGTTGTTGAAAGTGAAAACGTCTCACCGAAAGGTGAAGCCTATATGCGGCAGACACGCACAATGAATTTTCACGTTGCTGATAACGGATCGCGGGTTATGGATATCGAGATCGCGCTAAAGGGTATTCAGGACAAGATCACGATTCATGACATGAAAGATTCAGGCCTCTCCGTTCGTGTCGCGCACAGTATGTGTGTTGATGCAGGTGAAGGTGGTCGCATTATTAATAGCACTGGAGACGCCAACGGAGATGCTTGGGGCAAGCGGGTATCCTGGGTCGATTTCAATGGCCCCGTTGAAGGTAAAACAATGGGGGTGGCCATGTTGAATCACCCTGATAGCTTCCGTTATCCAACTCCGTGGCATGTACGAAACTATGGTTTGTTTACGGCTAACCCGTTTGCCTTAAAAGAAGTCGCGGGTGAGAAAGATTCTGGAGACGTGGATCTTGCCAAGGGGCAGTCAATCACGCTCCGGCACCGAATTATCTTTCACGCTGGTGACGAAAAGACAGCCAAGATTGCTGAGGCATGGAAAGCGTATGCGAAGTAAGAGAACATTGGACTGATTACAATTCATTTTTATCACGAGGTACTTCAGACATGGCAAGAACAACACGACGACAGTTTTTTCATACAAGTGCAGTTGTAAGTGGAGCATTTTTTATCGGAGGGACAAAAGCCTCCGGTGACATGATCGGTGCCAACGAACGAGTCCGCCTTGCTGTTATCGGCCTCAACGGCCGGGGAAAGTCGCACTTGGCAGGGTTTGGGAAACTAAAAAATGTTGAAATCGCCTCAGTAGTCGACCCAGATGAAAACGTGTTGAATCGATGTTTAGGCAAAGTGCAAAGCAAAGCAAATGGAAAGAACTGTCAGGGGCACAAAGACATTCGAACTGTTCTGGAAGATAAGAATATCGATGCTATCTCGATTGCTACTCCTAACCATTGGCACTCGTTGATGACAATCTGGGGGGCTCAAGCTGGCAAGCATGTGTATGTTGAAAAACCAATGAGTCACGACATCACCGAAGGTCGCGTTGCTGTTGAGGCTCAGAAGAAATATGGCGTGGTTGTGCAACATGGCACCCAGCGTCGTAGCGACGCCGGAATTGCAGCGCTCCATGAAGCGCTTAAAAGTGGCAAGCTACCTCGGCTTAAAATTGCGTATGGTTACTGCTGCAAACCACGCGACAGTATTGGATTCAAGACACCCGGTAATCCGCCATCGAATCTTGACTGGGATCTGTGGAAAGGCCCGGCTGTGATTGATCAATATCATGACAACCTGGTTCACTATAACTGGCACTGGTTCTGGGGAAGTGGGAATGGCGACTTAAACAATCAAGGAACGCACCAGTTGGATGTTGCCGCCTGGGCAATCGACGACGACCAAGTGCATCCAACTCGTGCGATGGCTATCGGTGGCCGGTTCAATTGGGATGATCAAGGTCAAACCCCAAACACAATGTTTGCGGTTGCAGAATATCCGAATGGTCAGTCGGTGATGTTTAATGTTCGTAACGTCAACCACAAGGGTTACAAGCGTCAGGTGTTCAATGAATATTATTTGGAAGACGGCAGTAAGATCACTGGCGAAGGCACCTACACCATTCACCGGCCCGGCAAGGCACCGGAAAAGTTGGAGTTAGATGCAGGGTCGGTCACGCCGGGTGGAAACTGGGGTGCCTTTATTGCGGCAGTTCGTGCTGGCGATCCAAACATGGCGAATGGAACAGCGATGGAAGCGCATCGTGGTTGTGTGGTCGGCCACTTGATGAACAACTCATACCGTCTTGGCTCGCAGTTGCCTTTTAATGCAAAAGCTGGCAGGTTTGGTGATAATAAAGATGCTTCGAAACACTTCCTCGAACTGCATGAGATTACCTCCGGTGGTGCTGGTGTGCCTGAGGACAAAGCCAGCTACACTGTTGGGCCGTGGCTTACCTTTGACCCTCAAACTGAACGATTCACTGGTGAGAAAGCCGATGCTGCCAACGCCTTGCTGAAGGATCCAAATAACAAAGGGTTTGAAGTTCCTGACGTGAAGAACGTTTGACTGAGGTAGCTTTGGTGAAATCAATCAATGCATGAATGGAACTGCAGGTTCACACATGTTTGACGTAGGAGCGTTGGCGGCCCGTCAACTTGAGGACTATGACACCCATCAACCAGGCACGCTTTTTGCAGAAGGATGCGTGCTAAATGTACAGCAGGCGTACGAACTGCAAAACGCTGTTGCAAAGTTGCGGTTCCAGCGCGGCGAGCGATTGATTGGATATAAAGTTGGCTGTACCTCGTCAGCAATTCAGGAGCAGCTTAAGATTTCTCATCGTGTGCGAGGGTTTCTTTTCGATGCAGAGCAGCATGAGTCGGGAGTAGCCTTAGCACGACAGAGTTTTGACAATCTGGCAATTGAGGGTGAGCTTGCAATAGAACTGTCTCGTGAGCCGAGAGAAGAAGACTTCACTGGTCATTTGCTACCAGCCTGCATCTCTCGAGTATTTCCGGTCATCGAGTTACATAACCATGTGATGCGGGGACAACAGGCATCAGCAGGTGAATTGATTGCTAATAATGCTATTCACGCTGGTTTCGTTTCTGGAGCAGGCGGCCTTTTATCGAATCATTTTTCGGAAACGATCTTTGATGAAGCCCGGCTTGAAATTTTTCAAGACAATCAACTGCTTGGTCAATGCGAAGGCCGGCTCTTGCTTGAGACAATTCACTCATCACTGAAATGGCTGTGGCGAGAATTGTTGCAGAGTAATGACCGACTTCGCGCAGGACAGATTGTTCTCACGGGGTCTATTCCAAACCTGTTTCCAGTGACAGGTAGGTGTTGTCTCCGGGTTGAGTCAGTTCCCTTTGGGGAGGTTGTAGCTGAAGTGAAAGACCGAAGGTAACCCAAATGAGTGTGTCATGCTATTCTTCATTAAGACATAGAAAGTAGCGTTCCTAGGTGTTGAGCATTGAAAACGCCCACTTTTCAGTCTTTGTTGTGTCTGCCTTGGAGTAACTCGATATGAATTGGTTTTGGAAGTTGAGCAGACGTGTTTCGGCACTTTTTCTTTTGTGTGTGCTTCTCGTGCAGACAAATATTCGAGCTGCTGAGTCATTTGCGTTGCAGGATGGTGACCGGGTTGTTTTTCTTGGTGATGCCCTGGTTGAACAGGAGCAATATGCCGGTTGGATTGAAGTGATGATGACAACGGCGTTTCCTGAACGGGACGTCACATTTCGTAATCTCGGCTGGAGTGCTGATACGCCGAGTGGCAAATCACGATTTGGCTTGAGTCTCTTGCCAGCCGGCCGTGAGCCTGCTGATGAGGGGTGGAAGCAACTTGTAAAACAACTCGATTTTACACGGCCCACCGTTATTGTCTTCGGATACGGAATGGCGAGTGCACTAGATAGTGGCATGGAAGGCGTTGCTGCATTTACTCAAGACTATCAACGACTCGTTGATACGGCAAAACAAATACAACCAGATTTGCGTTGTGTGCTCCTCTCCCCTCTTGGCCGCCGATCTGACCAGAGCAGTACAACCCAGGCCGATAGATCAGTGCTCAACGCATATACCAAAGCGGTCAATCAGGTCGCTGATAAAAATAATGGTGTGTTTATAGATTTGTCACATGTTGCAATCGATGATGGGTTGCGCAAGGACCCAATCCATCTTAATGATGCGGGGTATCGGGAAGCTGCTATCGCAATAGGGCAGGCACTTGGCTTCGATGACAAATGGATCAGTAATGCCCATGTCGAAGCATTACGTAGTACGATTCTGAAAAAGAATGTCTGGTGGTTTCACCGGTCTCGCCCAGCCAACATGGCGTATGTTTTTGGATTCCGAAAACGAGAACAAGGGCAGAACGCGGTTGAGATTCCACAATACGATCAACTGATTGTTGAAGAGGAGCAAGCCATTGCATTGCTGCGAAAGCTGGACGGAACGTCTGTGGAATCAAAGCCAGCTAGAACTGATTCTCAATACGCCACATTCACAAAACAACCAACTCCACAGTTTACAGTTGGCGAAGACTTGGAGGTAAGCCTGTGGGCTGAGAATCCACAGTTGAATAAGCCAATTCAGATGAATTTCGATCCGGCAGGAAGGCTCTGGGTCGCGAGTAGTGAAGCGTATCCAATGATTGAAGTTGGGCAAACAGCTCCGGATAAAATTCTGGTGTTAGAAGACACAAATGCTGATGGGAAAGCAGATACATCAACAGTATTTGCTGATGGCTTACTCATTCCGACAGGAGTCGAGCCAGGGGATGGAGGCTGCTATGTAGCGCAAAGTACAGACCTGTTGTTTTTAAAAGATACAAATGGCGATGGAAAAGCAGATTTTCAACAGCGTGTGCTCAGTGGTTTTGGAACAGAAGACACCCACCACAACCTTCACACACTTCGCTGGGGGCCTGATGGTCGGTTGTATATGAATCAATCGATCTATACGCGCACCGATACCGAGACACCACGGGGGGTTGTTCGCTTAAAAGCTGGTGGCGGCTTTCGCTACAATACGAACACGATGCGGATGGAGATTGTTTTCCGTGGTCTTGTGAATTCCTGGGGGCACCAGTTTGATGACTTTGGGCAATCATTCTTAACTGATGGTGCTGGCTTTAGTGGAATTGCCTATTCGTTTCCAGGAGCGGCGTTTAACCCTACACCAGGTGCGAAACGAGTGTTGGGGCTGATTAGTCCTGGGAGTTATCCCAAGTTTGCCTCAGCTGAAATTATTTCTGGAAATTCGTTTCCGCCGGAGTGGCAGGGCTCGGTAATTACCTGTGACTTTCGAGCAAACCGTGTCACCAGGTTTAGCCTCGCAGAGCAGGGGGCTGGTTTTGTCACAACCCAAGAAGATGATTTGCTACGCACAGCGAGCAGCACGTTTCGACCAATTGATGTCAAGCAGGGTCCTGATGGCGCTCTTTATATTGCTGACTGGTCAAATCCGATTATCAATCATGGTGAGGTCGACTTTCGCGATGAACGTCGAGATCGCTGGCATGGTCGTATCTGGCGAGTTGCCTGGAAGGGGGCTCCGTCGAAGGAGAAAGAAAATCTTACACAAATTTCTTCAACGGCTCTGTTGGATCGGCTTGTTTGTAATGATCGCTATACGCGTGATCAAGCACGGCGTGTCCTCTTTGAGCGAGACGATCTCTCTGAAGAGGAGGTGCACGAGTGGACAACGGCATCTTCTGATGAATACCAGAAACTTCAGGGTGTCTGGCTTCAGCAGGGCATGAATAGTATCAATTCCCAAGATCTCAGGTCGCTGGTCTCGGCAGATGATCCAAAAGTGAGGTCGGCATCAATGCGTATTGTGAGTGATCTGGTCGATCCGGCAACGGACAGTTCACACCCACTTGACGCAACCGCTGCACTTGAAATCTATCGACAAGCAGTTGTGGATGAACATCCACGTGTTCGGCTGGAGGCCATTCGTGGTTTGGGGAAGCTAAAGACTGCTGAAGCGGCATCGGTTGCCTTAATGTCACTCAACTTGCCACGAGACAGGTTTCTTGACTTTGCCCTTGCCACCACGATGGACGAACTTGCTGATGAGTTCATGGTTGCTCTTGACCAGGGGCAATGGAAGCCAGATTCGCCAGCTCGCGAGAAACAATTGGAGTTTGCACTTACGAGTATCGATTCAAGACTCGCTGCATCCTATCTCTCAAAACGTCTTGCAAAAGACTCAATACCAGCAGATGGTACTGGGCCGTGGATTGAGTTAATAGCGCAGGCAGGTGGAAAAACAGAATTGACGACGTTGTTTAAGCAGGTCGTGAAGAAAGACTTTGAAGGCAGTGTGATGGTTCGGGCGATCAATGCACTTGCGACCGCCCAGCGGGTACGAAAGCAAAAGCCAGCAGGTGATTTAAATCAGATACGTACCTTGCTTAAGTTGGAAGACCCAGCGGTCAGACTGGCTGCTATCAGGCTCGTTGGTGTGTGGCAAATGAAAGCATGTGTAAGCCTGTTGGCAGACGTGGCTACAGAAGAAGCGGAAGCTTCTATCCAAAGTGCGGCAATGCAGTCATTGCAGGACATTGGACAGCCAAGTATTCCGGCACTGGCACGACTCGTGCGTTCTAAAAACACAGGCATCCAAAGGCAGGCAGTCATTTGCTTAGCAGCGTTAAATCCGCAAAGCGCTGCAAAAACTTTTTATCAGTCACTTGCTGAGATTCAGAACGAACAGGAATTACTTAATTTCTGGAGACAGGTTTTGGTGAAGAAAAATACTGGTAAAGTTTTGGCGAAACAGATACCAAGCACTGGGATCACCGAGATGGCCGCACTCGCAGGCCTTACTGCTGCTCGTGATGCAGGCCGCAATGAGCCAGAATTAATCGCTGTGATTTCACCGTATGCCAACGTCACAAAGAAAGCTCAGGAGTTGACGCCTGCACGTGTTGCCGAACTTATTGACTTGGTTGAACACGACGGGCATCCTGGACGCGGTGAAGTTGTATATAGCAGGGAAGATATGCAGTGTATCACGTGCCATGCAATTGGCGGTGTCGGTGGGAAGGTTGGCCCGGACATGACAAGTCTGGGCGCGAGTGCACCGATCGACTATCTGATTGAATCAATCTATAAGCCAAATGCAAAAATTAAAGAAAACTATCACTCGGTGAATATCCTGACAGCAGATGGGCTGGTTCTCACCGGCATTATTGTCGGGAGTGACAATAATGCAGTCATTCTCCGGGATGCACGAAATAAAATTGTCCGAATCCAAAAAGATGAAATCGAGTTTCAGAAGCCAGGGAAGTCATTGATGCCAGAAGGTCTTGTTGATCGATTAACTGAACAAGAACAGGTCGATTTGATCAAGTTCCTGACGCAGCTCGGTAGGCCTGGTAACTACGACGCCAGTAAAGGAGGCGTGGCGCGTGTCTACGAAGTGTTCACAGGCACCCATCGCGTAGATGATGGCAATATTCAAAAACTCATGTCGGAAGCACACGCCGATCAATGGGTGCCGTTCCTCTCGAGAGTAAATGGTTCTGTCGCAGGTGTTCAACTTGCTAGGAAAGCAAGGGTAGATAAAGCAAAAGAGTCTGTCGGTGTATATCTGAAGACGGATATAGAGGTGGCGACAGATGGTGATGTCACGTTGAGTGCCAACGGTGCTGACGCAGCGGACCTTTGGGTAGATGCGATGCCGGTTGAAGGAGTTACAAATTTTACAACAGAGCTCTCCGCTGGAAAACATACTGTTGTCATTCGGCTTGATGGAAAAAAACTCCCAGCAAGCTTTCGGTTTGTGTCACGTGATGTCACGTTTCTGACAAATGTCGATGGTACTGTACCTCAAGCGTTGTAGTCTGCTGTCATTAGTCGCCGTAAGTGTTCACTCTGATTGACGAACGTTGACCAAAGAGAGCGGCGACATCCTGTGCTCATAACAATTCCTTCAATAATAAAGACAACGCTATATTATTTAACGCGGAGAAAAATCAACGTTATTGTTTCAATTCTTCTTAGTATCGAACGTTGTCGTTTTGGTACACATGAAGCATTATTTTTTTCTACGATGTATTAAATGAAAAAACAGTGTTTTTTCTACTGTTCTGACGTAATGTAGAGTGCTAAGGAAAAGTACTGCTAAAGAGAAGTGCTATTGTGCTGTAACGTCACTCGCGGGTGACACATGTATTAAGAAGTGGGCGCGTGTTACTGAGAAGAAACGTGGAATGTAGTTGGAAGAATATATGGGTTGTATGTGTACGTTGTTGTTCTGGGTTCTACGATCATGCCGTTCGGTAACGGGAATGAATTCAATGAAAATTCCAGTGCTTTTGATGCTTGTTGTTTCTTTTGGAGCATGGGCATCGTATGGGGTTTGTAATGATGGCTCCATTAGCTTCAACCGTGATGTTCGTCCAATTTTGGCCGAAACCTGTTTTCATTGTCATGGTCCAGATGAAGAAGGGCGGGAGGCAGACCTGCGGCTGGATGAAGAGAGCAGTGCAAGTGAGGATCGCGGCGGCTATCAGGCCATCAGCCCTGGCGATCTGAAGGCAAGTGAAGCCTGGAGTCGTATCATGAGTGACGATGACGACATGCTGATGCCTCCGCCGGAATCACATCTTTCCCTGAACAAAAAGCAAAAGGCTGTCCTGAAGCAATGGATCATTGAGGGGGCTCAGTATGAAGGTCATTGGGCATTTTCTCCACCGCAAGCACCAGACGTGCCCGACGTTCAAGGTGAGGGTTCCCGCTATGCATTATGGGGCCGTAATGAGATTGACTCATTTGTACTCGCGGGGCTTCTGAAAGCAGGTATGTCTCCGTCGGAAGAAGCCGATCCACGAACACTTATTCGTCGACTCACTCTCGACCTGACAGGGCTTCCCCCAACCCTGGAGGAAACACGTCATTTTGTTCGTGACTATCAAACTCATGGTGAAGAGGCATATCAAGAAGCGGTTCGCCGCCTGATTCACTCACCACATTTTGGTGAGCGAATGACGGTGCCTTGGTTGGATCAGGCCCGTTACGCTGATACCAATGGGTACTCAATCGATGGCGGTCGTGACATGTGGTTGTGGCGAGACTGGGTCATTCAGGCCTATAACGACAATATGCCATTCGATCAGTTTCTACGAGAACAGTTGGCCGGCGACCTTATTCCTGATGCCACTGACGCACAGTTGATTGCCACTGGGTTTAATCGTAACCATATGATTACTCATGAAGGTGGTACGATTCCAGAAGAAAATCTCACAAATTATGTTGCCGATCGCGTGAAAACAACGAGTGAAGTATTCCTTGGTTTGACATTTGGGTGTGCGCAATGTCATGACCATAAGTACGATCCAATTTCTCAGAAGGAATACTACGAGTTTTTTGCCTTCTTTAATGAACTTGATGACCGTGGCCTTGATGGGAATGCTGGCAGAAATGCCATGCCGCAAGTGGCGGCCTCCACTGTTATGGCTCGGGATGAACTCAAGAGTGTGAATGCTGAACTCGCAGCAGCGCGCACAGAACTAGCGAATACAACGAATGGATTTGAGGAGTGGGTGACAGACGAACGGAGTCGAGAGCAACTCCGCGGAAAGCAATTCCGTTACGTGGATGCTGAACTACTCGACGCTTCGGCACCGAATCGTCCTGGTCCCTATGAATTTGATTCTGACGGAACTGTCTCTTTATCGGCTCCGAGTAAGGGTTTGGCTGGATTCAGTCACTCGATTCAATTGCGGCAAGGGGACCAGCAAGCAGGTGAAACAATATCAGGTATTTCGATTGAATTTGATCCCCAACCGGTTCCTGGTGCGGCAGGGGAGGGCATTGAAGAAAGCACAGAGCCGGTGCTTTCGCTGACCCCGTTTCCTGACGGTGTTCCAAAAATTACAGCTGTGTTGGTTTCTGCAAACAATCAGCCTGCTGACCAGGTGGACTATCATGGTCAATGTAAGTTTGTTTCCGCCACAGCAAGTACGTCGGCCGATGGCCATGCGGCACCTTCGGTATTGGATGAACGAAACGTTCACTGGTGGCAGCCATCAGAAAAAGAGCAGAAGCAGTGTCTTACACTGACATTTGATCAGCCTGTTGATCCAGCCAAAACACCTTTCCTGAGTGTGCTTGTCTTTTTTGGGCAAAACAAATCGCTACCTTTTCGCTGGAGAGTGCGTCCATTTGCCGGGCATGATCCCCAGAGCAAGTGGGATGGTGCCATTGCTGCGGCTCTTTTAGAAGATCAGACGCAGTGGACCGAGGATTCCCGAGAACAGTTGCTTTCAGTCTTTCGGCAGACAGCACCTTCTCTGAGTTCACTACGAACACAGATCAGCAATCTGGAAGAGCGACAAAATATTCTCACGAAAAAGCACTCGACAATGGTGATGAATACATCCTCTAAGCCACGTGAGACATTTGTCTTAAACAGAGGGCAATATGATGCACCAACAATACGCGTAACGCCGCGAACCCCACAAGTGTTGCCACCGCTTCGTGTTGGACGTAATGGAGCCAGAGCAACTGACGGCAATAAAGATCGAAAAGAGACTCAGCCAACGCGTCTTGATCTTGCAGAATGGTTAACAGCCCCGAATCATCCCTTAACAGCCCGCGTTGCGGTGAATCGAATCTGGGCACTGTTTTTTGAAACAGGAATTGTTTCAACGTCAGCCGATTTTGGGTCACAGGGGGAATATCCGAGTCACCCTGACTTGCTTGACTATCTGGCAACACGTTTTGTCCGTCATGGATGGAATCAGAAAGAACTGATTCAGATGATTGTTTCGAGTGCAACCTATAGACAGCAGTCGGTAACAACGGCTGAACAGCTAGCCGTTGATCCGGGTAACAGATTGCTTGGTCGAGGCCCTCGGTTTCGACTTCCTGCAGAATTTATTCGTGACCAGGCATTGGCCGTGAGTGGACTTTTAGTACCACGTGTCGGTGGGCCGAGTGTTCATCCGTACCAGCCACACGGGCTTTGGAAAGAGATCAGTCACTTTGGAAGTACGCCGGCGACAAAACAGGTTTTTGTTCAAGATCATGGTGAGAAACTCTATCGACGAAGTTTGTATACGATCGTGAAGCGGACAAGTCCACATCCTGCCATGGCAGCCTTTGATGCCCCGAATCGTGAAATGTGTGTGGTCGATCGCAGTAAAACAAATACGCCCCTTCAGGCACTCGTGACATTGAACGATCCTCAATTTGCCGAAGCGGCACGTGTGTTTGCCAGTTCTATCTTGCAGGAGCAATCGACACATGACGATCGTTCGCGTATCAAGTGGGCCTTTGAATCCATAAGTTCACGTCCACCGACGGGCTCTGAAATCACAATGATTGCACGACTCTTAGATGCCGAAAGAGCACAATTTCAGAGAAGTCCAATAAATGCGGAGCGAGTTATTGCTATTGGTGAGTATCCTGCGACACACGATATCGATCCGGTGGAACAGGCTGCGTGGACACAGATAGCGACGCTGTTACTTAATCTAAGCGAAGTTCTAACCAGACAATAGTCTTCATTACTCATTATGCATTCACTTCCTTTTGACATAGAACTACGACGAGCTCAACTGCTGACGCGTCGGTCACTGCTGGGCAGTTCGGCAGTGAGCCTCGGAGCGTTCGCATTGGGGAACCTCCTCACGAGTGAGAAGGCTGCTGCTGCCGTTGGAGAAGCCAAGCCTGAAGGACTTCCTGAACTCCCACACTTTGCCCCAAAAGCGAAACGTGTGATCTATCTGTTTCAGTCTGGTGGCCCAAGCCATGTGGATCTGTTTGATTATCACGAAGAAATGGAGTCATTGCACGGGACGGATCTTCCAGATTCCGTTCGCGGTGGGCAGCGATTAACTGGCATGACGTCTCGTCAAAAAAGTTTTCCTGTCGTGAAGCCTCTGTGGGGCGGTCGTCGTTGTGGTGAACGCGGTACCTGGATGAGTGATATCGTGCCGCATACACAGTCGATTGCTGACGACATTACAATCATTCGCTCCTTATGGACTGAGGCGATTAATCATGATCCTGCAGTGACGTTTATCAACACCGGATCACAGCAGATGGGTCATGCATCGCTTGGTGCCTGGCTCAGTTACGGGCTCGGGCGTGAGAGCGATGACTTTCCTGCCTATATGGTTTTGCTGAGCCAAGGCAGCGGAAAAAATCCTGGACAGCCACTTTTTTCACGGCTTTGGGGTAGTGGGTATCTCCCTTCAAGCCATCAAGGTGTCATGTTACGGCCTGGTGTGAATCCCGTGCTGTATCTGAAGAACCCACCTGGAGTCTCACGCGATGCACGACGTCAATTGCTCGATACACTTGGGGACCTGAATCAAAAGCACGCCGCCGCGGCCGGTGATCCTGAAACGCTGGCTCGAATCGAGGCCTATGAGATGGCCTATCGCATGCAGACATCTGTTCCCGATCTGACAAATGTTTCTGACGAGCCGGAATCAACTTTTAAACTCTACGGTGATGACGCACGACGCCCAGGAAGTTTTGCTGCAAACTGTCTGCTTGCCCGGCGCATGGCTCAACGTGGTGTGCGGTTTATTCAGCTATTTCATCGTGGTTGGGATCAGCACATTTCGATTAAGAATCAGTTACCAAAACAATGTCGAGACGTCGATCAGGCATCAGCAGCTCTGGTACAAGACCTGAAGCGACTGGGAATGCTGGATGATACGCTTGTGGTGTGGGGAGGTGAGTTTGGCCGAACCGTGTACAGTCAGGGTGCATTAGGAAGCCCATCGGCGGGACGGGATCATCATGGCCGATGCTTCTCAATCTGGATGGCAGGTGGCGGTATCAAGGCGGGGTATGACTATGGCCGAACGGATGAGTTCGCATACAACATCGCGGAAAACCCAGTTCATATTCGTGATCTCAATGCCACGATTCTACACCAACTCGGTATTGATCACGAACGCTTCACGTTCAAGTTCCGTGGTCTGTCCCAGCGACTCACGGGCGTTGAAGAAGCACATGTTGTCAATGATATTTTGAGTTAACAAAATGGGTGAGAGTGCCTACTTTTTGCAAAACAGGGAGCAGTATGATGCTTAGGAAAAGAGCAAGTCGAGTTATCAGTTTTATTGCATTGATGATCTGTACCGTGGGCTACTTATATGGTGCAGATCAACCCAATGTTGTGGTCATCATTAGTGATGATCAGGCATGGACTGATTACGGATTTATGGGCCACCCTGTAATTCAGACACCGCATCTCGATGCACTCGCGGAGCATAGTCTGGTCATGGATCGAGGATATGTTGCGGCACCATTGTGTCGCCCCTCACTCGCGTCAATGCTCACTGGTCGGTATCCATTTCAGCACGGTATAACTGGAAACGATGTTGATGGACCCAACAATCGTGCAGCGCTTGATGTGCCATTACGAGATGCATTTCACAAACTTCCGACATTTGTCAAAACGCTTGTTGCACATGGCTACCTTGCGCACCAATCTGGAAAATGGTGGGAAGGGTCATGGCAGGACGGCGGATTTACTGATGGAATGACCCATGGTGATCCACAACGGAGAGGTAGGCATGGTGATGCAGGGCTGAAAATTGGTCGTGAAGGAATGAAGCCGGTCACACAATTTATCGACACGGCCGTCGCTGAAGAGAAGCCGTTTCTGTTGTGGTATGCACCCTTTTTGCCACACACGCCACATAATCCACCTCAACGCTTGCTCAAAAAGTATCAGAAAGAAGGCCGGGCTGCGGACCTCGTCAAATACTATGCAATGTGTGAATGGTTTGATGAAACATGTGGAGAGTTACTCGATTACATTGACGATAAGAATCTGACAGACAACACGATGGTGGTCTATATCTGTGATAACGGATGGGCAGCACCGAGTACGAATGCCGACGACCCAAATCAAAAACTGTGGAAAGGCTATGCGCAGCGATCAAAAAGTTCACCGTATGAAAATGGGATACGGACGCCAATCATGATCTCATGGCCCGGCAAAGTGAAGCCGGAACGATCGAAACGTTTCGCCCATGCAATCGATCTCTTTCCTACTATTGCAGCGGCAGCAGATGTGGAAGCCCCCGCCGATCTTCCTGGTGTCAATCTTCTAGATGCAGAGAAGCGGGATGCCAGGACGTGTGTTTTTGGTGTTTGTAATGCAACGCATAACATGTCGCTCGGTCATCCAGATGAAACGCTCCAATATCTCTGGTGTGTCGATGGAGAATGGAAACTCCTTGTGCGGTATCACGGAGCAGATACTACGAAGTATCATAATCTTCATGTTTGGGATACTGCTCCAGTGCGACTCTACAACGTGGCAGAAGACCCACATGAGCAAAACGAATGTTCTGCGGAACACCCCGACATTGTTGCACGGCTCAAACAAGAGATTGAAGACTGGCACAAACCAGAGGTTACGGCAAAAAGCGATCAGGTGTCTTTCAGTGGTGACTGCTGCCTTCCAAGTGGGCGACAGACATTTTTCATGAAGCCTGGAGGCATCAACAATTTTGTTGAGAAATGATTTTGCTGCATCATTCGCACCTGGTAATGGAAGCAGAAACACTGTGATGGTGCGAACAGCCCGGTAGAAAGTTACTTTCTGACCGAATGCTTGCTTTTGTTTTCCAAGCGGGAGTAGATTGTCCTTTAGAGCGTTCACAACAAGTAGCAGTTGCTGAACGACTCAGAAAGTGAGAGCCATCCCAGCTTGCCCCTGGGGTGGCTTTTTTTCCGTTTAGCATTCTTTTGGATGTTTTTACAAACGAAAATCAAAGCACCATAGTACGTTCACAGGATAGATCGTAGAGTCACATACTAGTTGCAGAACGTAGGTAGTAGGTGGTGGCGAGCACCCCTTGGCTGGGGTCTTCCCGCTCTTTTTTTCAAGCACTGCCTTACCAGATATGATGGTCGCCAGGGTTTGTTTGGCTCTTGTGCCAAAAGGTTGCCGCTGTTTTGGCTTATCAATGCCAGACAGTAAACCTTTCAATATCTCTTTTTTTTGCGTGCGCTTTGTGGCTAATCAGTGCCTCAGGCCCATTTACAGCAGTGATAGACAGCCGTTTCGCATTCTGGACAGGGCTTGGCTGTCGTGAACAAGGACATTTTGCATCGCGTATCGTTGGTAACTTCCGCAACAAATATCCCGCCACGGGCTGCTCTGCCTTTCGCATCCGTGGCGGGGTATTGTGCATCAGAAAATACAAGTGACGTCATTCATGGCTACTAGAAAAATCTCTTGTGTGGACCCGCCAGCAGGTTTTCATGGTTCTCCTGCTGATGGGTTTTTTAAACGGACAGTAAACATAGATTCCAAACTGTTTGTCACGATTGCCAGTGAGGCCATTCTAGGCTGTGAGAAGACTCGTGTTCCTGGCCGCGAAGCCGCTGAACTATTTGAAGAACTGAAGTCAGAGATGGATGATCAAACAAATGGTTTCATCCCGGATCGTGTGAGCAAAAGCGGTAATTTCTCGTCCTGAGTGTGGCGTCAGCAGTCGTTGAGGTTTCAGAACTGGCGACAAGCTGTTGAAATGCCGATACCTAGTATCGGTGGTCATACTCTTCTGTAGGCGGAGGA
>WLWG01001950.1_pt1 | contig 16913 bp, 34 predicted proteins | sample 6712871 | NCBI WGS metagenome assembly WLWG01 (sample SAMN12718693, study PRJNA515312) | sponge metagenome | isolation source: marine sponge | host: Mycale hentscheli | place: New Zealand: South Island, Marlborough, Capsize Point | collected 2003-05-01
ACCATCTTTCTTTGAAGTGCTCTGGGTATTTATTCCACTCAAATACACTTTTTATTTTATTTAATTCTTTAGGATATTCTTCTCTAGACCATTTGTCTTTATCCTTGTTTATTTTACCTTTAAAAGGTGGTAAACCTATTTTAAGGTTTTGTATTTCGTATATCTCACCTATTTGACCGGTCTTACTTATAACAACTATATCATATTCTTTGTTATAACCATACTCCCACTTTTTACTTTTGTTATTTCTTTTAAGCACATGGGGTTTTACGTGATCTGTAAGTATAGTAAATAAAGTTTGCTTATACATTACTTAGATCTACCTTCTGCAAAACCTTGAAAAGATTTTTGCTTACTATCACCTGATTTGTCTTCAAGCATATTTTTTTCTTCTTCGATACGATTAAGTATTTCAAACGCGTCGAATATAGCTAACTTTTTTGTTGCGGCTGCGTTTTTTAAACGATCAGCCGATATGTCATCATCTGAATCTACAATAGGTTCTTTAGCTACCTTGATTAATTCCTCAACTGCTCTTTGCCCAGCTTGGATTATATTCAACTTGGTTTTTTTGGTGCTCATATTTAATTACAATATCATTTGATTTCATACAGTAAAGCCGCTGGTCATTTACGATAAACTCAAACTCACTGTTAGGTGTAAATCCTACAGTGTCTCCCTCGTTTATTCCTTTAGCTTCTAAGGACTTATTACCGTATTTTAATACACCAATAAGCTTTTGCTCTTTATCTAGATCTAGATCGTTATTATTTTCAAGCGGCATAGCAAAGCATCTATCAGCAAACGCATGCCATTTGTATATTTTTTTGTATAAATATATTTGATCTATTTGACAAAAGTAAAGATCGTTTTTAAAAAACTTACTGCTATTAACTTCTTTACCTTGCATATTATAATACCTTCTAAAAATATTATGATGAACTATAATTTCATCTCCTTCTTCTATAGGTGTTTCAAAAGCAATTGGTGTAGAAACTACAATAGCTTTGTTGTTTACAAACTTATGTTTTTCAATACTAGTATTTAGTAAAAGCTCTTTGCCATCTATATCTATAGAATTATCATAAACTTTACCAACTGGTTTTATGATAAAATCATATACACTTTTCATTAATATTCTAAATCATACTCAACAGATATAGCCATGTTAGAATTAAATTTCTTCCATGGCAATACCTCATTGTTTTTCTTTATATGAATATTATAAGAACTATCATGGTCTTCAAATAAAATATGCGATATCTCGTGACCACCATATACCTGCTGACCCACTGAATAATGCATCGCATCGTTTTTATAATCAGAACCAATACTGATTTTTCTTATAACAGAATTCATTTTAGTCTTCTGCTTTAACTACAGCTGTTTCACCTTCGTCTTCTTCTTCTTTTTTGATTTCAGTGTATGTACCATCTTCTAAATCAATACTGATAGTTCCGTATGTTTCTTCTAGTTGCTTTTTAGTATCTTCAATACCTTCGTTAATACTAGCAATTTTATGAAGCAGTGAATGTTTATTTGCTTCTAATTGACCTATCTGATTTAAAACAACATTTAGTTCTGCTTGCTGTTCTTTAATAGTTTTAAGCTCTTCAGCTGTAATTGAATTTGACATTTAATTTAATTTAAGTTATTTAACTTTACTTATTATTACTTATTTTTTTACCTTTTTCCCAGGTACGACCCACAAAATAAGCGCCATACACAGTTATTAATAGCGACTGGAATATAGGTATATAATCCTCTGCTATTGAAAACTCTCCTATGTTACCATCAAAAAATGCTAATACAGAAAATATAAAGGTAAGGTATATAAGAACCATCGGTCTTATATTCTTAGACAAGAAGGAATCAGACTTCATATCCGACTCCCATCTCGCTGTTACCTGGTCTTGAGCGTCTTTATCTGCTTGCTCTAGCAGTTCTTCAACTTTTTGTTTAGCCGCAAGTCTTTCTTCATCTGTAGTTACTAGATCATCTATTACTTGACCTATATCTTTTATGAGACCTCCAGTTATAAATTGAAGAATTTTTTTCATTAATTATTTTGTTTTTTTAGGAAGCATTTCATAAGAGTTCTTAGCATATTTAAGTCTCTCTAAAGGTGGCATATCAGGTTTTGTTTTTGCTAGTTCATTTAACTTTCTATCTATATACTTGTCTTTATCGCTAAGAGTAGATTCTTTTTGTTTTTTCTTTTTTGGATCTGGATCAGTTTCTTTAGCAGGAGATCCGTGATCCATTTTATACGGAGACATTTGACTAATACCTCTATTATCAATTGGCATATCTTGCATTAAGTTACTTTTTTCTTGACTTATAGATTCCATGTAAGCCATAGATCCTTCAGCCATGAGACCAGCAGGTTTTCCTTTGCTATCGTACATTTTAATACACGATGATTTTTTCATTGGTGATCCATAGTTTAACGGACCGCTTTCAACGCTTGGCGTTACCGTATCTTTGTAAGAAAATGTTTTACCTACTTTTGCCGCCGCATTTTTTCTCCGTGCTATATTTTCAGAACGAGTAGCGTTTGCTCTCATATCTCTTTTTTCTATAGCAGCTTGTTGTTTTTGCCGAACCATTTCTTTTTTAGCTCTAAGCTGTTGTGCTTTTTTTAAATCTGACATTTGTTTTATTTTGTTTTATTATAAGCTTCTTTTTCCCATGGTAAGTTTTTAGCTCCTTCTTTAATACTCGAGCGAGGTATTATCCTACCTTTCCAATATACGTTTTTATTATCATAATCTAAATCACCTCTACGCATTTGGTCTATATGTATCATTTCATGATCAATAACCTCTTGCATTTTATTGGGTGATACATCTTTATTTATAATAATCGTACCGTTATTATTAGCTTTACCTAACACACCGTCCTCCATATCTACACTGTATATAGGAGTATTGTCTATTGAAAATGGTGGTGTTAATTTAAAAGCCATATTATTTGTTGTAAGGTACTTTGTCGTTAAACCAAGCTTGTCTAGCAGAACAACCACAAGGAATATTCAAACCTTCTGAAACTTTATCTACTATAGTTTTTATACCAGTAGCTTTAGTAAATTTTGCTATGTCGTCTCCTAGTCCTCTTGATTTCATTACCATTTAACTTTGTCAGCCCAGTACGCGGCAGACATTTTTCCTTTTTTAATGTTCTTAGCGTGACGAGCTTTAAAACTAGCTCTACGCGCTTTAGACTTAGCATCTGTTTTTTTACCAGCTGTGCTAACACCTTGTTGACCAAATCGTATAATTTTTTCTAAACCGCCACTGCAAGCTTTTACAATATGTGATTTAGTTTTATGATCTGGCGTACGCCGAGGTTTATTACACTTAAGTGTTTTCTTATCAGTTGCCATATGTCCAAATTACATTAGGTGATTTATCATCGTCTATATCAGCGTGAATAAAAGTATCACCAATACCTATACGATCTACACCGTGTTCTAATAATTCTCTAATTAAAGAGAAACGTTCTTTACTTTTGCTGCAAGCTATATCTACAGCAAGTCCTTTTAAATGAGATGACTTACTTGTTCCACCTACGGCTTCGTTATGTGAAGGCGTTCGGTAACCAGATGTTATACGTAAAGGCGTACCTAGTTCTTCTCTTACACTATCTAATATGCTTATAAGCTTTTTACTCATCATCTGCCCGCTACCTTGTACGTCAGGCGAATCGAACTCTTCGTAAGTAAAATACTTAAACATTATTTTTTCTTTTTAAGCTGAATCCATTTAGACAAGGTGTAACCAATAGTTACTATCAAAAGTAATACTTTTAAACTCATTTCTATTTGTGCAAATGTAGTTACACCAAGCGTGGTTGTATTAATAGCGTATAATTTTAAATCGTTAAGACTCATCTTAAAATCCTTTAGCCCGTTGGGTTATTGGCCCTTGTAGGCTATACGATTTGCAAGGATATTTTTTAACCTGCATACCTGTAATACCAGAGCTACTGCCTTTACCCATTGGAAAACCGCTAGTATCTAGTGGTCCGTCCCAAACATGCGATTCTCCTACTTGACCTTCTAGTGTAGGTTTGCCTAGTAATTTACTTATATTGTGATCCATAATTATTTATTTTACATTAAATGTTTTTCCATCAACTTTAAAAGTAGACTCACCAGCTTTTTCAGCAGCCATTTTAGCACCAATAAAAGCGTTTCCTTCTAAAGGAGATTTCATCTGCGTAACAGATCCTGAGTTAGGCATAGACATTTGTCGTTCTAAACCAGATCCAAAAGCAGTCTGTGCCATGCCTTGAGTTTGTTCGTTAAACACAGGCTTAGCATTGCCCATCATATTAGCTGGAGTAATTTGAAATGTTTTACCTTCAAAAGGGTTTGCTTGATTCATAGCGCCACCAGTCATAGGGTTCTGATCTGGAGTAGCCATAGTTCCTCCAGCAGCAACACTAGCCGCGGCAGCTTGTTGAGCTTGGGTTGGTCCTGCGGACATATCAACTGTAGGTGCTGTAGGTGCTGCAGGTTTACCAAATATACCGTATCTTTGAGTCATGATACCAGGGTTAGCGCCTGTGCTTAGACCTCTAGCTGCAGCCCCAGCAATACCTCCCATAAACGTAGCTGGTGAGCCAGCGTCTTGGTCATGCCTAGCATTTTCTAAGTAGTGAAATCTCTCGGACATTGGTAAATTTTTATCGTGCGCTTTTTTATAGTCGTACTTCATTCCTTTTTTAGACATAATTATCTTTCTTTATCTTTATTAACATTGTTAATAGCAAATGAATAAACTTTATCGCTATAGCTTTTGCCTTTCATTATACTGTTGCGCCTAGTACTAGTGGGTATATCCTCTTCACCAAGCATTATTTTGTATACTCTTGATATTAGTTGTTTGCCTTTAAAAGAAACTTTATATATATTATACTTCTGTGTAGTTCTATTGTTTCTTCGCCAAAGCGTAATCCAATCATTTTGTAAAAGCTTGTTCCATCTACGATTATCCCAACTAAAAGAATATGTACCGTCTTCAAAATCTTTTCTAGTAAACATATCCATGCAGTCTAAATATATTAAAAGCTCTAGCTCTGCATCGTTTAAATCATTATTTTTACAAGCCCACTTACGTATTATACGATAGTGTTTAAGAAGATTTAAATCCCTAATGTCACTAGCATCTATTCTCATAGCACAACTACAACGTCTACATCTCGTATAACATAAAAAACTTGCTTGTCTACTTCAAGTCTGTGGCCAGCGTTTTTATCATAGAATATCGTTTGACCTTCTTCTACACCTTTAACATCGCCACCACAATGAAGTATAGTCGCTTCTTTATAACGAATATCAACTCTTTGTTTACCAGTTAACATAAGACCACCGTCGGTTTTTTTGACGGTGTCTTCTTTTTTCTTTTTTATTACTATATTTCTACCTACTGCTTTCATCTCCAACTCTTAAATTATTGATTACACAATCTGTAGACAATATAGTGGTAGCCACTGAAGCCGCGTGTTTGAGTGCGCTTTTAGTTACAAGTAAAGGATCTATAATCCCTGTATCAACCATATGAACAGTTTCACCTGTAACTACATTAACACCCATACCTTCTTCGGGCGTACCAACCTCTTCTAGTCCAGCGTTATTTAGTATAGTTTTAAACGGAGCTTTAATAGCCTCTAGCAATATCTTTTCACCAACTGTTTTACCTTTGGTTTTATTAGATGCATCGCGAAGAGCTATACCACCTCCAGATACTATACCTTCTTTTACCGCGGCTTTAGTAGCACAGATAGCATCTTCGACTCTATCTGATTTTTCTTTTAACTCTATCTCTGAGTTAGCCCCTATTTTTACAACTGCAACTTTCGCTGATAGTCTAGCTAATCTTTTTTCAAGTCTTATAATTTCACCGGGAGCTTTAGCTTTAGATATTAATTTTTTAACTGAATCAATTAAATGCTTTATCTCGCTTGTAGAAGTATCTACTTGAAGTATTGTATCTGTATCACTGGTTGTGCTTTTAAAACACGATCCTAGGAAGTCTGGGTTAATAACGTCTAAGTCATCACCAAGATCTTCATTGATAACAGTAGCACCAGTAAGCATAGCTAAATCAGACATTGTGTCTTTTTTATTTATACCGTATGTAGGTGCGTTTACTACATTTACTTTTATATTACCTTTAACCTTATTCATTGCTAGCGTAGCTAACACTTCGGTTTCTAAATCACCAATAATAAGTAAAGGCTTTTTGTTTTTAATTACGTATTCAAGTACCGACTGAATCTTACGTACAGATTCTATAGGTGACTCAATTAGTAATACAAGTGGGTTGTCAAGTTCTGCTATACGTTTTTCTTTGCTTGTTACAAAGTGAGAGTTTGTTAAACCTTTTTCGTATTGCACACCATCAACAAGTTCAAACTCTGTTTTGTCTTCTGTTGTAGGTTCCATTATAACAACACCGTTTTCACCAGCGGCTTTAAAAGCGTCACCGATTATTTTACCAAGTTCAGTATCGTTGTTACAACTAATAGCAGCTACATCATCTAGCATACTACCTTCTACTGGTATAACCTTTTTTTCTAAGTAATCAATTACTTTATCGACGGCACTTGTTATACCGTTTTTAATATTACGTATATTATCTTTGTCGATATTTTTATACGCTTCAGTTAAAATTGAGTGCGCTAGTACTGTAGCCGTTGTTGTTCCATCGCCAGCTTCTTGAACAGTTTTTCTAGCAGCTTCCTTTAAAAGCGTAGCACCCATGTTTTCTACTGGGTCTAACAGTGTTATAGCATTTGCTACAGTTACACCATCTTTTGTAATGACAGGTTTGCCCTGGTCATCTTCTAGTATTACACATTGGCCACTAGCTCCAAGTGTGGAGCTAACAGCCTTTGTTAATTTATCTATACCTTTAAACACCTTATCTTTAGCCTCTTGACCAAAGTTAAGATTTTTGACAATTTTGTCAGTCATAATTTAATTTAATTTAATTGTATTGTATAATTTTATTCAAAGGTTTTAACGACTTGTGGTCCGCGTAAGTAACCAAGCTTTTTTTCATAGTGCGCTATCGATGCATCTATTGCTTGCTCAGCTCCTTCGAGGGTTTCGCGTCTCGTTACGTCGATCCAAGAATCTTCTTTTTTTGGATCTAGGTATTCTGTTTGGTAGAAACCGTTTGGTAGCTGGACTATACGCCAGTGTTTCTTTTCAGATACATGCTTCCAAAGGTTAATGGTTTCTTCACTTATTTGTGGTTGACTACTCCACGATTGAGTCTGGTAAAATAGTGTCATTGGTTTTGGTTTTAAATTACTATTTGGTTTGCCATTTCCCTGGCCGGGTATATTCTATATACTCACTTGGTTTTAGTGATTTTTACTTTATTCTGGATTAATGCCACCGCCTCCCGAGGCTGGGTCAAAGCTATCGTCTTCCCAAGGAATACCTCCTTCTAGCATAGGAGCTTCAAGTGATTGTTTATTTAGCAGCGCTTCTTCGGCTACTTCTGTTTCTGTAGAAGCAACTTTCTCTTCACCTAAGCTATCCTTAACCCAAGAAATAACAATTTCTTCTGTTAAATCTTCATAAGGAATAAACTCGGGCCCAACTACTTCTTCAAACTCTTGATTAAAAACTTTTCTAGCATATCCAAGGCCGTCTTGTACCTCGTAGCATGATGAAACTTCTATAACAAAACCGTCAGATGTTTTGTGTTGCATGTCTAATACTTTCCAACTCATAATTTTTTATTTAATTTTAAGACCAAGGAAGACCAGCATTTGTAGGTAAATCTTCTATTTGTTGTTTTTTAATTGTAGCTTGTGCATCTACATATGTTTCAGCGTCTGCTACAACCGTTGGGCCTAAATCTGCTTGCACTAAACCTATAACTTGAGACTCTGTTAAATCCGCATAAGGAGTTAGTGGTGGTGGTCCTACAACACCAGACAAGTTGTTAGTAAATACTTTTCTAGCATACCCTACTCCGTCCTGCCCTTGAGCGGCAGATATTACTACTAGCTTATCTTCGCTAGCGTTATTTTCATATTCCATTGTCAATACTGTCCAAGTCGCCATATTTATTATGTTAATCTAATTTGTACTACATTTCCATTTCTATATAATCCTCCAATTGGAACTCCTCCTCCTGCCGCCGCTGTATCATCAGCATAACTTGCACTTGATTGCAATACTGGTAAAACAATATGGCTATCAACTTTAGTTACCTCTATAGCATTAACAGATGCGGCTAGATCTGTTCCGTTGCCTAAAACAAAAATAGAGTTTTGTGTAGGTGCAGCGTTGAATCTACCTATTGTAATTGCATTTTCATCTTGCGAAGCAAGACCTTGCCCTAGTACTATAGACTTAGGTTTACTATTAGTGGAGTTATTTGTTCCAGCTACAAAACTTGAAAAAGAAGCAGTTGTAACAGTGTTGCTGTCTCCAAAAGCTGCAGCGTATATAGAAGCTACCTCGTTTCCTATACCAGCCACAAAAGATTGAGTTGCAGAAGCAATATTATTTTTACCTGAAGCAAAAGCATCATTCGCTGATACAGTTAAGTTTTGGCCCATAGCTACTGAACCTTGACCTGTAGATGAATTTCCTTTACCAAAATTCAGCGCCGCAGCGCCATTTGCTGTGCCACCGCCAGAGGCTTGAGTTATTTCAAACTTTGTTTGACCGTAACCAGAGGTTAGTTCAAATAGTTTATGCCCGTTTGGTACAGAATAATTTTGATTCTGATGCCTAATGTCAAATGTAACAATACCTCTAGAAGAAGCACTGGCGTTATTTTGACTTACATTGTAATAAACTCCACCTCCAGAGCTAGTGTTAGAATCAAATTTATAACCAACGCAATCTAAATTAGGGTCCATTGATATGGCCATTCTAGAAGCTGTTGGGCTTGCCCCAGTTTGAAAAACTGAGTCTAAAACATTTTCACTATAAGCACCAAAAAAATTATAATTGTTTGTAGCTGTTGGAGGTGGAAAATAACCTACAAAGCCCCCTACGTTAGAGTAAGCAGCGTTACCAGTTACAGAATCGTTAAAATTTAATATACCTGTTGTGTTGCTAGCAAAAGCGCTTGTATTATCAGCTTTACCTAAACGTAATGTTCTACTAGTAATTGCTACATTATCATAACGGCTAGGTGTTCCCTTTCCAAGCGCCACATTTGTATTACTGTCTATAATTGTATCTGTATCAGTGGTAATACCTTCGCCAAGCACTATCGCACTTCCAAGATTTACTGTATTAGAACTTCCAACTACAAAAGATTGAAAACTACCGCTAGTTATATTATTCGAGCCACCAAAAACAGCACATGAATTTGAATCCACGGTATTGCTAAGCCCGTAAGCAATAGATTCACTTCCTGTTACTGTACTGTTTTTACCACCTATAAAAGAATTCCCGCCTGAAACAATATTATTATCACCGGTGGCCACAGACTGAAATCCACTTGCTGTAGTTCCGTCACCTGTAGCTAAAGAGTTTGCGCCTGATGCTATAGATTCAAAACCAAATTTAGCTGAGTTATTTCCGCTAGCAGAACCTTCATATCCAAATTTAACAGCATTGTTTCCTGTAGCTGTACCACCAAAACCAGAAACAAAAGTGTTTTTACCTTGCGCATCACCTTTTTCACCAATAGCTACTGATGATTGACCTGACGCTATTGAATCTTGACCTGATGCAATACTGTAAGCACCTGTTGCTTTTGATTTATTACCAAATGAAGCAGAGGCTAGCGCTGATGCCTCTGTCAGCAAACCAAACGCGGCAGAACCTCCTCCCGATGCTAGTGTTATGAAGTTGGCGGCAAAAGATCCATTACCAAAAGCAGTGGTTGCAGCTCCTACTGATAATGAATTTTCTCCATTAGCAAAAGCTTGACCACCCATATTAAATGATGGTCCGTTGTTTAGTATATCACCCGAAGGTAATACTACTCCGCCACCACCGTCTTGTGTTATTGAAAATTTATTTTCTTGACCTGATTGCAATTTATACAATACAGTATTAGTTGGCGGCGTGTATTGATTGCCGTCTATAATTGCATCAAAATCAAATATAGGAGTTAAATTATTATTACCTATAGCCTTTACATTACCCGCTATAGTTATCTTAGTACCTGCTACACCGTTTGAAGGTGAGCTGTCTTGGCTTATAATAGACCCAGTTATTCTAGTACCGTTTTGATTAAATACAGGTATTTGAAAATCTGTAGCATCAGGATCTATAAACCTGTCTATAACATAATCAGCTACAGAACTCATGCTAACACTAAAGTTAGAGATCTCATCTGGATCTGTTGGAACTCTTGATATTATAAGTAAATCAGGATCTTGCGGGGTAGTTATTGGATAACTATAAATTATTGCCATTTATTATTTTTTTTAATTTTTTTTTATTTTATGCATCCTTACAGAATCTAATAGCCCAATAAGGATAAGAAGCGCCAAAGGTTTGTTGGCTAATAATGTATTGAGTTTCTAAATACGCTATTGCACCGCTGCGAGGAGTTATTGCTTCCACGTTCCACCATACATCTCTGTCAGACGTAAAATCGTAAAAGAAATTACCACTGTTTGTGAAAACCCTGCCAATCCCGGCTTTTGTAGCATTAAAACCAGATGAACCATAAGCAGCATTTGATTTAATAGTTTGATTCCATAAAGCATTGGCACCACCCCCGTGAGCAGTTACGTCTGTGCCTGGTGTAACTGCTGATGTAAGACTTAACCAGTCGTTTACGGTTGGCAATCTAAATCCAGTTGGCGGCGTTATAGCTGCAGCAGCTTCGGGATTGTAAAGTAAACCTCTTCCAGCGTTAGCGGAATCAAGATCATAATAAATAGCACCCGGCGTTGAATTGTCAAAAGCATCTTCTAATTCTTGGGCGTTTGTTAAAATAGGTATTGTACCCCCGGAGCTAGCTACTATTGTTGAATTAGTAGTTGTCCAAATTAAATCACCGATTTGCACTTCATCAGGAGGAATAACAATATTGACAACTTTTTGTATAGGACCGTAACTTTTTATCGGCTGGTATGGAAAAAAGAAAAGATCAGATTCATTAAAACTTTGTAAAGAATTTACACTTGTTGCGAATGTTTGGTTGGGACTTGTAGTAGTAAGGCCCTCAACAGTTTCTAATAACCCAACAGTTCCAAAATTGCTTAAGCTAGATTGAGCAACTCTTACATTAGTACTTAGATTTGGATCTTGAGATGTAAGCGAATAATCTGTGCTTACTAAACCAATTTGGTTAGAATTCCAATTTGATAAAATTAAATATTTTCCAAGCTTATCTGTTTGAGGAGTAATTCCAGTTTGTCTAAGATCAACCGGATTTTCAAAAAAGCTGGTGCCAAAATTATCAGACATTGTAATAACGATACCCGAAGGTAAATTACTCAATGAGTAACTTACGTAGAAATATACGTATTGACCATTGCCTGATACTAATGGATAAAAATTTACTCCAGAACCTTGCCCTCTTGACAAACCTACTATAGACGTTATATTTAAAAAGGTAGAACCGTAATCATCGCTTTTGTATACTATAACTTGTGGCGATGCTTGACCAGTGTTAAAAACAGCGTAAACATATTTACCACCCATGGAGCACGCCACTTTATCTACTATGTTGTTTGGATTGATTGGGTCATTAAAATTTATTTCATTGCTAAATGTTTGCCCATAATCGCTTGATATTTTTAAAATTGAACGATTCGAACCACCACTAACTGAAGATAACCCATATACATATTGCCCATCTTTAGATATGGTTTCTACGTTATCAACATCGGTTATTGATGTAAAATTAAGATTTGATCCGCTTTTTATACCTTTGTAAGCAGAATAAGTTACACCGCCAGTCATGCGAGCTTTAGCGTATATATATTCCATATTGTCACTAATAGCTGTTATTTGGTCAAAAACTAGAGTACTACTCTCTAAATCACCCGTATAATTAATTTCTTCATCTATATACTGAGGATCAAATGGAAATGGTGTTTGAACGTTAGTAAAATATGTAATTAATTTTTTCTGGTAAAGACCAACAAATCTAACATTATCATCCGGCAATGGTTCGTAATTATCTGGCTCTCCACCTACAGGCCATACTAATTCGTCCCCCTTATATATCTTAGCAATATTAGAAGTTCCTTGTTTTAAAGTACCAACAGAAGGTTGTCTATTACCAATCTTTAAATCACCCATTATATAACTATATACATTACATCATTAGCCGGAGTTATATTCGCATACTCAGCTGATGTTAGTGTTTTTATTTCTGTTATAGCTGTAGTGCTGGTATCTGTTGACGCGGTTCCTTTTACATAACCTGAATCATTTGTAATATCGTCAGTTGTTAAAGTAACTGTTCCGGTTTGTCCGTTTACAGAATCAACCGCCCCGCCGGATTGAGCGACCCAAACATAATCAGTTCCACTCCAAGAAAGTATTTGATCTTGACTTGCGGTACCTTGATTTAAGTTAAGGTTTACTTTTGCATCTGAGTAAGCATCGTTTATATTTGCATAGAAAGAAGAATAGTCACCCGCATTAGCTACAACAATGCCTTGACGACCAAACACAGAGTTAACATCTTGCGTGTTATCCACTTTTTCCCAAGCAATACCATTAGATATAATCCAATCACCCACCGCATATGTTATCCCCAAATACGTACCAGCATCGCTTACTATATAGTAATGTCCATTATTACCAGCAGCCGGGGCTGGCAGGGTAGGTATATCATTGGTGGCATCCCACGTACCTTGATATACAACAGCTCCAACCAAACTATCTGGCAGGTGAACAGCCGGAACCTTGTTACTACTATCTAATGGAGCGTAACCGTTGGCTTGCCCTTTTTCAGAAGTACTTTGTTTTGAGTTAAACGTGTTCCAGTCTGTAGAAGACAAGAAACCATCTGCAGATCCTGAAGCTTGATTTATCCCGATGCTACCTGTTGTAGTTATAGTGCCACCTGTTATAGGTGCGGTTGTAGTAATTTCAGTTATACCACCACCACCACCGCCACCAGCAGGGGTTGTCCAGTTGCCAGTACCATCTAAATACTTGTTAGAACCAGGCGTTCCTGTTATACTTACTGTTAATAATGGATCGGTTGTAGCATCTGTGACTACAGTTGTAATACCTGGAATAGATGAAGAGTCTACACTAAAGCTTCGTACAGTACCTGCACCAGCTTGAGCTGCGATATAAGCTGACAATGTGTCTATTGTCGCTGATTTGGTTGCATTACCTGCACCAGCATCGGTAATAACTATGATGTCATTGCCTTGCACGTCACCAATATCCGGGTATGAATATATTATAGCCATATTTCTTAAATTCTTTTATAGGTTATATACTTACAGGTAAAAGCGATAGTTTACAAACTACTTATATAGTGACAATAGCCCCTTACTCTATATACTTATAAGCCTAATGTCACCCTCTTGAAAAAATCACGTTAGATATTTAGGGGTATGGTGCTACCCCCTATGTTATTGATTATCAACGATTTACAAAAACGGTTTTATTTTTACCGGGCCCCCCAATTTTCTAGCCTTTTTACGTATATATATTTCATTTTCAGCATGTTACGTACATATGTTTCACTTTTTTTCTACAAATAACTAATACTAATTGTAATACTTTACAGACAAAATACGATTACGTTTGGATAATAATAATGTAACTAACAAACAAACTATTAGTTACACACAAAGAAGTGTAGTGGAATAACTACTAAACAAAAACTAGTACTAAATAAAACTACACTCTTTACAAACAAAATACGTTATCAAATGGATAATAATATAAATACTAAATAACAAATATAAATACTTAAATATAATAACTATGTCAAATTCAATTCAATCAAAAAGATTCGTCATTCGTAAATCTCTAATAGGTCAAAACTCTATCATCGAAGTTACATTCAAAAATGGTAAAACATTCAAATACAATCACGATAAGGCGTATGAACTAATGTCTTCAAATCTTGAACACTTATCTTGTTGGTTAAAGTATAACTCTTATACTTCTTCCACTTCAATTCCAAAAGTACTACAAAATACTGAAGTACTATAACTTGAAACAAACTGCTTAAATTCAGTATAACTAATGTCGTAGTTGAGCTATCGCCTTAGCGACATAAAATAATACGAGCATGCGATAACTAGTCACAATGGTAAATAGGTGAGTTCGATTCTCACCGTGACTTCTACTAACTCTTTAAAATTAAAATTATGACTAATACTGATAAAATACAAAAACTATATAACAAACTAGATTTTCTTCAAGACAATGACCGGTGGATTCAATACCGCGAAGTGTACAAAGAAATAACTGAACTAGAAAAATTAACTTCTAAATAATTAACTATGCAATTTATACTAACATGCCAAAACGGTAAACAAATCGATATGAGTGGATATCTGCTCATGCAACTTGACGGTGAGATAACTCGCGAGCAAGTACAAGAACGTATTAACTACTATAAAACAACTAACAAATGAGAACTATTAAACTCACCGAAAACGATTGTACCTTTGTACACTATGTATTAAAATACTACGCTAATCAAACTGAAGGTTTAGATTATGACGATAAACAAGAAATATACGAAGTAGCAAATAAATTTAAATAATAATGAGAAAGTTTACACACAAAGCTATCATAGCTATAACTTACGCAACTGTAATATCACTAACAACACTAGCATTATCTGGTATCGCTTGGGCTATATTTACCTTGTTCACCGGTGGTTTCGCTAACGCTGACTATGGTATTTACAAATAAAATACGACGCTCTTTGGATAATAATATAAAATAATAATACTATGCAGCACAGGAATATACCTTACGAATATCACGAGTGGACTACCTACAAAGGTAAAAAAGCAAGTGGTTACTCATGCGAGTACTTCAACTTTCACCCTTATCATATTCAATCGTTCTCTACAGAACTAGAACAAGATATGATTCACCGAATTGATGACTACTTAGACAATCGAGCTACATATGAGTACAGACGTAAGCTTTCCGATGCTAGCAATCAAGCGTATTACAATGAAAAATCTAAAACACCTGGTGCTTACACCGGCGATTAAACTATAAACTATGCAAAACAATACTAAATTCCATTGGAACGAAGAAACAATAGACTACTTCGCTGAACTATATGATTTAAATGGTTGGGCTCACGTAGCTCAAAGAGTACTAAGCTTTGTAACTCACGAATGTGACTTAGAAGACGGTGAAACTACTCAAGACCTATTTAATGACTTAATAATGAAAGTAGAATATAAAGCAAATAAAGACGAATACGAATGGATAGAAGCAAAACTACAAGAAAAAGAACTCGACTAACCGTTGCAAAACTAACCCGAGCGCAAATCGAAACAATTGAGCGCGAATGGTATGAGCGTTATAACTCAGGTATTCCACAGTGGCAAGCGGAGTATTACAAATAAAATACGACACTTACTGGATAATATATATGAATATAAATAATTTACTATGAAATCAATAAAATTCAAATCAGATAAGACTATAAAAATAGGTGGCGACATCTACAAACCTTACACCGTTGGTAACTTACCTCCGTCATTTGGTTTCAAAAATGGGTTAAACAGTCACGGAGAAATGACAAAAGGTATTTCTGAGTGGTTTAACTACAAAGGTCTAACCTATGTACTAAAATCAGACAACCCATGGGCGTAACAACCATGAAAGAGCTATGCGAATACTCTTCGCTCATGAGAAAACAGCGAGCTGCGGAGCATAGACGTAAGTTCGCCCACGAAGGCAGGTGCAGTGGACTAACTGACAAAGAATACGCTCGTATTAAACACAGTCAGAAATCTAGCTTCCCAAAAGTTAGAAAGTTCACTCACCACGCTATGTGGCGTGAAACAAGTAAACAATACTCAGTAGAACAACTAAAACAAATCAAGAAATGTACTATTTAACTATACTAGACTACGCTAACGGCACTGTTGACCAATACGATTTAGCTGACCACTTTGATAAAACTACGCTTGCACATTGGCAAACTGAAGATTTTGAAGAGTTTATAACAAGCCAAGGCTACAGACTTGATGAGGTTGAGTGGATGTCCCACTCTGATAACACAATATATAAATTTTAATATGGAATTTTTAGAACAAGGTAACTTTAACGGACTTATATTTAGAGACGGAATGGTATTCGTATCTGATATAGATAAATGGGTAACACGAGAAGAATACTTAAAAAACCAAAACAATGAGTTATAATAAATATATCGACGATGAATTAAGTAAGCTCGATCGAGGTATTGTAGCCACGCCTACACAAGAATATCTTGATAGCTTTGCAGAAGCTAATAATGGTAGTAATGATTTTTTACTAATGCAATTAGCTAAAAACTACGGTTATCAACTAGCTCTAATTAACATGAAAAATAAAATAAATGAGTAAAATGAAAGAGATACACGATATAGCTCAAGGTGTAGCAGATATTACGCTAGAGCTAATGCAAGACAATGTTGAGTGGCAAATAGCTGACCAACCTGTAAACGGTGATGCTTATTTTGAGCTAAAAGACGAAGTAATAAGTAAAGCAATTGAAATCCTTTACAAACAAAATACGACACTTGTTGGATAATATAATAAACAAATTATGTATTGTAGATGTAAACCCGGTGTAAAAATACCACAGTTGCGATTAGATATGGGCTACAAAACTTGTGTGTCTTGCTCAACAACCCAAACGTACAGTTATGTACCAATTATTGAGCATAAAACCGGTAATACAATACAAATCGTCAGTCAAGAAACCAGTGCAGCAGTGCACAGGTCTTGGCGGCGTAAGTAACGTGAA